>Ga0194061_1001494_pt1 | contig 13513 bp, 4 predicted proteins | sample SepL2221m_MetaG_FD_163423 | JGI IMG/M metagenome (GOLD analysis project Ga0194061, IMG submission 163423) | Anoxic zone freshwater microbial communities from boreal shield lake in IISD Experimental Lakes Area, Ontario, Canada - Sep2016-L224-21m | ecosystem: Environmental > Aquatic > Freshwater >...
CCGCCCTTCCCCACCCAGGCCCCCCCGGAACCGATTGCGATCGTGGGCATCGGCTGCCGTCTGCCCGGGGGAGTCCATTCGCCGAAGGATTTCTGGGATCTGTTGCGGGAGGGCAGGGAGGCCCTCAGCGAGGTGCCCCACGACCGCTGGGACCTCCTCCACCATTTCGATCCCGATCCCAGGATGCCCCTGAAGCAGCACGTGCGTCGGGGTGGATTCCTGGAAGCGATCGACGCGTTCGACGCCGCCTTCTTCGGCATCTCGCCCCGGGAGGCCGTCTGCATGGATCCGCAGCAACGCCTGTTGCTGGAGGTGGCCTGGCAGGCCCTCGAGGACGGAGGTCAGCCCCTGGAGGACCTCCGTGGCCAGCCGGTGGGGGTGTTCATGGGCATCTCCAGCTCCGATTACAGGGGGCTGCTGTGGGCCTCTCCGGAGAACTACGCCGTCCCCGACAACGAACCGTTCGTGTTGCCCGGCAACGCCGGCAGCATCGCCGCCAACCGACTCTCCTATTTCTTCGATTTCAAGGGTCCCAGCTTCACGGTGGACACCGCCTGCTCCTCTTCGCTGGTGGCGGTGCACCTGGCCTGCGAGAGCCTCTGGAGGGGGGAGTCGGTGGCCGCCCTGGCGGGTGGGGTCCAGGCCCTGATCCATCCCGGCATCCAGATGAGTTTCTGCAAGGCGGGGTTGCTGGCACCCGATGGCCGCTGCAAGAGCTTCGATGCCAGTGCCGATGGCTATGTGCGCTCCGAGGGGGCCGGCGTGGTGTTGCTCAAGCCCCTTTCGGCGGCCCTGGCCAATGGCGATCCGATCGTGGCGCTGATCAGGGGAACGGCGGTCAACTCCGACGGTCGCAGCAGTGGCATGGTGGCGCCCAACTTCCGCTCCCAGGTGGCCTGCGTGCGCCAGGCCTTCCAGCGGGCCGGCATCGATCCGGCGGCCACCCAGTACGTGGAGGCCCACGGCACGGGTACCCGCCAGGGGGACCCGATCGAATTGCGGGCCCTGGGCACCGTGCTGGGCGAGGGGCGCGCCGACGATCGGCCCTGTCGGGTGGGTTCGGTGAAGACCAACCTGGGCCACTCCGAGACCGCAGCGGGGATCACCGGTCTGATCAAGGCGGCCCTCTGCGTGCGCCATCGCCAGTTGCCCGCAAGCCTGAACTTCCGGACCCCCAACCCCTCGATCGATTTTGTCGGGCTCAAACTCGCGGTTCAGACCGATCTGGAGCCCTTTCCCCGGGCGGATCAACCCGCCGTGGTGGGGGTGAGCTCCTTCGGCTTTGGCGGCACCAACGCCCATGTGGTGCTCACCGAGTCGCCCCAACCGCCGCCGCCGCCGCGCTACGGGCAGCAGCTCCCCCTGCAGTTGCTCGGCCTTTCCGCCCGCACCGATGGTGCCCTGCGCCAGCAGGCCTCACGGTTGGCCCTGTTGCTTCGCGACCAATCGAACCTCACCCTGGCGGATGTGGCGGCGAGTGCCAACCAACGGCGCACCCAGCTCGGCCGCCGCATGGTCTGCCTCGCGCTGGATCGCGCCCAGTTGCTGGAGCAGCTGGAGGCCTTCGCCGCTGGCCACGACCATGGCGGCGTCATCGCCGGTTCCGCCTCCAGGCGGCCCGGGAAGGTCGCCTTCCTGTTCACCGGCCAGGGATCCCAGGCCCTCGGCATGGCCCAGGGGCTCTACGAGCGCCATCCGGTGTTCCGCGCCGCTTTCGAGTCCTGTGCCCGCCTGGTGGATCCCCAGCTTCCCCAGCCCCTGGCCCGGGTGCTCTACCCGCAGGAGGGGCAGGAGGAGGCCGCCGCCCGCAGCCTGAACCTGACCCAGTTCACGCAACCGGCCCTGTTTGTTGTCGGCTATGCCCTCAGCCAGCTGTGGCAGAGCTGGGGCATTCGGCCGGATCTGGTGATGGGCCACAGCGTCGGCGAGGTGCTGGCCGCCCATCTGGCGGGAGTGCTGAACCTCGAGGACAGCCTGCGCCTGGTGGTGGCCCGTGGTCGCCTGATGCAGGAGCTGCCGGGCGGCGGCGGCATGCTGGCTTTGCTGGCTCCCTCCGAAGTGGTGGAGAGCCTGTTGCTGGAGCATCCAGAGCTCACGGTCGCCGCCAGCAATGGTCCGGCCAACACCGTGGTCTCCGGCCCCCGCGAAGCCCTCGACCGTTTGCAACGGCAGGCGGAGGACGGCGCACTGGCTTGCCAGCGTCTGGCTGTTTCCCATGCCTTCCACTCGCCGGCCATGGCACCGATGCTGGCCGCCTTTGAGCGGGAGCTGCGGCAACTGCGCTTCCAGCCTCCTTCGCGGCCACTGGTGAGCAACCTCACCGGGCGGCTGGCCGGGCCGGAGATCGCGCAGCCGGATTACTGGTGCGAGCACGTGATGAGCCCGGTGCGCTTCGCCCAGGGTATGGAGACGCTCGCCTCCCAGGGGGTCCAGACCTTCGTGGAGGTGGGCAGCCGACCCACCCTGATCGGCATGGGTCGCCAATGCCTGCAGGAGCCTGGCCTGGCCTGGCATCCCAGCCTGCGCTCCGGCCAGGACGACGTTGCGGTGATCCTCACCAGCCTGGCCCGGCTCCATCTCAGCGGCCACCGGGTCGATTGGAAGGCCTTCCATCAGCCGTTCCCCCACCGCTTCGTGGAGCTGCCGGGCTATCCCTTCCAGCGTCAGCGCTTCTGGTGGCCCTCCCTGAAGGAGGGCGAGGGCGAGGGCCAGGCGCACCTCTGGTTGGATCAGATTCAGCCGGATCAGGTCGTTGGGGCGGCCACCGCTGGCCTGGAGCCTGCCAACGCGGCCGCGCTCGCAGCGGGGCCAGACGCCACCCACGCCGCCACGACCGCTGCAGGGCTCCAGCACCTCGATCTGCCGGGGGGGCGGGATCAGCGCTACGCGCTGGAGCTACCCCTGGCCCTCGGCGGCGACCTGGTCGATCACCGCATCAACGGCCAGCCCGTGTTTCCAGCGGCGGGCTTCCTGATGGCCGCCCTCGAAGCTCTGGCGCTTGAGGAGCGGCCCCTGGCGTTGCGCGATCTGCAATTGGATCAGCCTCTGCGGCTGACGGCCAAGGGTGCCGAGTTGCAGCTCGTGCTGGGGGCTGACCTCGAGTTCCATGGGCGCGGAACCGCCCAGGGGTGTTGGATCCTTCATGGCGGCTGCACCGCTGGGGCGGCCGGGGATCGCCCTTGGCCAACGGCTGAGCCTTCCGCCGCCGCTGAGGCCCTCGATCCAGAATCCTTCTATGACGCCCTGGCCGGCTTCGGTCTGGCCTACGGCCCGGCCTACCGGGGTTTGATCCGCCTCAGGCGGGAGGGGGAGCGGGCCTGGGCCGAGCTGGAGCGGCCAGAGGGAGCTCCCGATCGCTGCCTGCTGGATGCCTGTTTCCAGGCCGTGGCAGCCACCCTCGATCCCGCCGCCCGGGCGGGCCAGGTGCTGCTGCCGGTGGGTCTTGAGTCGATGGAGCTGGAGGGCCAATCCCTTCCGGATCGTTTCAGCTGTCAGGTGGTGCTGCGACCCAGCGAGGAACCGGCCTTCGTTCGGGCCGATCTGTTGCTGCTGGAGGGGGATCGGCCCTTCGGACACGTGCGCGGTTTTCGGCTCAGGCGCCTGCCCCGGCAGGCTCTGGAGTGGCTGTTCCCGGCTCCGGAAGGCGCTGATCCGGATCCCCAGGAGGGGGCCGAATCGCTGCTGCGGCTCCGCTGGCAGCCGATGCCGACGGCCGAGCAGGCCCCCCCCCTCGACCTCAACGGGGACCTGTGGTTGCTCGGTGGTCAGCGGCCGGCCAGCCGCGCCCTCGAGGCCTGGGTGGAGGGGGCAGGCCACCGCGTCAAGGCTCTGCCTACCGGTGGAGTGGTGTCCGGTCCAGGGCCCGTGGTGATCTGGCCTGAGCTGGAGTCATCCGATCCCCAGGAGGCGGTGGAGGCTCTGCTGGCGGTGGCGCAGCAGTTGGGGAACGGTCCGCCGCGGCCCGTCTGGTTGGTGCTGGAGGGGGAAGGACCCGCCCAGGGGGCCCTGGAGGCCTTCGCCAAGACGGCCGCTCTGGAACAGGGCCAGCTCACCTGGACCCGTCTGCATCTGGAAGGAACCACCGAGCAGGCGCCGCGGCCCAGCGACTGGCCGCTGCTCTGGGCCCAGGCCGCCCTGGAGCCGGCACTGGCCTGGCGGCAGGGGCGGTTGCACCGCCAGCGCCTGGAGCCCCTGCCCGCTGAGCGGTTCCGACTGGCGATCGGAACCTATGGCCAACTGGAGAGCCTGGCTGCCGTGCCCCTGCCACCCCTGCGGCTGGGCCCCGGGGAGCTGGAGGTGCAGGTGGAGGCTGCGGGGTTGAACTTCCGCGACGTGCTCAACGCCCTCGGCCTGCTGCGGGCCTTCAGCCGGGAGTTGGGGCTGGAGGGGGAGGTCCGGGTGCCTTTCGGAGGCGAGTGTGTCGGCCGGGTGGTGGCGGTGGGCGAGGGGGTGAGATCGGATCTGATCGGGCAACGGGTGGTGGCCGCCCTGGCGGTGGGCAGCCTGGCCAGCCACGTGCGCTGCCGCGCCGATCTGGTGCTGCCGCTTCCTGAAGCCCTTTCCGCCACGGAGGGGGCGGGGCTGACCACCGCCTATCTCACGGCGATCCATGGGCTGGAGGAGCTGGCGCGGCTCAAGGCCGGGGAAACCGTGTTGATCCATGCGGCCGCCGGCGGCGTCGGCCAGGCCGCCGTGCAGGTGGCCCGCCGCTGCGGCGCCCGCATCTTGGCGACGGCCAGTGCCTCCAAGCAGGCCGGTCTGCTGGACCAGGGGGTGGAGGCGGTGTTCGACTCCCGCAGCCTGGCCTTTGCCGACGCCGTACTGGCCCACACCGGTGGCCGCGGCGTCGATGTGGTGCTCAACAGCCTCAAGGGCGACTGGGTGGAGGCCGGCTTCCGGGCCCTGGCCCCCGCTGGCAGGTTCGTGGAACTGGGCAAGATCGAGACCTGGAGCCGTGCCGAGGCGACGGCGCGCCGTCCTGATGCGGCGTACTTCCCCTTTGATCTGCTGGAGGTGGCCGCCGCGGAGCCGTTGCGGCTGCGGGCTTCGCTGGAGCGGCTGCTGGCGGATCGGCTGGCCGGCCGTTTGCCCGCTCTCCCGACCGAGGTGGTGCCGTTCGATCAGAGCGTTGAGGCCTTCCGCCGCATGGCCCAGGCCCGTCACCTCGGCAAAGTGGTGATCGCCCTGCCACCCCGGCCGGAGCCCCATCGCGTTCGCCCCGACGGCACCTATGTGGTCACGGGGGGCCTGGGGGGGATCGGATCCCAGTTGATCGGCTGGCTGGCTGATCAGGGAGCCACCTCCCTGCTGCTGCCGGTGAGATCGACCTCTGGCCTGGCGGCGGCCGCCGCCGCCAGCCTGGGGCAGCTAGAGCAGCGGGGGGTGAAGGCCCAGCTGCTCGCCCTCGATCTGAGCGACCCGGAAGGGTGGGAGGTGTTGGCGGCGGCGGCCGCGGCTCTGCCTCTGCCCGTGCGTGGTTTCTTCCACGCCGCCGGCCGCCTCGACGATGGGTTGATCAGCTCTCAAAGCGCCGAACGGCTGGGAAGGTTGCTCGGTCCCAAATGGGTGGGCTGGCGAACCCTGGAGCGGGGCCTGGCCGACCAGCCGGTGGAATTTGGCGTGGCGTTTTCGTCCATGGCCTCCTTGTTGGGCTCTCCTGGCCAGAGCTGCTATGCCGCCGCCAACGGGGCCCTCGACGGGGCCTGCGGGGTGGCCAGGGGTGCCCGACTGGCGATCCAGTGGGGGCCGTGGCAAGGGGCGGGAATGGCGGGCACCCTGACGGATCGCGATCGCCAGCGGCTGGCGGTCCATGGCGTGGGCACCCTGTCACCGGATCGGGCCTTCGAAGCCCTGGAACGGCTGTTGCACAGAGGTGAGTGCGGCAGTGCGGCGGTGGTGGCCAACGACTGGCCTGCGATGGCGCGCCAGAGCGGGCCGCGGCTGGCGGCACCCCTTGCGGCGTTCCTGAGCGCCGCCGCTGGGGACGCGGGGGGATCCGACGCGCCCCTCAACCGGCGTAATGAGCTCATCGAGCGCATCGCCCCCCTGTCTGCCGCCGCCCGCACGCTGTTGCTGGTGGAGCTGGTCCAGGGGCAGCTGGCCCGGGTGATGGGCCTTGGAGATGGGGAGAGTCTCGATGCCGGTGAGTCCCTGTTTCACCTGGGGCTGGATTCCCTGATGGCCGTTGAATTCGCCTCCCTGATCCATGCGGAGCTGGGGGTGAAGTTGGAACTCTCTGCTCTGGCGGGGGAACCCACCATCACCAGCCTGGCGGAGCTGGTGCTGGCCTCGCTACAGGATACCTCGGTGGCTGCAGCGGGCATGGGGGTGCTCGATCTTGGTGGGGAGGCGGAGCTTCCCGCCGACGCCCACCCTGCCGCCGGCGCCTTGTCTTCCCTGGGGGAGGGCCCGGGCGAAGCGGTCCTGCTCACCGGTGCAACGGGCTTCCTTGGTGCCTACCTGCTGGCCGATCAGTTGCAACGCTGGCCGGATCTGCGGGTCTGCTGCCTGGTGCGGGCCGCCGATGGGGAGGCCGCCCTGGAGCGGGTGCGCACCAACCTGGAGCGCTACGGGCTCTGGCAGGCGGCGTGGGCTGACCGGTTGGACGGGGTTCCCGGCGATCTTGCCCAGCCCCGGTTCGGCCTTGCCCCCCAGCGTTTTGCCGCCCTGGCGGCTGGGTTGGGGGGCATCCTCCACAACGGAGCCCAGCTGAGCCAGATGGCCCCCTACAGCCAGCTGCGGGCCAGCAATGTTCTGGGCACCATCGAGGTGCTGCGGCTGGCCAGCCTCGACCGTCCCGTGCCCGTGCAGTTCATCTCCAGCGTGGCCGTGTTCGAGGGCAGGTCCTACCGGGATCGGCTGATCCTCGAAACCGATCCGCTGCCGGAGTGGCGTGGCATCGAGCTGGGTTACTCCCAGACCAAATGGGTGAGCGAGCGGCTGGTGCTCGAGGCCGGGCGCCAGGGGTTGCCGGTGTCGGTCTACCGGCCACCGCTGATCGGAGGCCACTCCCGCAGTGGCACCTGGCACCAGGACGACCTGCTCTATCGCCTGTTCCATGGTTGTCTCGCCCTCGGCATGGCCCCGGACCTGGCCTGGGAGCTGGATCTGGTGCCCGTGGACTACGTGGTAGAAGCGGTGGGTGCCCTGGCTTGGCAAAGCGCCCATGCCGGCCGCTGCTTCCACCTGCAGCATCCAGAACCCGTGTTCCTGACGGACCTGCTGCAGGAGATGATCGGCCAGGGCGCGCCCCTTTCGTTGGTGCCCATGGAGGAGTGGCTGGAGGCCCTGGAGGGCCAACCCACCAATCCCCTTTATCCGATCCAGTCGCTGTTCAGCCGTCGCTGGGGCGATGACCAACTCACCTATCCCGAGTTGAACTGCCACGGCGTGCGGGCCCGGCCCAGCTGTGCCCTCACCCTGGCGGCGCTCGAGCCCCTTGGGGTCCGCTGTCCCTCCTTTGCTGAGCTGGTCGGCCCCTACGCCCGGGCGTTCCTGGCGGCACCTCCTGCCCCCATGGCAAGCCCTTGATGGGCTGGGTCCCGTGGCTGCCAGCCCTGGCCCTGCTGGCCCTGCTGCTGCCCCAGTCCCTGCTCACGGCTCTCTACGCCCGCCACCTGCGCCTGGGGCCCTACGCCGGGGCCCCTCAGGCGGGCGCCTTCGCCCTTGAGGGCCCCACCGCCGAGGTGGTGCTCTGTCTGCGGGGCGTGGATCCCGGGCTGGAGGTTCTGCTGCGGCAGTTGGCTCGCCAGCGATTCAGTCCCTGGCGGCTGCGGCTGGTGGTCGATTCCAGGGAGGATCCCGCCTGGGCGTTGGCCCAGAGGGTCGTGGCGGCCTGCGAGTTGGAGGGGATCGCCACGTGGCGATCGGTGCGGATCGAGTGGCTGAGCGCCCGTCCGGAGAAGGGTTCGCTCAAGTGCGCTGCCCTGCGCCAGGCCTTCCTCAGCCTCGATCTCGCCACGCAGTTGGTGGTGTTGGTGGATGGTGATGCGGCGATCGACGCTCGCTGGCTCGCCTCCCTGGCAACGGCTTGCTGGCAGGAGGGGGTGGGTGCGGTTTCGGGCAACCGTTGGTTTGCCCCCGCCGGAGACAGCCTTTCTGGGGTGGTGCGGGCCCTCTGGGGCACTGGGGCGATTGTGTTGATGAGCGCCTTCGGAATCCCTTGGGGGGGCTCCTTGGCCATTCGCCGGCAGGCGATGGAGGAATCAGGCTGGCTTGAGGTGTTGCGCACCAGCCTGTGTGAGGACACCGCCCTGGCGGCCCCCCTGGCCCGGGCCGGCTGGCGCCACCTCTTCCTGCCCGCGGCCATCGCCGTTGAGACCGATGAGGGACCCCGCCTTGGAGCGCTGGTCCGCTGGATCGGCCGTCAGTTGCTGATGGCCCGGCTGCATCACCCGGCCTGGCCGCTGGTGGCGCTGCACGGTTTCGCCACCTCCGCTCTGCTGACGCTGGTGTTCCTGCAGCTGCTGGCTGCGGGCCTTATGGGCCGCCAGGACCAGTTCGTTTTGTTGCTGGCGGCCCTGGCTTGCTATGAGCTCGGCAGTTGGGCCCTGGCGGCCTGGATCGCCCGGATCACCGGGCGGGCGCTCGCTGGCCGTGGCAAGGGCCTTGCCCCACTCACCCCCCAGCGGCTTCTGGGCAGGTTGTTGTTGTTGCCGCTCACCCAGCTGGTCTACGGCTGGGCGATGGTGCGCGCGGCTCTGGCCCGTCGGGTGGAATGGCGGGACATCACCTATCAGTTGGAAGGGGAGGGGGTCAGGATCATCGGGAACACCTGAGTGTTGCCTCAGCGTTGTTCCATCCGATCGCGCAGGATCTCCATCGACTGCAGCAGGTTGGACTCGCTGAGCTCGAAATAGGCCGGGCGCAGGAAATCGGGCAGATCGGGGTCCAGCAAGATCCTGTGCTGCAGCCGCACCGCCCCCGGGATCGGCGTGATCGTCCAGGTGCCCTGCAGGCCCTTGATTCGATCGCCGCTGATCAGGCGGTAGCCCATGGAGCGGGGAGGATTTTCCGTGATCGCCAGCCGGGCCTTGATGCGCAACCCGAAGGTGTAGGGGGCTTGGTAGGTGTGGGCCAGTTCCAGCCGATTCCCCTGGCGGCTGAGCACCTTGGCCTGCTTGATGTCCGGCAGCACGCCCACCAGGCCCTCGTAGTCGGTGAGCACCTGCCAGGCCCGCTGGGGGGGGGTGTTCACCACGACGGAGGCGGTGTAGGAGCCCTGGCTGCCTTGGAGGGTTGGCTTGGCTTTGGGCATGGCAACCCCGGGGGAAACCATGGCTATCGCCGCTAAGCTCCAAGTGATGAAAGGGTGGTAGTGGAGACGCAAGAGCTGCCGCCGGCCGTGGGGCGCAGAGTTTACTTTCTGAGCGGTTTTGATCCCAGGGGCGCTGCGTTCTATTACCGCTATTTTGCCGACCAGCTCAAGGCCTACCAGCGTCGTTCGGGACGTTCCCTGCGTTTGAGCCGTCGGCGCAGCCATATCGAGAGTTTGGTCAGTCGTTGGCAGGTGATCGAGGGAGGAGGAGCTGAGTCCTCCGTGTTGCTGGATTACTGCTTTCTGCACTGGGATGACATCGCCCGCATGAACTGGCCGCGTCAACCGCTGGTGTTGGTTTGGGATGGTCTGTTCGTGTACGCCTGGTATCTGCTGGGAGGTGGGATCCAACGCATTGCCCGGCTGTCCCACCAGGTGGCCCTATGCGGGCTCTATCCGTTTTTGCTGGCCTTGTGTTGTCTTGGGGTGGCCGCTCTAGCAGGGGTGACCTTGCCCCCTCTACTGGCTCAGCATGGTGTTCAGACCCAACTGGCGGGTGCGCTCGGCTTGGGGGTGGCAGTTCTCCTGCTAGGTGTGTGCTGGCCGCTGGCCGACCGGCTGGGAGCGGTGTGGTTGTTCCGTTCCATTCGCTTCACCCACATTCTTGGTCAGGAACGGGATAGGGAGTTGCGCCCCCGTCTGGAAGTGTTGGCGGAACGGATTCTGGAGCTGGAGAGTCAAGATCCCGCCCAAGAGATCCTGCTGGTGGGCCATAGCTCAGGTTCCTTCGTGATGGCCATGCTCGCGGCGACACTCCGTCGACAGCACGGATTCATGGCTGTGGCACCTCGCGTTAAGTTGCTGACATTGGGTCAGAACCTTGCCAATCTGGCCGTGCACCGATCTGCCTGCAGCTTCCACACTGATCTGCAGGAGTTGGCCCGTGAGCCGCGCTTGCCCTGGCGGGACATCACTTCCCAGGACGACTACCTCTGCTTTGCGGGGGTGGATCCTTACCGCAGCTGTGGCTTGCGTATCGCCCAGCCTGCCTATCCTGAACAGCAACTCATTCCTCTCGCTCAGCGCCTTGAGCTGACGGGACTTGTGGGCCTGCTGACCCATCAGTTCTCCCTGCATTTCGAGTACATCGCCACGGGCTTGGCCGAAGACCACGTTGGCTTCGATTACTTAGCCCACCTGCTCGAGCCTTTGGACATGGCCTCTAAGCCCGCTTGCGAGCCGTTGCGATGAGCTGCCCTTTCGCCCACGAACCGGTTTTTCCCCCACTTCAGCCCAATACCTCCAGTTTTCCGATGCGGCTGGTGCGGGGCCTGCAATCCTGGCTGGCGTTGCTGATGGAACGGGATTACCGCATTGCCATCGGCAGTCTGAACTTTCTGGGGCTGAATCTGTTTCTTTTGAACCAGCCAGAGGCCGTGCGTCGGGTGATGGTGGACGAGGTGGAGTCCTTTCCCAAGCATCCCTATACCCTCTGGATTCTGGAGCCTTTGATCGGTCGGGGGATTTTCTCCGTCAATGGTGAGGAGTGGGCCCGCCAGCGGCGGATCGTCGACCAGGCCCTGCAGACCGCCCAGCTCCAACGGGTCCTTCCCCAGATGGAGGAAGCGACGAGAGAGCTGATCGCACGGCTTGAGCCACTCGCAGATGGCAGCAGTGTGGCCATCGATCGCGAGATGACCCTGGTCACGGCCGATGTGATCATTCGCACGATCCTTTCGCGCCCGTTGGCGGACTCCGAGGGCGGGGAGATCCTGGAGGCCTTCAGCCGCTATCAGAAGCGGGCTGGGCAGGTTCTGTTGCTGCGGTTCTTGCGGTTACCCCAGGCCTGGTTGAGCAGCTACCTGGCTCCCGATGCCCAGCGCATCCGCCATTGGATCCGCTCGGCCATCGATCAACGTCTGGATGTCGGTCGGTACGCAGGGGCGCCTCTCGATGTGCTCCAGGCGCTACTGGAGGCGCTCGATCCGATCAGCGGCAGCGGCCTTTCCCAGGAGGAGTTGGTGGATCAGGTCTGCGTGTTGTTTCTTGCCGGCCATGAAACCTCCGCCAGTGTCCTGGCCATGGCGGCCTATCTGCTGGCTGAGTTTCCCGAGGCACAGGAGAGGCTGAGGGCGGAGGTGCTTGCCGCGGCCCCAGGCGATGACCACCCCCTGGGGTTCAACGAACTGCGTCAGTTGCCTTATGCCACGGCTCTGTTCAACGAGACCTTGAGGCTTTATCCACCGCTGACCTTTTTTGTTCGGGAAGCGAGGCGGGAGATCACTCTGGTTGACCAGCGCTGCCCGGTGGGCTCCCTGCTGGCCATCTCCCCCTGGGTGATCCAGCGCCATGAGCAGCATTGGAGCGAGCCGAATGCTTTCCGCCCGGAGCGTTTTCTGACCGGGGCGGCGAGTGCTGAGGAACGGCAGCAGGTCAGGGATGCCTTTCTGCCCTTTGGCCTCGGTCCGCGCAAATGTCCCGGGGCGGCCTTCGCCCAGCAGGAGGCCCTGCTGGTGCTGGCGGAACTGGTGCGCCGTTACCGGCTGCTGCCGGATGGGGACCACACCCCGGATCTGGTGGCCCGGCTCACCCTGCGCTCCCGCAATGGCATCCGGCTGCGGTTGGAGCGGCTGGCTGAGGCGAACCCCTAAAACGACACAAGCAGGCGTCCCCCTACCCGCCAGCTGTTGCTGTAGAGCAGTTGACCCATGTCCAGCAGGCCAGCGGCATTGCTCACGTACAGATCCACGGCGCTGCCTGGTGATGCGAGCCAGCGCAGGGCCAGGGTGCCGTTGCTGCGGCCACCTGAGGAGCTGTTGGCCACCAGGTTGAGCTCGGGGATCAGCTGGAAACTGGGGCCCAGTTGCAGGTTGGCGCCCAGGCCTAACCCGTAGGGGGTGCCTGCGCCGCTCCAGGCCACCTTGGGGTTGACGTTCAGGGCCAACCAGGGGGTGGCCTCCCAGGTGTTGTTGGACTCGGCGTAGGCATAGCCCTGGAAGCTGGCGGGATCCCTATTACGGCCCAGGGAGATGCGACCGCCCATGGACCAGGGCGCGCCCCGGAGCTGGTTCATGACGATGGCCTTGCCGCCGATGCGCTCGTTGTAGCCGCCATCGGTGGTGTAGGTCTGGGTCAGGCTGTTGCTGGGCTGGACGTTGTTGAAGACACCACCGGTGTACTGGAACTGGAAATCATTGGAGGCGGAGTAACCCAGAAACCCGAAAACGTTGCCTTTGCTGTCTCCGTTGGCCCACAGTTCGACGATGCCGGCAGGGGGGACCTGGGCGGTGTTCACGGTCACGCCGCCGAGTGCCAAGCTGCGTTGGCGGCGGCTCATGGTCACCGCAGGTGAATCTGCGGCACCTGGATTGAAGATGAAGCGGGTGTTGAAGCCGAGTTTGTTGTCGCTGGGCAGGGCCAGAAATGCGGTGGCCGGGCTGGCGCCCCAGCCGTTGGTGAGGGCCCCCTCCAGGGCGATGCGTGGATTGATGGCGTAATTGAGTCCTGCGCTGAGGATGGGCACCCGTGAATAGGTGAGCGAACTGTTGAAGCTGTTGGTGCCCGGCCCCAGGGGCACGAGCCCCGAACCGAACAAGGTCAGCTTGGGCAGGATCCGCCAGCTCGCACCCGCAGCCAAGGTGACGCTGCTGCCGTAGAAGGTGCCTGCACCACCATTGCCACTGCCCTGGGTGGAGGGCAGAAAGGTGGCGCCGGGGGTGAAGGTGAATTCCAGCTGGCGGGTGGCCTTCCAGGTGATCGGCAGGGCGAGCGATCCCACCAGGTTGGCGGTGTAGACCCGATAGCCGGAGTTGTTGAAGATGTTCGGGGAGTAGGTGGTCTCCTTGGGGGTGTTCTGGCAGCTGAAGTTGTTGCAGCCGCCGCTGCCCACCTGGAACTGCTCCAGTGATCCACTCAGGCCAATGGCCCATGTTTTGGACGAGGCCAGTTTCCATTGCAGGGCGCCGCCCCAGCCGGTCCAGTAGTTAGAGGGTTGGGGCGATTCGTTAAAAGGCTGCTGGCGGCCAGAAATGGTGGCGAAGAGGGGATCGTCGGCGTTGGAGAAGAAGGCGGAGAACTGCAGCCTGTCGGTGACGCCGCTGTCAAAGCGGGCGTAGTAGTTCTGGTTGCCGCTGCCTCCCGCCTGGCCACCGCCGCCGAAGGGGGCCAGCTGCCCAAAGCTGAACTGCCAGCTTCCTTCCGGTAACTGGTTGGCGGTGGGCACGGCTTGGCCGATGCGCAGCAGGGGCAGGTAATCGG
>Ga0194061_1001495_pt1 | contig 13509 bp, 11 predicted proteins | sample SepL2221m_MetaG_FD_163423 | JGI IMG/M metagenome (GOLD analysis project Ga0194061, IMG submission 163423) | Anoxic zone freshwater microbial communities from boreal shield lake in IISD Experimental Lakes Area, Ontario, Canada - Sep2016-L224-21m | ecosystem: Environmental > Aquatic > Freshwater >...
GGTACCGACTCGTTCTGGACCATGGCGCTGATGATGATGCTCGGTTACTCCATGATGCGGGCCACTGCTACCACCAAAGTCATGAACTTCACCAGTAATTTTGTGGCGCTGATTTTCTTTCTCTCGGTTGGACAGGTCCGTTTTCTGGAGGGGTTCGTCATGGGGGCGGGGCAGTTTCTCGGTGCACGGGTCGGTTCGAAACTGGTCATCAAGCGGGGCACCGCCTTCATCAGGCCGGTGTTTATTACAATGGTTCTTGCGCTGGTGGCCAGGCTGATCTATCAGAACTTCAAGTAGGGTTCGAAAAATATTCGCCCAGCACCCCTCGTGAATGTTCATCGTCGTGGCAATGAATGCAGAGGTTTTCCCAGTTACTGCCATCGGACGGATTGTTGTGATGATTGCCGTCCCTGTGATGAACGGTCAACCGGTTAAGGCTGGCGGCGTCAAATTCACGGCCGCATTTGGCACAGACCGGGCCGTGAATCCGGATTGACTTTGTGCGGTAGTTGCTGTTTCCATCAACCTCGCCGCGCATTCTGCGCAACAGGGCCTCTGTCTCTGACGGCGAAGGGAGCTTGACTGATTTCGGTTTTCTGGGATTCATGGACGGGACTCCTGTTGTGGCTTGAAGCGGTGCTTTCGGGCATAGTATGGTTGACACACCGGACTTTGTCAGTAACAAATTTACGGAGAGGTTTTACAAGTACTCTTTTGGAATACCGTTGCGATGCATCAAGAAGAACCGTGGCACCTGTCATGTTTACACCTTGATTATGGTGTGCGTGCGTGGTATTTATACTGGTGGTGTATGAGGTTTTACTGACAATCCGCCGTCGTCTGACTCCACACTCAAAAACCAATCTGAGGAGGGTACCATGGAGAAGAGCAAGGTGCATTACCGGGAACTGGGACTGACTAATACCAAAGAGATGTTCGCCAGGGCAATGGCTGGCAAATACGCCATCCCTGCTTACAACTTCAATAATCTTGAGCAGCTTCAGGCGATTGTGACCGCCTGCATTGAGACTAACTCTCCGGTCATCATCCAAGTTTCCAAAGGCGCCCGCAGCTACGCCAACGAAACCATGCTCCGCTGCATGGCGATGGGAGCCGTCCAGATGGCCCGTGAAGCCGGCTCGTCAATCCCCATCTGCCTGCACCTCGACCACGGCGATTCGTTCGAACTCTGCAAATCCTGTGTCGATAGCGGCTTTTCCTCGGTGATGATTGACGGCTCGCACCTGCCGTTTGAAGAAAATGTGGCATTAGCAAAAAAAGTAGCCGAGTACGCCCATCAATTCGACGTAACAGTGGAAGCGGAACTAGGCGTTTTGGCCGGCATTGAGGATGAGGTTTCCGCTGAACATTCCACCTACACCAAACCGGAAGAGGTAGAGGACTTCGTCAAAAAAACCGGCGTCGATTCACTGGCCATTTCAATCGGAACAAGCCACGGTGCCTACAAATTTAAAGCCGGACAACCGGTTCCGCCTCTCAGGTTTGACATCCTTGAGGAGTGTGAGAAACGCATCCCCGGCTTTCCGATCGTACTGCACGGGGCATCGTCGGTGGTCCAGGAGTACGTAGACCTGATCAATCAGTACGGTGGGAAGCTCGACGGTGCCGTCGGAATTCCTGAAGATCAGTTGCGCCGTGCTGCTGCCAGCGCTGTCTGTAAAATAAATATCGATTCCGATGGCAGACTGGCAGTTACCGCCAAGATCCGCGAATATTTCGCCAAGGATCCCAAGGAATTTGATCCCCGCAAATACCTTGGCGAGGCACGCAAGGAGCTGATCAAGCTGGTCAAGCATAAGAATGAGGCGGTGCTCGGCTCGGCAGGCAAAGCCTGATCATCCCTGTTTGTTGACAGCGCAAGGAGAGGATACGATGACTACCCGCAAATTTTCCCGCGTGAAATTTAATGTCGAAGCCACGATCAGGAGTGGGGAACGCTCGTTTCGCGGATGGGTGGAAAATCTCAGCATGACCGGTCTGTTCCTGGTTACTGAAGAGCGCCTGCCGGAGGGGGAGCATGTCGAAATTGAAGTTGAACTGACCGGAAGCATGCCGCTGGTGACCGTGTCCTGCAACGGCCGTGTCCTGAGGGCCACCGAAAACGGCATTGCATTCGTTTTCGAAAAGCTCGAACTTGAATCCTACTTGCATCTCAAAAACATTGTCTCGTACAATCTAGACGATCCCGACAAAGTCATGGAAGAGATTTGTCACTCGATTGATGAAAAACTTGCCGCTGCCAAATGAGGTTACGTACGTAAGGATGGCATCATGAAAAAACACTCAACGCTGTTTATGATCGGCGGGTTCCTGCTTGGTGTACTCGCTCCGATCGGCTGGGTTACAATCCGCCTCCTCTTCTTCTACGACCCGCGGCAAACATTTTTTACTCAACTGCTGCAGGACATCGTCAAGGATGCGGAGCATTTTGCACTTTACAACTACATGGGGGGCGGAACTGCCGTGGTGTTGGCCGTACTGGGATACATGATCGGCAAGAACGGTGACGAACTGCATGCGCGGGCAGCCGAACTGGACATCCTGCATCAGGAAGTTGCCCAGCAGAAAGAGGTTTTTGAAACCCGCTACAAGGTGCTGGACCGGAATATCAAGAATTTCCACCAGATCAGCAGCAAAATCCAGATGTCGCTCAATCTGGAAGAGATCCTTGTCCTCTGCGCAGAGGGACTCCACGAAGTTCTGGGCTACGAGCGGGTCAACATCCTGATGGCGGATGAATCGCGGCAACTCCGTTTTATTACCACGGCCGGTACCGAAGGCTTTGACGCTTCCGACGTGGTGCTGCCGCTTGACCCGAGCATCGGCGTCATCTACAAATGCTTTGTCGAGCGCAAAGTCTATCTGGTCGATGATATCTCCCACTACCCGGCTGATTACCACCTGAAGCCGCCACACAACAATCTGGCTCCTCTTCGATCACGGAGTTTCATTCTCTGTCCGATCGTCGTTAAGGATGTCTCCATCGGTGCCTTTGCCATCGACAACAAGAACAGCCGTCGTGCGCTTAATGACTCTGACGTCGATACCATCATGCTCTTTGCGGATCAGGTGGCTTCGGCCATGACCCGCATCAATCTGCTGTCTTCGATCGACACACTGACCACCGAGATGGAGAGTTCGTTCCGCTTTCTGCTGGGGAGCCGTGAGCAGTATTCCCGCAATGTACGCAATCTGCAGGAGAGTGTTGATTCTGTCGCCGATGGCACCTCCATCATCGCCTCAGCCTCCGAAGGAGTTATGTCGTCGGTTGACGAGACAAGTTCGGCCGTCAATCAGATTTCAGTTGCCATCGAGCAGGTCACGCGCAACCTCGACCATCTGGCGGGAATCGTCCAGCAGTCGGCTTCAGCAATGGATCAGATCAACTGCGCCATCAGTAACGTGGAGCAGAACGCGGCCATTTCCCATGAGGTGTCGCATCAGGTCAAGTTGCAGGCCGAGGCCAGCCGTTCCGTCGTTGCCGAAACCGTTGCTGCGCTGGATGAAATCAAAACTTCCGTGGGGCTTTCGTTCGACGCAATTCAGCGGCTGGCCGAAAACAGTTCACGCATCGAGAACATTGTCAGCGTGATCAACGACATCACAAAACGCACCAACCTGCTGGCCCTCAATGCCTCCATAATCGCTGCCCAGGCGGGTGAATACGGCAAGAGCTTCGGCGTTGTTGCCGATGAAATCCGCAACCTGTCGCTGCAGACCGGCCACTCCACCGGCGAGATCACCTCGATCATCGAAGAGATCATGAGCGAGTCCAAGACCGCCGCCAGCAACATCAGAATAACCAAGGATCTCGTTCATCGCGGAGTGGAACTGGGTCACACGACCGGCGAGTCACTCACGGCGATTTTCGAGCGATCAGCCTGTTCGCTCGATATGACCCAGCAGATCAAGCAGGCCACCCAGGAGCAGGTCTCAAGTGTGCAGCTGGTTGCCCGTTCCATGGAGGATATCAGCTCCATGACATCGCAGATATTTGCCGCCTCGGCCGACCAGGCCAAGGCTACTAAAAGCATCGCCCGCTCGATCGAAAGTATCAAGGACATGACCCACGAAATGGTTAATTCCACGTCTCGGCAGGTAGGTGACGGCAAATTGATCAGTAACACCGTGGAATCAGTCAGCGTCATGGTCACCGAGATGTTTGACAACATGGAAGCCCGCCGTATTCAAAGCGCCGAAGTGGTCAAACAGCTGGAGTCTATGAAGAGTCTGACCTGACAGAACCCTGTACTTTTTCCGGCACCGTAGAACTGTGAACATTTTTGTGGATATAATTCATTGTTTCTGATAGCTTGTTCGCCTGCCATGACGGCTACCCTTTGGGAGTTGATCAGCAAACGGCAGTTTACCTGACGCAGGACATACCGCACGGATTCGGCAGCGAACCGGGACGGAAGGGGTAATTACCCGCAGGCATCATCCATCTCTCTACATGGCGTGGTGTTCTGACCGTTCATGACGCGCTCCGGCGCGTTTTTTTGTTTTTGGGGGGTTGATGCGCAAGAAAGTAACCATACCAGGTATCATCAGGATGAAACAGAACGGAGAGCGCGTCACCGTACTGACGGCTTACGACTTTCCCTTTGCGCGGCTGATTGATGGCGGCGGCGTCGACATTATCCTGGTGGGAGATTCGGCCGGCGTCGTGGTTGCCGGTCATGACACAACCCTGCCGGTTACCATGGACGAGATGATCTACCATGTAAAAGCGGTCAGGCGAGCCGGACCGCAGGCGCTGGTGGTTGCCGATATGCCCTTCATGTCTTATCAGGCTGGTATTGATGAAGCCTGCCGCAACTGCGGAAGAATGATTAAGGAAGGGGGCGCCGAGGCAATCAAACTCGAAGGCGGAAGCACTATGGCCACGGTGATCCGGGCGGTCTCCTCCATCGACATTCCGGTTATGGCGCACATCGGGTTGACGCCGCAGTCGTTCCATCGCATGGGCGGCTACAAGGTACAGGGAAGGGCCGAACAGGCCGAGCGCATTATGGCTGACGCCCTGGCAGTACAGGAGGCCGGTGCTTTTTCCGTCGTGCTGGAGGGAATTCCGGCCGAGCTTGCTGCTCGGATAACTGCAGAGCTGACCATTCCGACCATCGGTATCGGTGCCGGCCCTTCCTGCGACGGACAGGTGCTGGTAATTCACGACATTCTGGGACTGTGCGAAAAGTATTCGCCCAAGTTTGTCAAACGCTACGCCGATCTGGCCCCGCTGATTTCTGCCGCCGTGCGGGACTACGTCGATGATGTACGGACGGGACGCTTTCCGACGGATGAACACTCCTTTTCGTGAGGGCGGCATGAAGATCATAGCTTCGGTCGGCGACATGCAGCAGCTGGCCCTCTCCAGGAGAAGGGAGGGGGTGCGGATAGCCTTCGTTCCCACCATGGGGTATCTCCACGAAGGGCACGCTTCACTATTGCGGGAAGGAAGAAAACGGGGAGATCTGCTGGCGCTCTCGATCTTTGTCAACCCGATTCAGTTCGGGCGGAACGAAGACCTGGACCGCTACCCGCGGGATATGGAGCGTGACTGTCAGATAGCCTCTGATTGCGGGGTTGATGTCGTCTTTGCGCCAACCGTCGGGCAGATGTATCCACCAGAATTTCAGACCGGCGTATCAGTGCGTGATATTTCACAGCCACTCTGCGGTGCCAACAGACCGGGGCATTTCGACGGCGTGGCCACGGTAGTGACAAAGCTGTTCAACATCGTTCAGCCGGACATCGCTTTTTTCGGGAAGAAGGATTTCCAGCAACTGGCGGTCATCCGTCGTATGGTGGCCGATTTGAACCAGCCGGTCGAGATTGTCGGCATGCCGATTGTCAGGGAAGAGGACGGACTGGCCATGAGTTCACGCAACGCCTATTTGACGCCGGAGCAACGGCAGAGCGCGCTCTGTCTTTACCGGGCACTGCAGGCGGTGCGGGCATCGTTTGCCGGCGGTGAGACCGCGGTGGCGAATCTGCGCGAGGAAGCATTGGAAATTTTACGCCGTGAGCCGGACGTGAACCTTGAATACGTCGATTTCAGAGATGGAACATCCCTGAATGAGCTGGAAACTGCCGAAGCCGCCACGCTGATTGCGCTTGCCGTCAAAACAGGAACAACACGACTGATCGATAACACCATATTGGGAGAGGAGTTGTAACATGCAGAGAATCATGCTCAAAAGCAAGATCCACCGTGCCACGGTAACCGGCGCCGACCTGCACTACGAAGGGAGCGTCACCATTGATCGCGACCTGATGGATGCGGCCGACATCATCTCGTATGAGAAGGTTGCCGTCTGGAATGTTACCAATGGCAGCCGACTTGAAACCTACGCCATCGAAGGTGAGCGCGGTTCGGGAGTTATCTGTCTCAACGGAGCTGCGGCGCGGCTGGTGGCCCCCAGAGACCTGGTGATCATTGCCAGTTTTGTGAATATGGAAAACGCCGAGGCGATCGCGTATGAACCCAAGCTGGTGTTTGTGGATGAGCAGAATCGGATGCTGCCGACCCGTAAAGAAGAAGCCGGCCAAGCCAAGCTAAAGATCGTGCACTGATCCCGGCAGCGGTTACTGTTGATTGAGCGGGTGGGATGCATGTACATTCCGCCCGCTTTTGCGTAATCGAATAATGTTGCATCAGGGTGCCTGCTATGCTACGGTTCCAAAGTTTGTGACCATTAGAATTAGACACTATTAAAGGAGATGCACGTGAAATCCATTACTTCGCTAAAACTTGTCGCAGTCACCTTCTGTGTGGCTGCACTATTCGGTTGTCAGGGAAAACAGGCCGACGGAACCAAAAGTGACGCAAAAAAAGAAGGCCCCGTGCTGGCTGAGGTAAACAGTGGCAGCATCACGGTCGGAGATTTCGAGCGTGAACTGAAGAACCTGCCGGAATACCTGAAAGCCATGGCTGATACCCCCCAGGGGCGCAAAGAGATGCTTGATACCATGGTAATCCGCGAGCTGATTCTGCAACAGGCAGCCAAGGATGGACTCGACAAGGGACAGGAATTGGAAGAAAAGCTGCAGGATCTGAAAAAACGTCTGGTCGTAGAAACGTTCCTCAAAAAAAAGGTTGAGTCCGAATCAAAGGTTTCTGATGAAGATATGAAGAAATTTTATGATCAGAACAAGGACAAGTTCAAGACCGGCGAACAGATAAAAGCCAGCCACATTCTTCTCAAGGATGAGAAGGAAGCCAAAGGAATTCTGGCCCAGATCAAGGCAGGTGGCAATTTCGAGGAGCTGGCGAAGAAACATTCTGCCGATTCTTCGGCAGCCAAAGGTGGCGATCTGGGCTGGTTCGGTCAGGGGAGCATGGTGCCGGCGTTTGAAAAGGCTGCCATGGCGCTCAAAGAGGGACAGGTGTCCGACGTCGTAAAATCTGACTTCGGTTTTCATATCATCAAGCTGACTGGCAAGCGTGCTGCCGGCATCCGCCCCTTCGAAGAGGTCAAGGACCAGATCAAAGGGGCCATCATGCCCTCCAAACAGCAGGAGGTTTTTCAAAAAATCAAGGAAGAGTTGAAAAAATCGGCCAAGATCAATGTCAAGGAAGATGTGCTAAGCACTATCGGCGGGAAGAAGGAAGAGCCGAAGCCGGCTGAGAAGAGCGGCGCTGCCGAGGCTCCCAAACCGAAAGCCGTTGAGAAAAAATAGGAATTTTAGGTCGTTATCCGATCAGACCAGCGCTTCACCGGAGTGAATATAATCATGAATCTGCGACTGCCGGTCATACTACCAACATTTGTAGCCCTACTGTTTGCCGCCGGATGTGCAGCCACGAAACCTGCCGTCACACAGGGAACCTCGGTTGCCGCACCTGTAGTTGCTGTCCAGGCCGAGCCGGCAATCACCATTTCCTCAACCGGTAGGCTTGCCAATGCAATCACTGCCGTGGTCAATGATGAACTGATCACCTGGTATGAGGTTGTCAAGGAGTCTCAGCCGGTTATTCGGGAAGCGGAAAAGAAGGGTGTGCTGGACGATGCAAGCCGGAAACAGATCCGCAGGATGGTGCTCGACCGTCTGGTTGAGAAAAAACTTGTTGATCAAAAAATTCGCGAACTGAATGTCAAAGTCACCGAGGAGGAGATTCGACAGGCGATTGACGACGTAAAAAAACAGAACAATATGCCATCGCAGGAAGCGCTTGTGGCCGCCCTGGCTACCCAGGGGCTTTCATTTGATCAGTACCGCGCGCAGCTTCAGGAGCAGATTGAACGGCTCAAGCTGATCAGCATGGAGGTGCGGGCCAAAATCCATGTGAGCGAATTTGAGATGCGCGAACAGTATACCGCCAACCCTGCTAAATACAGTGACGAAGAGACCTACCGCGCCCGGCACATTTTCTTCAGAATCACCGACAAATCTCCGGCCGACGATATCAAGAAAACCATGACGACCGCCCTGATGGTACTGGCCGAAGCCAAAGGCGGCAAGGACTTCAGCGAACTGGCCAAAACCTATTCGGAGGACCCTGCAGCCCGCAAGGATGGCGGCGATCTGGGAAGCTTCAAACGGGGAGATATGCAGGCCGAACTCGAAAATACCATGGTTGCCATGAAACCGGGGGATGTCAGCGAGCTGGTGTACACTCCGGTCGGTTTCCACATAATCAAGCTCGAAGAGCGGGCCAGCGGCAAACTCAAGCCGTTCGAGGCAGTCAAGGCCGAGATCGAGGAGTCCGTCTACCGCAAAAAATCCGAAGAGCGCTTCAGCCAGTGGGCCAAAGATCTGCGCGGCAAAGCCAGCGTGGAAATCAGGGAGCTGAACGGTCTGTTATAGCGGTTTTTTTGAGCTGCGATCTCAAAAGTAAACAGCCGTCTGTCCTGATCAGGAAAGCGGCTGTTTGACGTTTTGCACACGAAATGCTGGAAGGGGGAGCTACATGGATCTCCGTAAAACCCGTACTACCATCCTCAACCAGGGTGACCCGCAGCAGAAACGGGCCGAAATTCTGGAGTACTTCCATTCCACCTTTGATATCGATGAAAATCTGTACGACTCGCTCTGCTACGACGACACATTTTACCTGCGTGCCGACCGGTTGCGGCATCCTCTGATTTTCTACTTTGGCCACACCGCCACCTTCTACATCAACAAACTGACTATTGCCAAAGTCATCGACAGACGCATCAACCATCGCTTTGAATCCATGTTTGCGGTGGGGGTCGATGAAATGTCCTGGGATGACCTCAACGAAGCCCACTATGACTGGCCTACCCGTCAACAGGTCAAGGACTACCGCGACAAGGCCCGTGAACTGGTGGACGCTTTGATCCGTACCCTGCCGTTGACCTTGCCGATTACCTGGGAATCCCCCTGGTGGGGCATCATGATGGGGATCGAGCACCAGCGCATCCATCTTGAAACTTCATCGGTACTGATCCGTCAGCTTCCCTTCGATCAGGTACGCCAGCTCCCCTTGTGGGAGATCTGCCGGGAGTCCGGCGAACCTCCGGCCAATCAGCTGCTGGACGTCTCCGGAGGAACGGTGACCCTCGGCAAGACCAAAGACCATCCACTGTACGGCTGGGACAACGAGTACGGCCATCACGAAGCCGTAGTACCCGCTTTCAGGGCCGCCCGCTTTCTGACCTCCAACCGGGAGTATCTGGAATTTGTAGAGGACGACGGTTACACGGAGCAAAAATGGTGGAACGATGAGGGGTGGCGCTGGCGGGAGTTCAAACGGGCTGAATATCCGCTGTTCTGGATCATGAGCGATGAAGGGTGGCGGCTGCGCACCATGGCCAGTGAAATTGAGATGCCTTGGGACTGGCCCGTGGAGGTTAACTATCTGGAGGCCAAGGCGTTCTGCACCTGGAAAACAGCCAAAACCGGCACGCCAATCCGCCTGCCGACCGAGGACGAGTGGAACCGGTTGCGGGATGTCTGCGACATTCCTGACCAGCCCTGGTGGGATAAGGCCCCCGGGAATATCAACCTGGAGTACTGCTCGTCGTCCTGTCCAATCGACAGATTTAAAACCGGTGATTTCTACGATATACTGGGAAATGTCTGGCAATGGACCGAAACCCCGATCTATCCATTCCATGGTTTCGACATCCACCCCTGGTACGACGATTTCTCCACCCCGACCTTTGACACCAGGCATAACCTGATTAAAGGCGGCTCCTGGATCTCCACCGGCAATGAAGCCACACGGGATTCCCGCTATGCCTTCCGCCGCCACTTCTTCCAGCACGCCGGCTTCCGTTATGTGGAGAACAATTCACCGGTGGTCATCCATGACGACCAGTATGAAAGCGACATTCTGGCGTCCCAGTACTGCCACGCCCACTACGGCCCGCAGTATTTCGGCGTGCCCAATTTTGCTGTCACCACGGCCCGTATCTGCCTCCAGCTGATGCAGGGGAGAAGCATGGGGCACGCTCTCGATCTGGGATGTTCAGTCGGCCGGGCCGCCTTTGAGCTGGCCAGCGGAGGATTTGACCAGGTGACCGGCCTGGATTTCTCCACCCGATTTTTCCGTCTGGCAACCCGCATGCGCGACGAGGGGTATCTGCGCTACGCCTTTCCGGAGGAGGGGGAGGTGGTTTCTTTTCATGAGATTGGGCTTGCGGAACTTGGGCTGGGCGGTATTCGCGACCGGATACACTTCTACCAGGCGGATGCCTGCAACATTCCAGAGAAATTTACAGGCTATGATCTGGTGCTGGCAGCCAATCTGATTGACCGGCTCTACTCGCCGCGCCGTTTTCTGACTACCATCCACGAGCGGATGAACCCAGGCGGCCTGCTGGTGCTCACTTCACCTTACACCTGGCTGGAAGAATTTACCAAAAAAGAGGAGTGGTTAGGAGGCTACCGCGAAGCAGGTGAACCGGTCTTGAGTCTGAACGGATTGAAAACAACTTTGGCGCCGCACTTCAGGATGCTGGGAGAACCGCGCGACGTCCCCTTCGTGATCCGCGAAACGCGCCGCAAATTCCAGCACTCTGTCGCTGAGCTTACGGTGTGGGAGCTGCTGTGCGGGGAGCAGACTACCTCAGTGGGCTGAAAGCAGCCCGGCAATTTTCTCCCTGCCGGCTTCGATCTGTTCAAACGGAACGACCCGCAGCAGTTCATCAAGAGTCGTCTCTCCGGCCTGCACCCGCCGGAATCCGTCTTCAATCATCGTCAACCGGTTGGCCTGGGAAAATACGGTTTTTCGTAGTGCCTGGTTGTCCGGCTTCCTGTTAAGCATCAGCAATTCGTCGCGGGTGGGAATCCACAGTTCGACGATCGGCAGGCGACCGCTGAAACCGGTGAAATTGCATGACGGGCAGCCACTCCCCTGGATGAATGCAATGCCGCAATCGGAAGAGGATATTCCAAATTCGGCCAGCAGACCCGCAGCAGGGGTGTAGTGGCAGCGGCATTCGTTGCAGATGCGACGTACCAGGCGCTGCGCCAGCACGCACCGCAGGGTGGTACTGATCAGATTCGGTTCAACCCCCATGTCGATAAGCCGTGTAACGGCACTGGTCGCATCATTGGTATGCAGAGTCGAAAGCACGGTGTGGCCGGTAAGAGCAGCGCGCATGGAGATGGCAGCGGTCTCAAGGTCGCGAATTTCTCCGACCATGATATTGTCGGGATCCTGTCGCAGGAACGCCCGCAACAGGCGGGCAAAGGAATTGCCGATGACTTCGTTCACCTCGGTCTGGGTGATGCCGTCGATGGCGTATTCGATGGGGTCCTCAATGGTCAGAGTTTTACTGACGGGAGTGTTGAGACGCGAGAGTATGGCATACAGCGTGGACGACTTGCCTGAACCGGTTGGGCCGGTCACCAGAAAAATACCGGTCGGCTTGTCGAGTGCCTGGTAAAGAGCAGCCGTGTGTTCAGAAGTGTACCCGAGCGATTCCAGCGTTATGACACCACTCCGTTTATCAAGAATCCTGATAGTAATGTTCTCACCGTACTGAGTTGGGACGGTAGAAACCCGGAAATCAACCCCCCTGACGTTCCCCCCTTTTGAAACCTTCATCTTGAAGCTGCTGTCCTGGGGTCTGCGCCGCTCGGCGATGTCCATGTCACACATAATTTTTATCTTGGAAAGTATCTGCCGGGCGTTTGGTCCGATCAACGCCTCGTCGGCACCCAGATCAATCGTCTGCAGAATCCCGTCGATGCGGTAGCGAACCTGCATCCCCTGTTCGGTAGATTCAAGATGGATATCGCTGGCTTCGTCCCGAATGCCGGTCGTGATCAGTTTTTTGACCAGCATGTCGACATCGGCGCTGATGTAATTACCTACATATTTTGATTTACCGCTCTCTCCCCCCTGGTCGTCTGCTACTTCAAGGCTCACCTCATCACTGCCGAATGTTCCGCGGAACTTGTATAATTTCTGCTGGGCGATCAGAATATCGCTCTCCCGGGCAATAACCGGAACAAGCTTTTTATTGCACCAGAGCTCCAGTTGAGCCAGCTCGTCATGCCTGAGCGGGTACGCCATTGCAACCGTAAGGCATTTGTCCCTGAAACGGATTGGCACCAGACGGTGACGCTGGGCATATGACGAGTTTATGAATCTGGCCACATCCTTATCGAAGCTCACATCATGCAGGTCGACAAACTTAAGATCATGCTGGGATGCGATGGCGCGCGCCAGTTGCTCCTCATCGATAAGATGCTGCTTTACGAGCGCTCTCCCCAGGGGGATACCTTCCGATTTGCTGACTATCAGCGCGTTATTGAGGCGCTCTTCGTTGATCAGGTTCTGCGAAATGAGGATATCGCCCAGCTTGAGACGCTTGTCGTTATGATCGAGAACAAAGTCCAAGTCAACAGCCTTCAGGTATCCCAGTTGGCAGAGCAGCTGACCAAACGGCTGGGTCGGGCTTAGCCGCTGCATATCAAGCGCCTCGGCAAATTGTTCGGCGGTTATCAGTTTTTTCTCAACCAGCAACTCTCCGATTTTCTTTACCGGCATGATTTGATTTCTCCTTGTCTCCCGAACGTACTCACCTGATGAGTAAACAAAAAATCCTAATCGGTATCACGTGCCGGTTTTATTCCAGATATACCCATGATGTACACAAACATCTCACCGGACGGTCGGCTGATTTTCACTTCATCATCAACCCTTTTATGCAGCAGTGCCTGCCCGACCGGTGAGTCGATACTTATTTTCCCCAGGCTGACATCAATCTCGTCGGGGCCGACCAACTGGTAACAGCGGGCGTCGCCCGATTCGTCCTCGTAGCTGACCCAGCAGCCGAAAGAAACCACCTGAGGATTGGCAGGGGGGGCGGCCGTTCGCAGCACTTTGAGGCGTGACCCGAGGTGCTTCAGGGCACGGTCAATTTCGCGCAACCGTTTCTTGCCGTAAATGTACTCGGCATTTTCCGAACGGTCCCCTTCGGCAGCGGCCTCGGAGACTCCCTGCACGACTTTAGGACGCTCAACCTTCCAGAGGCGATCATACTCGTCGCACAGTTTTTTATGCCCTTC
>Ga0194061_1001496_pt1 | contig 13502 bp, 11 predicted proteins | sample SepL2221m_MetaG_FD_163423 | JGI IMG/M metagenome (GOLD analysis project Ga0194061, IMG submission 163423) | Anoxic zone freshwater microbial communities from boreal shield lake in IISD Experimental Lakes Area, Ontario, Canada - Sep2016-L224-21m | ecosystem: Environmental > Aquatic > Freshwater >...
GATATGACCAACGGCGCCAATTAATCCGGCATCAGCGAAAGCTTTAGTGAGTTCGATCGAAGATTGTGCATCATGAGACAAGGGCTTCTCGACCATCGCATGAACGCCCGCTGCAGCAAGTTCTTTGCCAATTTCTAAGTGGTAGATAGTTGGAACTGCCACCATCGCATAATCAATTCCCATTGCAATTAATTCAGCAACAGATGAGACAACTGGCCTGCCTTGAGCAACTCCATTGGTATCACCGGCTGGATCAGATACACCGACAAAGTCAACGCCCTGCAGCGTTGATAACACGCGTGCATGATGGCGCCCCATCATTCCTAGGCCAACAAGGCCCGCACGTAAATTCGCCATCGTTTACGCTCCAGCTGAAGCGATTGAATTAATTACTGAAACAACAGTTTCAAGATCACCTTGCGAAAGTGATGGATGCACAGGAATTGAAAGTACCTGCGCCGCGGCGCTGGTAGTTTCTGGCAAATCAAAAGTGTGCTTGAAAGAGGGAAGCTGATGAACTGGAATTGGATAGTAGACGCCATTACCTACGCCCCGCTTGGTCATTTCCGCTGAGAATGCATCACGATCATGCCCAACTACGCGAATTGTGTACTGGTGATACACATGAAAAGCACCTGGAGCAACATAAGGAACAACTACTCCTTTGAGGTTTTCGTCTAGAAACTTCGCATTTGAGCGGCGTTGCTCTGTCCAACCAGCAAGTTTCGTTAGTTGAACTCGGCCAATTGCAGCATGAATATCAGTCATTCTCGTATTGAATCCGACAACTTCATTCTCATATCGCTTTTCCATACCTTGATTGCGAAGTAGGCGACATTGACGTGCAATTTCATCGGAAGCGGTGGAAATCATTCCACCTTCACCAGAAGTCATGTTCTTGGTCGGGTAGAAAGAAAATACTCCCGCCGCGCCAAATGCACCGACAGGAACTCCGTCGAGTGCGGCCATGTGTGCCTGAGCGGCATCTTCAATGACAAGAAGATTATGTTTGGCTGCGATTGCCATGATCTCTTTCATGGCCGCTGGTTGGCCATAAAGATGCACTGGTTGAATTGCGCGAGTGCGTGGGGTTATTGCAGCTTCGATCGCCGCAGGGTCAACGTTAAATGTGCGGGGATCTATATCTACAAAAACAGGAGTCGCACCCGTGAGCGCCACGGAGTTGGCAGTTGCAGCAAAAGTAAATGAAGGAACAATCACCTCATCACCCGCCTTCATGCCAACGGCTACAAGTGCCATGTGCAATCCAGAGGTTCCGGAGTTCACGGCGATGCAATGACGACCTGCCACAACCGCTGAGAATTCATTTTCAAAGGCAGCCACTTCTGGGCCTTGAGCCATCATTCCTGAAAGCAAGACGCGATCGACGGCTGCGCGCTCTTCGGCACCGACTATTGGCTTGGCTGCTGGGATCATTGTTGTCATTGCTCTACTTCCACGAGAACGTCGGTGTCTTTTTCAAAATATTGTGCGCCAGTCTTGGGACAAATAAATTTCCCAGCGCCTTGATCGGTTAATGGTACGCCAGCCTTTCCTACCCAACGAATCCGCCTGGCAGGTACTCCTGCAACAAGGGCAAATGCAGGGACTTTTCTGGTGACAGTAGAGCCTGCTGCAACAAGTGCCCAGGCACCGATTTCTACAGGTGCGACACAAATACTTCCTGCGCCAATCGATGCGCCTTCACGAATTGTTACTCCAGTCGCATCCCAATCACTGCCATCCTTTTGGGAACCATCAGGATTTACTGCGCGTGGAAATTCATCATTAGTGAGAATGACACCAGGGCCGATGAAAACTCCATCTTCAATATAGGCAGGTTCATAAACAAGGGCATAGTTTTGAATCTTGCTATTTGCGCCGATGTGAACGCCATTTCCAATGTATGCGCCACGGCCAACAATTACATTTTCACCAAGCTGGCAGTCTTCGCGCACTTGTGCGTAATGCCATATTGATGCACCGTCGCCGATAGTGGCATTTGCAGCGACATCTGCGGTGGCATGAATTCTGGGCGCGGACATGGGTAAACCTTACCTTTCCACTTACTTTAAGCGCGCTATCGCATCTGCAATAAGGTCGTAACGTGCGCCACTGCGCCAATTTACAGATTCAATCTCCGCACGGGCCCTAACTTCTGAGTATTTACCGCGATTCTCCGCCCAAGAATTCATGATTCCGGCGCATTGGCCAGCGGTGAGTTCGTTGGTATCTAGATCTACCGTTGCTCCAGCCCTAGAAGCGATGATCACCTCGCGTGGTCTAGGTAAATCAGTGGTAATCACAGGAATGCCACATGCTAAATATTCACCAATTTTTGTGGGCCACGCTCTTAGAAATGCAGGAGTGCGCTCGAGTAATGACAACCCTACCCACGCACCGCGTGCAAGGTTCCATGAATCTGCTGGCTTGAGTGCTCCATGAAATTTTACGCGCGCCGCTGCAGGAGAATTTTCTTTCCATTCCAAAACCCGCGACATATCTTTATGTGCAACTGTCCCCACTATGTCCAAATGCCACTCGGGAGCCAACTCTATTGTTCGTAGCATCGACCACAAACCGCGTGAACCACGAACATCCCCAACATATAACGCGCGAGGGATCTCGTCGGCGGATTGAATTTCAGGGAGAAACCTGACATCAGGTGAATTGCGAACCACGATTCGATTCTTTGCTACATGAGGTGGAATCCAATCATCGACAACAATTGTTGCATCTGCTTTTGCACTTGCAAATATGGCCGCCTTAGCGATCATCGTCGCAACCATTTTTTGTAAACCTTGAGCCCACGCGCGATCTTCAATAAGCAAGAGATAATCTTCGCGAACATCGGCCACCCAGTGTTTGCGACCTATGAGACATGACAACCACATTGCAATAGCTGCCTCTGGGTCCGGAGTGAAAAGTACACGCCCACGTGCTTTCCAAGGCAGAATCATCGAGTTTGTGAAGCGCAATATACGAGATCCTTTCGGAACTGAATGAAACTTCACGCCCTCAGGTAGATCAGATTTGTTACCCGTACTAAAAAGTTCAATGGTTAAACCTTTGGCAAGGCAAGAAGCCATCACTCGTTGCAGCCGAGCGTTTGATACATCACGCCCAGCAGCAATAATGCTTACGTCATAGCGCGCCATCAAGACGCACCTTTCATAGCCTCGGCATATATCTCACGCAATTGTGCCGCGTCTTTCTCCCAAGAAAGTTCTGACTGAGCTGCTTGCACATTGGCAACCAATTGCTTATGACGTGCGATGGCACGTTCAATCGCATTCGCCATAGATACTGCATTGCCTGGTTCATATAGTTCACCGAGGTCATATTTGCGAACGACAATTCCAAGTTCTGTGACATCCGTAGCAATTACGGGAACTCCTGCATGTACCGCATGGAAAAGCTTATTTGGCAGCGCAAGTCGGTGTGATTCAAATTGATTGGAGTGCGTGACAAAAACCAGTCCCGCGTTCTGCATTGCAGCAGTAACAGCATCAATTGACTGGGAGGTCAAAACTTCAATACCGGCAGATCGTGCTTGTGGAACAAACTGCGTAGCCCATTGATTCTCGTGATCGCCCATCCATGCAATTGCTAAAGGAATTTGTGGCGCACATTCAATAATTACCTCTAGTTCGCGAAAAGCGTCAATACGCCCAGCATAAATCGCGCCCTTGGGAGGAGATTCAACAAGTCCAACTTTGGTAGGAAGCGGAAATGAATTTCTTACTACATGCACATTCTCTAACCCACGCTGAGTCCTCATGAGTTCTGCGATGGATTCACCGACCGTTATGACGGCAATTGCTTGACCCGCCAATTTCTTTTCTAATGCAGCTTCACGCCGATCAATGAAAGGCGTTGCGCGATACTGACGTTGACGACCAATCCACCATTCGTGGCTGTCGTAAACCAATGGCACGTTATGTTCACGACTGAGTTGAGCGCCGACTTCCAGCGCAGTGAAATCGTGAGCATGAACGACGTCAAATGTCTTGGAAGTTGCCAATTCGTGAGCTGCGCGGGCCCATGCCGAAAAAGAACGATTGCGATGCTGTGGCAACAAGAACCATCGAATGGCACGCAGATGTGGCGGAAGCCTCTTGGTTGTAAGTGAAGTCATTGCTGCAGGTCGAAGTCCTTGGCCACTTGCCGCAGAATAGATATGTATCCCTTGAGGTGCGATGAAATCCTTGGGCACGTTGCGCCCAATAATGTCGACCTCAAAGCCTTCAGAAGCCAAACATTGTGCTTCTCGTAGGACGCGAGTATCTGTCGCCACCGAGGTCGCTACCAACATGAGCACGCGCTTAAGGTTCTTTTTGTGGCTCACAAGAGAAAGATACTGCCTAGCAATAGGCTAGCTCCATGTCGCAATGGATTGAATCAAGTTCTCATTGGCTTATAGGCCATCATTTTCAAATTCCCCTCTTTATCCTGCTCATTACCTTGGCATTCGCAGAAGATGCCGCATTCGTTGGCTTTGTTTTGCCAGGTGAAACATCTCTACTAATTGGTGGCGTTCTTGCACACCAAGGCGTGTGGCCTTTATGGCTCTTTCTGACCTGCGCCATTGTTGCTGCGATCGTAGGGGACTCGGTGGGCTATGAAATTGGGAAACACTACGGCCCAAGGATTCAGGTGTCTGGACTTGGGCGCTTTGTTGGCGAAAAAAGATGGCAGTTAGCCCAACGTATTTTCGATAAATACCACGCTGGGGCGATTTTCTTCGGTCGGGCGCAAGCTCTATTGCGCGCACTCGTTCCTGCACTGGCAGGGATGAATCGGGTTCCATACCGAACATTCCTAAAATGGAATGCTGCGGGCGGTATTGTATTTTCAACAATCATTGTGGTGTTGGGATATGAATTCTCCACGCAATTAAGCAAGGTCGAACATGCTCTCAAGTTTTGGGCCATAGGTTTCTTAACTGTTGCTGTCATTGTGTTTCTTTATTTGAAGCGCAAACTCGAAATCATTATTGAATCAGAATAGGTATTCGAGTAGCCTTCCCCAATGCTAAATATCTCCAGGCGACGCATTCTGCAAACCGCCATAGCCATCACTCCAGGATTTCTTTTAGCCAAGATGGATACTGCGCAAGCATTTTCCCTTAAAGAAGCGACCTCCACTTTAGGATCACTTGTAGATAAGTCTTCGGCAATTAAAGTTGGAAAGACACATATTTACTCCGGGCAAAGTGCAACGGGGCAACAAATTGAAGTTGTGATCACACGAACCAAAAGGGGACTCTTCGCTCTTAATGGAGCTTGCACACATCAAGGATGTGGAGTTTCCCTTCAAGGAACGCAACTGGTCTGTCCATGCCATCGTTCAGCATTCAAAGCCGACACTGGTGCAGTCGTGAATGGTCCAAATGGCGCACCCGCCAATTCCATTGCACCGCTTACTAAATTCAAGGTTACAGAAAGCAAAGGCAATATCTATATTAAGTAAGACTTCATTGCACCTCGAAAACTTGCATACGCTTAGGTGCTACAGCGTTCCAGCCTAATTCATCGCGTAATCGTTTAGTTAGAGTCGCCTGCGCATCGGGCTCGCCATGAACAACAAAGATTTGTTGTGGTTTATTTGCTTTCTTAAGCCAAGCAATCATTTCATCTCCATCAGCATGCACTGAGAAGTTCTCTACTTTCTTGATGATTGCTTTTACTGGCACCCACTTGCCGTGAATCTTAATCTCTTTCTTTCCCTCTTCCAGGGAACGACCACGGCTTCCAGCTGCCTGAAACCCAACAAGAATTACAGTGTTCTTGTGATCAGGAAGCATGTTAGCTAAATGATGGACAACGCGCCCACCGGTACCCATACCTGAAGCAGAGATAATAATGCTGGATGTCATGAGGTTATTGAGTTTCTTTGACTCATCCACCGTGCGCATCCTGCAGAGGTTACCTGGGTCAAATGGGTCCGATAATTCCCACTTCTTGGCAATACCTGGAAGTAACTCCGGTGCATTGTTCCTTATTGCATCGCGATAATAATCCAAAGCGCTCAAAGCCATTGGTGAATCTACATAAATAGGAATATTAGGAATGGCACTTGTTTCGATTAGATCATGTAGCGCCATCAAAATGACTTCAGTTCGGTCAACAGCAAATGCAGGGATAAGAATTGATCCTCCGCGTTTGATGGCGGCATTAATGATATCGGCGAAAGAATCAATAGGAGTTTCATGAACACGATCTCCATATGTGGATTCTGTAATAATTGCATCGATCCCCATGTGCGGTGGATCATCAGGGGCAGAAAGAAGCGGATGATTGCCTCGGCCCATGTCGCTAGTAAAGAGGAATACTTTCTTATCCACCTCCAAGACGACAAAGGCTGAACCCAAAATGTGGCCCGAGGGATAGAAGGTTACAAAAGCATCTTCGGTGAGTTCCACTTTTTCGCGAAATAAAACGGAATCTAAAAAGAGCAGTGTCCTTTCTGCATCTTCAGAGTTATACAAAGGAAGGGGTACGGCATGTTTAGAAAACCCTTTTTCTGCCGCAAACCGTGCATCTTCTACTTGCAATCGTGCCGAGTCACGAAGAATCACCGCAGTAAGTTTTGCCGTGTAATGGGTCGTAACAATCTTTCTATTAAAACCATTGCGTACCAATAACGGCAAATATCCTGAATGATCCAAGTGGGCATGGGTCAGAACAATGGCGCTTATCGTCGATGGCTCTACGGGAAATGGATCCCAATTCTTTCTTCGGTCTTCCTTCAATCCTTGAAACATTCCTGCATCTACCAATATTTTTGATTTGTCACTTGTTACGAGAAACCGACTGCCCGTTACTGTCTCTGTCGCCCCTAGGAATGCAATGGTTACCTTGCCCATAGCAAAGAGCCTATGCCTTATCTATCTGATGGAGTAGATTTATTTCGTCACACTTACCGAGGCGATAGAGGTATCAGTGAAGCGTAATTCACCCGATCACCTACTCTTTTACATCTCTGCCGTAACGCTTGCGGTAGGTATCGCTGCAAATGTAAATGGCAACCATTCTTTGGCGCAGTTTGTCTGGGCGATCGGCGGAGTTGCAGGGCTAGCACCCGCAACTAAGTGGATCATTGACGAATTGCGCGTCAGGGAAATGGGTTCAGACATCCTTGCAGTTCTATCACTACTTGGAACTTTGCTGACTTCTGAAATGTTCGCCTCCTCGATCATCTCTTTAATGCTTGCAACAGGAAGACTCCTCGAGCGTTGGGCCGAGGGACAAGCCGAACGCCAGCTGAAGTCATTACTCCAAAGGCTTCCTAGGCGTGCCCATATCGTTGATCCTGATGGCTCACTCACTGAAATCGATGCTGACGACATCAAGATTGGTGATCAATTACTCGTCCGCTCTGGTGAAGTTGTCCCAGCAGACGGTGTCTTACTGACCTTGGCCGTTCTCGATGAATCTGCTCTCACGGGAGAGCCTCTACCTCAAACTCGTAGCATTAATGAACAAGTTCTTAGCGGCGTTCTCAATGCAGGTACACAGTTTCGATTTATTGCCTCCAATACTTCACAAGAAAGTACATACGCAGGAATAATCCGATTAGTGCAATCAGCGCAAGCACGTTCGGCCCCTGGCGTACGTATCGCTAATCAATGGGCACTTCGTTTTGTACCAGTGGCCCTTATTGTTGCCGGTGGCGCTTGGTTATTAACAGGTGAAGTCTCTCGTGCCGTCGCCGTGCTAGTGGCCGCAACTCCGTGTCCTTTAATTCTTGCCGTGCCGATTGCTGTTGTAGCCGGAATGTCTCAAGCAGCAAAACATGGGGCCGTTATTAAAGGTGGTGCGATCCTAGAATTACTTGCTCGCACCGAAATTGTTTTGCTGGACAAAACCGGAACCTTGACACACGGTGGCCCAGCAATTTCTGCAATCCAAACCCTTCCAGGAATACATGAAGTCGAAATTCTAAAATTGGCGGCCTCACTTGATCAGTACAGCCCACACATTGTTGCAAAGGCAATAGTTTCCGCAGCCACAATGAGGAAGTTAGATCTCGACGCGGCTACAGATATTTATGAAAATCATGGCCACGGAATCTCTGGTGTCATCAACCATAGAAAGATTACTGTCGGGCAGATCGGTAGCGAGCGCCCACTGTGGTTCACGATCAAGCACCCGCTGCTTGTCGGCCTAACTATTGATGGAGTCCTCAGCGGAGTCATCGGTTTAACCGATCCCCTTCGCGCGGAGTCAAGAGAAATGGTGGGCGCACTTCGTGCAGCTGGAGTGAAAGACGTGTTACTGGTAACAGGGGATCGAATGGAAACTGCGCGCGAAGTTGCAGATGCAGTGGGCATCACCAATATTCATGCATCTGTTACCGCAGAAGGAAAAATGGATTTGGTGAGAAATGAAATGCGTAAGACAAAAGGAGTCGTTGTCTTAGTAGGCGATGGAATCAACGATGCACCCGCCCTTGCTGCCGCCCATGTTGGAGTTGCCATGGGGGCGCGCGGCGCAACGGCAGCAAGTGAAGCCGCTGATGTAGTGATCGTCGAAGACTCCATCGATCGGCTCACCTGGGCAATTGCCATAGCGAAGAACGCCCGCAAGAAAGCAGTACAGGCTGCGGGGATTGGAATGATCCTTTCCCTCTTCGCCATGTTCGGCGGTGGCTTTGGCTTCCTCACCGCCAGCACAGGTGCGATTACCCAAGAATTTATAGACATCGTGGCCATTTTTTGGGCGCTCACCACGCTCATTGAACATAAGAATCAGCGCGCCTAGAGGTAAACCACTCTCTATGGGGTGATTTCTGGGGTGGTAACACCCTGAAATCCCGATTAAACTCGGGACCTGCTCATTTCGTTGCTGACTTTTGGAGAGAACCCCGTGAAGAGATTTACGTTTGCTTCCCTAGCTATTGCCATACTTACCTCTCTATTACTCGCTCCAATGGCGACATCCCAGGCCGCTGAGAACCCTTCCCAAAATTCCAATGGTCAGTCACAACAAGAAGATGCACCGTGGACTTTTGCTGGCGCTCCGGGCGGTAGCCCTTTTGCAAATGGCGGCCACCATGGAGTGGAATACCCAACTCGTGAACGCAGCGCCTCATTTGCCACAACGGCTGGTGGCACTGGCAACATTGTTTACCACGCCAATGGCGGAATTATTTCTGCTCCGAAGTTATTTGTCATCTGGTACGGAAGTTGGGCAAGCACGTCATGTGCTGACATGAGTTCAACTACATCAACCGGGCCTTCAATTATTGGAAACATGCTTAACGCTTTTGGGTCAAGTACATGGAATTCAATAGACAAGTCCTACTACCAGGTACTCAACAACACAGTTTCCTACGTTGCGCCAACCATGCCCGTAGCCGGCTGTATGGTTAATCCAAGCTTGCAAGGCACAACTCTCGACACTCCCTTTGTGACAGCTACGGCGGGATTGAAATCCATTAACGATGTTGTTGCGTACGGTCTAAATAATGGGCTGACCACAGATGTAAATGGAATCTATCTGGTTCTCACAAGTTCGGATGTAGTCGTAAATGGGTTTGTTAACTCAACTTCATCGCAGTTTTGTGGGTATCACGACAACTTAGTCGCGCCAAATACTACCAACGTAAAATTTGCAATGGTTGGTGATGCAGGGACTCATTTAGCTTCTTGTGCAGGACAAACCGCCTTCTCTCCTAATTCCAATCCAAGCGCCGATGCTATGGCTTCAGTTATCGCTCATGAAATAGTTGAGACTGTTACCGATCCTTTGGGAAATACTTGGTATGACGGTGCCGGCTGGGAGAATGGCGATAAATGCGCCTGGGATTTTGGTACGACAGCAGATGTGACGATACTTTCAAGTGGAGCAAAGCAGAACACAGTATTTGGTGGTCGCGGATATCTGATTCAACAAAACCTTGAAGCCAATACAAGCACATGCCTCCTACAAGCTTCAGCTCTACCTTCTGCCCCAACAATCACATCATTTACGCCTACTACTAGTGCAGTTGGGTCAACCATCACTATTACCGGTACTAACTTCATGCAGGTATCAGCGGTTGGCATTGGCGGCGTATTGACGCCAACATTTACCGTTACCGGCACTAACTCGATCTCGGTAAAGATTCCAACTGGTGCTGTCTCAGGACCCGTGACTGTTAGGACCATATCTGGCACGGCAACGAGTGCAACGTCAATCACGATTCCACTTTCTGCACCAACAATCACAAGCTTTACACCTACTTTCGGTTCACCAGTAACAATTACGGGCACAAACCTTTTGGCTGCAACAGGAGTTAGCTTCAATGGTGCAGCTGGAACTATTACCGGAACACCAACAGCAACTTCTCTTACTGCAACACCACCTTCACTTGGTACAAGCGGCAAAATCACCGTGACAACCCCTGGAGGCACAAGTGCTGCAAGCACAGCTATCTATTACTTCCCAGCCGGTGCCATAACTGCTCCTGCAAGTGCAGCAGTGGGAGCAACAATCACGATCACAGGCACCAACCTGTTAGGTGCTACCAAGGTGAATTTCGGTGGAGTGAGCGCCACTCCGGCAACCACTGCGACCCTGACAAGCCTGACAGTGAAGGTCCCAACTGGAGCAACTAGCGGAACAATCACTGTGACAACTCCAGCGGGTATATCGCCAAGTGCGAGCTTCGCTGTTGTGCTACCTGCACCAACAATCACAAGCTTTACACCTAGCAGCGGGACCAGGAACGCAACAACGGTCAATACAGTGACGATCACTGGCAGCAACTTATTAGGTGCTACTTCTGTAACTCTTACAGGTGTATTGGGCGTGACAATTAAATCGGGAGGCACTGCAACATCTCTCGCTGTCACCTTCACTTTGCCACTCACACTAGCCACTTCGACCACAGCGAAATTTACCGTGGTCACGCCAGCTGGATCTGTGACGAGCACAGGAAGCTTCTCGATTAAATAGTTAAAGCGGTAGTTCTTGCTGCTCCCTTTTCCCAGTAAATCTTGGAACGAGAATAAGTAGCACTCCTAAAACCGTGAAGCCAACTCCAGCGGCCAACATCGGGCTTAAAATCTCACCTGAGATTTTAGTGACTTGCGATGACGTAAATTGAGAATCCGAATTCTGCGATGCAAGTCGCGAGCCAATCATTGGGGCAACGACTCGGATCAAAATTATCAGCAGCCCAACAGATATTAATTGCCTGCCGCTCTTTACGAAAATACTCTTTGCACCAAGACGCCAACAAGCAATCAGGAGCAATAGCCACACAATCCAAGATAGCAATGCAAGGTGGGCATAACCTTTAATTTTATTGACGACGTCAGATTGCTTATGAATATCCACTTTAAGAGGCTTGATCGATGCAAGGTCCTTCTCTGTAACAATCTGAGATTTAGCCGCAGCATTTATTTTTTGTGCTGCCAAATTAGCCAATTCTCGAAAATTTACATCGACACTGGACTTGCCGGCGGATATTCCAGCTGCAAGCTGATCTAGAGCGTTCTTCACATCGGCTTGAAATTGAGCAGAACCTGCAAGAGATTTGATTGTTTGATTAATGGCCGTGCGGTTTTCATCTATCGCTTTAATAAACTGTGGATCAGAATTTGTTTTTAGCTGATCAATCAGACTATTTATTGCTGTGGGATTAGTAGAAAAATCCTTCATGGCGTTTTGTGCAATTGCGCCCGCGTTATTTATTTGTCCCATAGTTAGGGAAACCGTTACTGAAATAACTGCAATAAAGAGAAAAAGCCATGCAAAAAAGGATAAAACTCCAATTCCGAAACGTTTCATGCGTGAAATTTTAATGCGAAATATCGAAAAAGAGCCAAAAATATCCCTTTTCTTGATTTTGGGGTACTTGCTGTTAATTTATAGTCGGGTAGAATAAAGCCCATAAATAGGCTCGGTAAGGAGCGTATTTCTTGATTTCTGGCAGATCCAGAAAACAGGAAGTACAAAAAATGCTAACCAATGTAAATCATGCACATACATTTCGTTCAATTCCTACGCATTCAAAACCAATATCAGAGGACAGAGTCAACGCTCTTTTAGTTCAAGAGTGGGCTCGCTTTAAAGAAGGAACCACCGCCTCTGGTCTAGAAAATCAATTAGCTCACGAATCTCTTCCGCTTGGTGTTACCTCAAGCTTTCAACACTGGGATCCATATCCAATTTCAATTGCTTCAGCACAGGGCGCTTGGATGACAGATGTTGATGGACGTCGCCTCCTAGATCTTTCTATGGGATTTGGTGCGATGCTCGTTGGACACCTCAACCCCGTAGTTGTTGAAGAGGTAAGGAAGTCACTGAGTGTCGGAATGTTGTTTGTAACGCCTTCACCAATTTCACGAGATGCTGCACAACGTGTCTGCAAACGTTTTGCAATCGATCAGGTTCGCTTCACTAATTCTGGTACCGAGGCAACGATGTACGCCGTTCGTTTGGCGCGCGCTGTTTCAGGCAAGACCGACGTGCTTAAGATTGAAGGCGGATATCACGGTAGCTATGACCCACTCATGACTTCCAGTAAGCCATCTTTGGAGAGCGCAGGTCCGGCAGATGAGCCAACACCTGTCTATCAAAGTGGAGCAGTTTCTGGAAATGTGTTTGTGGTTCCTTTCAATAACCTGCCTGCTGTTGAGAAGATCTTCAAAGAGAACGCCTCAACAATTGCATGTTTCATTCTCGAACCTGTCCTTGAAAACCTTGGAATTGTTCTGCCAGATGTTGGATACCTTGAAGGTGTCCGTGCTCTGTGCGATCAATACAAGGTAGTTCTCATTTTTGATGAAGTGAAAACGGGGTTAACTGCAGGTCCACAAGGAGCAGCGCAACGTTTGGGCGTGCAACCTGATTTAATCTGTCTTGCTAAATCAATTGGCGGCGGAGTTCCACTTGCTGCATTTGGTGGCAAGAAAGAATATATGGATGCAGTTACTGATGGGCGCCTTGCGCACTTTGGAACATTTAACGGTAACCCGCTAGCAATGGCTGGTATCCGCGCTGTCGACACAATTTGTACTGATGAAGCACTTGCAAGCGCCGAAGAGTTCAATCTTCAGGCGCTACACCGCATTAGTGACATCATCGAAGAGTATGAATTACCAGCGCACACTGTTGGTTTTGGAGTCAAAGGATGTATCACTTGGTCTGTAACACCTGTCAGAAATTATCGTGATTACAAAGCAACAGATTTTAAAGTTGCCGAACTTTCATGGCTATGGTCACTTAACCGCGGAATCATTACGCCTCCGGGACTCGATGAACAGTGGTTAATCAGCTTGGCTCATGGCCAAACTGAGATCGATTTACTCGTCGAAGACTTCAGAGAATTGGCTGTGGCACTTCGCAGTTAATCCATTTGTAGGTAGAGAACAAGGGGGGTTCCCCGCATCCGTGCGAGAAACCTCCCTTGTTGTCTGTAACAACACTGAATTCCTGGTGTACATACGAAGGTAACTTTCTACACTGTAATCATGGCTGTTAGAGGAGTCCCAAGAGTCCCTTACGCAC
>Ga0194061_1001497_pt1 | contig 13492 bp, 10 predicted proteins | sample SepL2221m_MetaG_FD_163423 | JGI IMG/M metagenome (GOLD analysis project Ga0194061, IMG submission 163423) | Anoxic zone freshwater microbial communities from boreal shield lake in IISD Experimental Lakes Area, Ontario, Canada - Sep2016-L224-21m | ecosystem: Environmental > Aquatic > Freshwater >...
ATACTCGATCTTGCCGAACGTTACAAAGACCAGGCGCGAGCTATTTTCGTTTATGCCACCTGCGTTACCGCCATGACCGGCGATGACGTGGAAACGGTCTGCACGGCTGCGTCAGAAAAAGTTGCAATCCCCGTAATCCCGGTCAACACCCCCGGTTTCATCGGCGACAAGAATATCGGCAACCGCCTAGCCGGTGAGATCATATTCAAGTACGTGATCGGCACCAGCGAACCGCCGGTTCTGGGCGAATACCCCATCAATCTGATTGGCGAGTACAACATCGCCGGTGACCTGTGGGGGATGCTGCCGCTCTTTGACCGGCTGGGGATTCAGATTCTCTCCTGCTTCTCCGGCGATTCCAAGTTTGAGGAGTTGCGCTATGCCCACCGGGCAAAGCTGAATATTATCATCTGTTCCAAATCCCTGACCAATCTTGCCAAGAAGATGCAGAAAACCTACGGCATGCCCTATCTGGAGGAGTCGTTCTACGGCATGACCGACACTGCAAAGGCGCTGCGCGACATCGGCCGAGAGCTTGACAACATAGTTAACGGTCTTGAGAAGCGGGTCATGCAGGAACGTGTCGAGCGGCTGATAGAGGAGGAAGAGGAGAAATGCCTTGCAGCCATTGCGCCGTACCGGGCACGGCTGGAAGGGAAGCGGGCGGTGCTTTTCACCGGCGGGGTCAAGACCTGGTCTATGGTCAACTCTCTCAGTGAGCTTGGGGTGGAGATTCTGGCGGCCGGGACGCAGAACTCGACCCTGGAGGATTTCTACCGCATGAAGGGTTTGATGCATGCCGATGCCAAAATCATCGAGGATACCTCCACAGCCGGGCTGCTGGCGGTGATGCGGGAGAAGATGCCTGACCTGATTGTAGCCGGCGGCAAAACAAAATTTCTGGCGCTCAAGACCAAGACTCCGTTTCTCGATATTAATCATGGCCGCTCCCATCCATACGCCGGGTATGAGGGTATGGTGAACTTTACCAAACAGCTTGACATGACGGTCAACAACCCGATCTGGCCGACCCTGAATGCTCCGGCCCCCTGGGAGAAAAGTGATCTGCAGCTGGCCGAAGATCTGGCTGCCAGCGCCGGGCATGGCGAGGTGTTTCTGGCATTACCTATGCCATCCGCTGAATCAATGTTTCCCCCTCCCTTGGCGGGAGGGGGGCATGCGGTGGGGGAAGCCGGAAATGGCAATAGCGGTGAAAATAGCAGCATCACCCCCACCCCTGCCCTCCCCCGTCAAGGGGGAGGGGGGAAGGCCGCCACGGTCAACCCGCAGAAAAACTCGCCTGCGCTGGGGGCCACCATGGCCTATCTCGGGATCGACAATATGCTGGGTCTGCTGCACGGCGCCCAGGGGTGTTCGACCTTTATCCGGCTGCAGCTGTCACGGCATTACAAAGAGTCAATCGCCCTTAATGCCACTGCCATGAGCGAAGACACCGCCATTTTCGGCGGGTGGGAGAACCTGAAGAAAGGGATCGGTCGGGTAATTGAGAAGTTTCAGCCCCAGGTGGTGGGGGTAATGACCACCGGTCTGACCGAGACGATGGGGGACGATGTCAATAGCGCTATCAAGCAGTTCCGGGAGGAACATCCTGAGCATGACGGTGTGCCGATCATCTGGGCATCGACGCCGGATTACTGCGGCTCCATGCAGGAAGGGTACGCCGCTGCCGTGGAAGCGATTGTTTCCAGCCTGGCGGAAGGTGGGGAGACCGTTCAGGACCAGGTAAACTTTCTGCCCGGAGCGCACCTGACTCCGGCAGATGTGGAAGAGCTGAAGGAGCTGATTGAGTCCTTCGGATTGACCGTGCTGACGATCCCGGACATATCCAACGCCATGGATGGCCACATCGATGATGTCGTCTCGCCGCTGTCCACCGGCGGCATTTTGGTTGATGATATCCGCAAGGCGGGGCGGAGCGCAGCGACACTGTACGTCGGAGATTCCCTGGCAAAAGCGGGCAACAAGTTGAAAGAACAATTCGGCATGCCGGCCTACGGCTTTACCTCGCTGACCGGGCTGGCCGAAACCGACCGCTTTATGGAGGTGCTCTCCGCCATCAGCGGCCGCCCGATACCGGAAAAGCACCGCCGGTGGCGCAGCCGGCTGATGGACGCCATGGTGGACAGCCATTACCAGTTCGGTACCAAAAAGGTCGCCCTGGCCCTGGAATCTGACAATCTCAAAACCCTGACCGGCTTTCTGGCAGGCATGGGATGCCAGATTCAGGCGGCGCTTTCCGCCACCCGTACACGAGGGTTGGACGGACTGCCGTGCAATAATGTTTTCGTGGGAGATCTGGAGGATCTGGAAACGGCAGCAGTTGGCGCGGACCTGATTGTGGCTAATTCCAACGGCCGTCAGGCTGCCGGCAAGCTCAAAATTGGTGCCCACCTGCGGGCCGGGCTGCCGGTGTTCGACCGTCTGGGAGCGCACCAAAAAGTATGGGTCGGTTATCGCGGCACGCTGAACCTGGTGTTTGAAGTTGCCAATCTGTTTCAGGCCAACGCAAAGGAGGCACAAAAGCTGGCGCATAACTGAACTGAAATAGCCCTGCAAACCAACCCCTTCAGGTTTGTCCGTAATTAGTTTTGACAAACCGGATTGCTGTTATGTTACTATGCGCCGCAAACAATGTTTTGGGGAGTTGACATGCAGACCATCAACGCACTGATCGGGGAAAGTTGCAGAACATACCGGGATCAACCGGCACTCTACTACAAGGCGGCCGGCACCTGGCAGAGTATGAGCTACGGTGCGTTGTGGGAACTTTCCGACCGGATTGCCGCCGGAATGATTAAAAAAGGGTTCAAACCGGGAGATCATGCCGCGCTGCTGGCGCCGTCCTCGCCACAGTGGGTGGCGTCCTATCTGGGGATTCTCAAGGCCGGCGGCGTGGTTGTGCCGATTGATAAGGAGCTGAAAGCGGCAGAGCTGAGACACATTCTGTCAGACTGTGACGCGCGCTACGTGTTCAGCAGCGATCCCTGTATTGACCTGCTGCTGGACATCGTTCACGACATCGGCGGGCTTGAGCTGATCGTAACATTCACCCCGCCGGTGGCCGATGATACCGATCCGTCGGTTGTACTGGCGCTGGAAACGCTGGTCGAAGAGTGGCGCGAAATGGTCGCTTCGATCGACATTCCGGCTGAACGGCGTGACAGAATGGAGGTTTTGGCGCGTCAGGCACATGCGCTGCTGCATGCTGCCTATATCAAGAGTGACAACCAGCCGACTCCGGTTGACCTTTTTGATCCGATCGAACGGGTTCGCAACAAGCTCTCCCGGGCCGGATTTCTGATTTCGCTTTCTGAACTGAGCGACACAACCCCGCTGCCCGGGGATATCAGAAAGCCGGACGACACCGCCGTTATTCTCTACACCTCCGGTACTACCGGGCGCTCCAAGGGGGCCATGCTCAGCCACGCCAACATCGTCTCCAACATCAAGGGCGCAGTGCGTCATTTCAGTCTCGACCGGACAATCCACACGCTCTCGTTTCTGCCGATCAATCATGTTTTCGAGCAGGTCTGCGGCGTGCTGCTGCCGCTGTCGCTGGGGGGCAAAGTATCGTTCAACGAGTCCCTCAAAAAACTGGGTGAAAACCTGGCGGAGGTCAAACCGACCTTTTTTCTGGCGGTCCCGGCGGTCTACCGCATGGTTCTCGACCGGATTCACAAGAACATCAATTCAAAAAAACTTTCCCAGCTGCTGTTTTCAGTCCCGCTGACCCGTTCGCTGGTGACGTCGAAAGTTCGCCAGGCCTTCGGCGCCGGCACGATCTTCATCAGCGGTGGCGCTGCTCTCGATCCGTCAATTGCTAAGGGATTGACCGATTTCGGGCTTTCGATCTACCAGGGGTACGGCATAACAGAAACGTCGCCGATTATCAGCGCCGAACAGCCGGGTGGCAAGCGACTCGGCACCATCGGTCGCCTGCTGGAAAAGATCGAGGTGCGTATTGACGAGCCGAATGAGGAGGGGGTCGGCGAGATCATCGTCAAGGGGCCGAACGTCATGCAGGGGTATTACAAAAATCCGCAGGCCACAACGGAGGTGCTCGGCGATGGCTGGTACCGTACCGGGGACCTGGGGATGCTCAGTAATGACGGATTCCTGACCATCAGCGGCAGGGTTAAAAATCTGATTGTGACTCCCAACGGCAAGAACGTCTATCCCGAAGAGGTCGAGAACGAGCTGCTCAACAGCCCTTTCATTGCCGAGGTGATGGTGTACGGGCACAGAGTTGACGGCGGGACGGCCGAAGAGATTCACGCCATTATTTTCCCCAACCAGGAGGCGCTGGACAACCAGTGCCGCAGTGACGGCAAAAGCCCGATGAGCGAAGCCGATGTGGAGGCGCTGCTACGCGCTGAGGTCCAGAAAGTGGGCAAAACCCTGGCCGACTACAAACGGGTGCAGAAGTTCACCATCCGTGAGGATGAATTCCCCAAAACTACGACCCGCAAGATCAAGCGCTTTGCTGTTGAGGCCAGTATTTCAACCGGCAACTGAAATTGTCACATCCGTGAACTACACACTCAAAGACCTCCTCAATATCCCCCGGCTGCGGGATCTTCTCGATTCGCTCGACGAGATCCACAGCATGCCATCCGGAGTCGCTCCACGCCGTGGATGCCGACGAAGGGCAGTTGAGCAAGGTGTTCCACAATATTATCATCAACGCCACCCAGGCCATGCCGACCGGTGGTGAACTGACCGTCACTGCGGAGAACGAGCAGCTGAGCGACAATAACCCGTTTTTGCTCCCGGCTGGACCCTACATTCGGTTGCAGTTTGCCGATCAAGGGTGTGGCATTACCGAAGAGGATCTATTACGAATCTTTGATCCCTATTTTACGACCAAATCTTCCTGCAACGGGCTGGGACTGGCTTCGGCTTATTCGATCATAACCAGGCACGGCTCATACGGCTTTAGCGGAGCCGTGGCAAAGCCCTACAAAATGGCGGCATTGGGGCAGATGCTGAGCAAGCTGCTCGGCGGGACGGAGCCTGTACCCCTTCAGGATAACGTCAGATAAGAAAAGCCCCTCCGCAGTGCTACGGAAGGGCTTTTTACTCATCTGCGGGACGTGGTACGCGTTATTCGCAGCTGAAGTTCGTTTCTATGCGACGATTCTGCGCCCTGCCCTCTTCCGTATCGTTGCTTGCAACCGGCTTGGAATAACCGAACCCTTTGGTTTTAATCCGTTCGGGAGCAACGCTAAACGATTTTCCAAGGTAGTTCTTGACACTGTTTGCACGACGCAGTGAAAGCTTGTCGTTATATCCCTTGCTGCCGACATTATCAGTATGACCGGCGATCTCACCTTTTGAACGGGGGAACTCTTTCAGGAATTCACCCAGTTTGTTGAGGTCTTTCAGGAAATCAGGCTTGATGTCGGACTTGTCGGTATCAAAAGTGATGTTGATAACAGCCGGTTTGTTACAAAAACGTTGTACGCCTTCTGCTGCCGGTTCGGCCGGCTTTGCCGCAGGCGGTTCAACCGGTTTGGCTGCAGGTGGCTCAACCGGTTTGGCTGCAGGTGGTTCAATCGGTTTTGCGGCAGGCGGCTCGACCGGTTTTACTGCCGGAGCGACCGCTCCAAAGGGAAAGTGGGCCCCCAGGGTGTATTCCACGTTGTTATGGGTTGATGAATCATAGCGGGTGATGATGTGGCGGATATCGCCACGCAGGGCAAAGCTATCGTTGACGAAGTACTTGGCACCGATGCCGTAATCAAACGCCCCGCGGGCCTTACTGCCGATACCTGGGCCGTTGAGGGTGATACCGGAAAAACCGGCTGCCAGATAGGGAACGAAGTTGGTTTCCGGCATGAAGTGGTACAGCATTTCTGCACCGTAGCGGTACATGTTGACGACGTCGTCAACCTTTGTTTTCTCCGTGCCGACGAAATCGAAGAGTGCCTCGACGCCAAAGTTTTCGCTGAAGTTATATCCTGCCCTGAGGCCGAACAGAGGGCTGGTCTTCAGGTGTTGCCCGCTGTCAAACGAATATCCACCGATAACCGGTGTAACGGAAAACTGTTCGGCCTTCACGCCACCGAAAGCCGTAGTTGCAGTGGCAAGAATGCAGGCGGCCAGTACTACGCGCAGCTTATTATTCATTGCATGTACCCCCTTATTGTATTTTGATGTACTTAATACCATTGCAGCCCGGAATATCGCAAGTGGAAAAGGAACGTCGCTAACAGAATTTAACCTTTTTTGTTTGTTTATCACCATATATTCTTGTATATAAGTTCAACTAACATTCCCCCTGAAATTAAGGAACTTATAGTTTGAAGCTTTATAGCCTGCTCAATCTATTTATTGCTGGGGTTTTTTCTCTTTTTCCGGTTTCCACATGTTTTTCTTCTCAAAGGCACAGTCTCATAATTGGGAACTCAAAGTATGAAACGGTACCACTGGTGAACCCGGAAAACGATTCGAAGACTATGGCCCAGAAGCTACGTACAATGGGGTTTAAAGTTGACCTTTATAATGAGTTATCTCAAAAGGAAATGTACGATGCAATTGATGCTTTTTTTACAGAGAAGAAGCAAATTGATGAATTTCTGTTTTTCTACGCTGGCCATGCCATCCAGGTCAATGGTAAAAATTATCTTATTCCAGTCGATGCAAAATTTGAGTCGGAAGATTTTCTTTCGCGGCTTTTTGATGTTCGATACCTTATTGATAAAATATCCTCAATGAAGTCTACCGGCGTTAAGATTGTAATACTTGATGCTTGTCGAGATAACCCCTTTTCAAGTAATCCACTGGCTTCTAGCGGGTTAGCTGAAATATCGGCGCCTAGCGGTACGCTGATTGCCTTCTCCACGGCTCCCGGAAAAATTGCCGAGGACGGTGAAGAATTGAATAGCCCTTATGTTACCAACCTCTTGCGGTCAATGTCCTTCCCAGGAAGAAAAATTGAAGATGTTTTCAAGGAAGTGCGAACAAAAGTAAAGGAATGCACTAGCGGCAAGCAAGTTCCTTGGGAGGCGACGTCGCTCGAGACGGACTTCTGTTTTCTGCCACCGATACAACCTGCTAAACGAAATGAAAAAGTAAAAAAAACGCGACTAAAATTGAGCAAAAAAAAAGTTGCTGAAGTAGACAGACGATGTGGCAAGATTCTTATGAAATTATCACTCGGAATGGAGGCGCTGGACAGTGATGAACAAGATTTTCTCCAAAACTCATGCCGCTAAGGTGAGCATGATTTTCATGTGTGCTGTGTTTTTTTTGTGTGCAGGTGGATGCACGACAAAACAGATCAAAACAGTGGAAGAAAAACCGGCATATTTTGATGAGTTGGTTCCAGCCAGCCGGCACATATCCGCATCTCTAGCTAGACAGCTGGAAGTTATTTATACCGATAAAAAGCCTGCTATCGTGGTTGACGCATTCTTCAATGAACAATCGGCGGAAGTAAGTGTTGCTGGACGAACGTTACAGGACTCGATAGTTGAATCACTCTCAAAAAGTACCCCATCCTGGCCTGCAACTTTGCTGGGTGTGAAGTCTCTTCAAAAAGCGCAATTGGTTGTCGGTGGCACCTATAAGCTGCTTTCCGGTGACTCAAAGCACAGCACCAGATGGATGGCTGTAAAAACTCAAGTGCAAAATATTATGACGGGTCAGGTTATTGCCCAGTCAGAGGTGTTTGTCGACTCGAAAAAATTTGACGCAGAACTTATAAAATTTTATAAAGACGCTCCGATGTACATGAAAACGGTCCTACAAAAGCCGCACGAATCTTTTAATCCAGACAGGCTAGCGCTGAATGCGAAACTGGCTGATGCCCGTGAAGCTTATGAGTCCGGAGATTTCACCTCGGCTGAAAAATCTTTCAGTGAAGTGTTGGTGCAGGTAAATGGTAAAAATTTTGTTGCCCTTTCGGGATTATATCAGAGTTTGATCCGCCTTAATAGACTTGCCGAAGCAGAGAAAGCGTTCGGGAATCTAGTTGACTTCGGTCTTGAATCAGGCAGTCTTTCACTTAAGTTCCTGTTTAAAGTAGGAAGTACCGATTTTCTGGCAAAAGATGATTTATCTACGCAGTACCCCCTGTGGATACGTCAGATAGCACAACAGTTGAGCTCAAAAAAACTTTGCTTAAATGTGAATGGTCATGCCAGTAGAACTGGTAGTCCTGAATTGAACGAAAGGCTTTCTCTCCAGCGCGCGGAAAGAATAGTTGTTCAACTGAAAAAAGCTTCGCCCTCATTATCATCAGGCCGTTTGAAAGCTTTCGGTAAAGGATTTCGAGAAAATATTGTTGGTTCTGGCACCAACGATACCCTCGACGCAATAGACAGACGCGTGGATTTTGATGTGACCTCCTGTAAGTAGTTGCGAGATTTGCCTTGAACCCCAAAAGTTCTCTTCTTATGGTAGTAGTGGCATCGGCTATAGTCCTGCTTTGTGGGTGCTCTAACAAGTACATAAGGTTGGCGGATTCCAGACACCAGCAAATTCGAATGGCATCAAGAACTTTTGCCATGAAGATTGCACCAGAGCTGCGGGAATATATTCAGCCGTGGCGTGCGCGCAATCTCATAGTTGGTGATTTTATAAATGCCAATACCGCTGAATCAACCGTTTCAGGACAGGAGCTTCATTCGCTGCTGCTTCTCGATCTTCGCCAGGAACTTCCGGGAGTGCAGGTCACGCCATTTGCCCAGAAATTACCGACGACTGATTCGATAGTTGTTCAAGGAACTACACGGTATATTCCGGGAAAGGGTGCTGATGATTCCCCCAGCTGGTTCAGAATTCATCTTGCCCTCACAGATTTTAAGGATGAGCGGAAAATCGGGGAGGCCTCATTACTCATAAACGCCCGACAATTCGATCCGATGCCTTCCCGCTTTTATCGTGATGCGCCCATGTACCTTACAGGTTCGCGTCACAAGGAACGGATTGATGCAGTAGCAGGAAAAAGCCAGAATGTGCGCTCGGTGATTTTGGCTGATGCTGCGGTGGCTGAAGCGCAAAATGAATATGAGAAGGGTGATTTTTCGGCGGCAGAAAGAAAATTTAATGCAATACGACAGGCTGATCGTAGTAATCTGACGGCATTGTCGGGTTATTATCAAAGCATGACCAAACTGAAAAGAGAGGAAGAGGCTGAGAAGGCTTTTGGGGACCTGCTTTTTCAGGCCATTTCCGAAAACAATCTTTCAGTCAAGTTTCTGTTTCGTGTCCGCTCGAAAGAATTCTGGGACGACGGAATTTTGGGGGCACACTATACAATGTGGATTCGGCAGATTTCCAGGCAGGTACTGGCCTCCGGAAAATGTCTTGTAATCAATGGTCACGCCAGTAACAGCGGTTCGGCAGAGTATAATGATGAATTGTCACTTAGTCGCGCCAAATGGGTTATGGAAAAAATGATAAAGGTGGAGCCGAAACTGGAAGGCAGATTGTCTGCCAAAGGCAAAGGTTTTCGTGAGAATATTATCGGATCAGGCAGTGACGATGCACTTGATGCTATAGACAGACGGGTAGAGTTTGTGCTGAGGGCATGCAACTGATTGGTGGGACAAACCTTTATTCATATAAGAAATATTTGAAATGAGTGTAATTGGTTCAGGATTTAAAGGCGGTTAGCACAATTAGCAGGTAAACTAATTGAAAAGGGAGATTACTATGAAAATCGGCAAAATCGTTATGGCAGTCGCAGTCGTTATTTCGTGTGGAGCGGGAGCGGTCTTCGCGGAAGACAGTACAAAGAGCTCAACTGTAGGCGGTAGCTTTGATTCCAAAGTTACTACCGGCAATGTCAATCAAACAACTGAGGGTAAAGAAAACAGGCAAAATATGTCCGTCGGTTCCGTAGAAGGAAGCAAAATTGACGGGAATTTTTTCTCAAATGTTGAAACCGGGAATATTCAGCAGAAGTCAACAGGCAGTAAAAATGAGCAGAACCTCAGCGTCGGTTCAGTGCAAGGCAGCAAGGTAGGCGACTTCAATGCGAAGGAAGTGAAAACGGGGAATATTTCACAAACCATTGATGGAGGTGGCTCTCAAAACCGTCAGGATATGGCTGTAGGCTCGGTTCAGAATAACAGTAACATCAAGAACTTTGATGCAAGTGTTAAGACTGGAAACCTGACGCAGGAAATCAAGGGTGGCGATAAAAGTACCCAGGAGATGCTGATCGGAACTGCAAACAATACTGATGTTAAAGGTGGAACATTCAAAACAGATGTTGATGTTAAAAATGTCAGCCAGACGTCAAAGGATAGCGGGAATAATCAAAGCGTTATGATCGGTAGTGCTAAAGATTCAACTGTCAAAGGAGGCAGCTTTGACTCGAAGGTTGTTGTTACTGGTGATATAAGCCAATCAGCTGAAAAGAATACAAAGCAGGATTTGATGCTGGGATCAATGAAAAATGCAGAGGTCGGTACATTTAAATCAGATGTTAAAGTAAAAGGCTCAATCACTCAGTCTGCAACCGGTGACGGCCACAGTCAATCAGCTACGTTTGGTTCAGTAAAGTAACTTCTGCTTACAGGCAACTACTGATAAGTGACGCTCTACCAATAAGACATCAACGGAGGAGATTCACCATGTCACAAAGATACTTTCTATTATTGTCACTGGGTATGCTGTTCATAGCAACTGTCTCTGGGGCCGAAGAAGAATTGGATGCCAGAACTAGCATGAAAGTTAATCGGGCAAAACGGCATAAGTCGATAGAAGAAAAAGTGGTCGATGCTGTTGTGCAACCCGATTCGCAAACCAGGAAAAAGGGGACTGAAAGTGATCCTTGTGCCGGCGTCAGCATCGGTAACGTATATACTGACCGCAACCGGGGTGCAACTCCGAGAGAGAATACGGTCGTAGTGACGGGCGATGTTATCAACGTTCCTTCCAACAAATGCCGTTAGGGGCAACCATGAAATACAAGTATTCTACATTGTTTCTGTTTTTGTGCCTTTATGGTGTCCTGATTTCCGGGTGTGCGCTAAATAGCCAGACTGCAGGAGATAAAGTAGATTCCATGCGCAAAGGTCCGGAGGCACAGGCCCAGAAAAACATGACCAATATGGCTGACAGCCTGCGCTGCATGGATCGTCTTTTTCTCGAGTACGGCATCAGGGATATGGTTGTCCTGACGGAGGATCTTCATGACAACACCAAAAAACTGAGCGTCGGCGGAAGAGACATGCTGACTTCCGCCGTTTCGGACATGACCAGACGTAGCCGCGCCGTTAGATTAATCACTTTTGGTGGTGACGTCTCGAATCTGGTTAACTGGCTGAATGCTTCCGGTTCCAACAGTCAGGTTTACACATTCAAACCTGATTTTGACATCCGCGGATCCATCAGCCAGATGGACGATAATCTTGTGCAGCAGCGCAGAGGTGGCGGCATAACACTTGGCCCTGTAGACCTGGATAAAACAAAAGATGCCAATGCCTCCGTAATCGGGTTGGATCTAAGTATCATCAGCACGCAAACAATGGAACTGTTACCAGGGGTGACCACGCGCAACTCCATACTTGTCGTCAAGGAAGGTTCAGGCTTCGGTTTCGGGGCAACCGGCAGCGTGTATAAACAGAATTTCGGCATCAATTACAACTTTTCCTTTAATAGCAACGAAAGTGCGGCACAGGCAGTGCGGACTTTGATTGAGCTTGGAGTTATTGAGTTGTTCGGGAAACTAACGCGAGTGCCTTACTGGAACTGCCTGGGGATAGATCAGAATCATCCTTTGATCAAAGAAGAAATCGGAGATTGGTACTTTACCCTCAACCGCGAAAACAAGCTTGTTCCCTATATCCAAAACCAACTGCGCATTCGCAATGTCTATTCCGGCCCGGTAGATGGATCATTAAATCCAGAGTTTCAGGCGGTTGTCCCTAAAGCCAGAAAAGCTTTGGGTTTAAGTGAAGTTGCCCAGATTGACGAGGCTCTGTTTTCAGGACTGATCAATCTCAAGTCAAAGTCAATTGCCTTTCCTAAGGAACCGGTTGCACATTTAACCGTTGCACAGTTGAATGAAAAGAAAAAGCCGGTGAAAAAGAAGAAACGTAAGACTCGCAGTATTTCTGACGAACCTGAAGAGCCGGAATCCTTGCAAATCAACATACCAAAAGTAATTTTAAGCAGTCCCGCAGTGAAACCGGGGAATGAAATTTCTGTTTCAGCAAAGAGCCCTGAAAATACATTCCTGTATTGTTACTTCAAAACAGCTGACAACCGGCTGATGCGTATCTATCCAAACCGGTTCACGCCGGATCCGTGGCTCGGAAAAGAGAAACCGCTACAGCTCGCAGATCCTACGAAGTTTCAGCTCAAAGCCGGGGCAACAAACCAGGATGAACGACTGTACTGTTTTAACACAGCTTCCGATGTAACACCGGACTTACCGGTTACTGCTCGTGGTGGTGATTTTGAACCGCTGGACCCTGGCTACGACATCGAGGCGCTCCGTAAGGATTTTTCCGTTGTCACTTCAGGCGTTGTTTCGGAAAGCTCTGTCCAAATTCTCAAGAGATAGGATACGCGACGACATGCACGCATTCATCATCCGCAGCGCACTCTGTATCTGTGTCATCATGTGCCAGTATTCATGGGCATCAGGGAATAACTATCTTGATACATCCGGCTCAAAAGCAGCAACAGAGCAGCCGAAACCGTCGCAGATTGTAACTGCCAAACCAATGAATCTATCTGACAATGATTCTGCACTTTACAATGTGCGGTGCTGGCAGAATGGTGAACTTATTATTGAAGATACGAACTGGACGGCACCGCAGGTAACAAGTCATTTCATTTCGATGCGAAAAATGGGCAATCCCTCGCCGGGGCTTTACCTGATTGACTTCCAGCACACATTTTGTGTGTTGAAGCAGCTCTGAAGTTTCTCTACTGATAATACGGGGACAGTGTAATGGGAAAAATCATAAATCATTATACAGCATCGCTTATTCTACTGGTTGTCGCTGCGGCATGGACTTCAATCGCTATTGCCGAGACGTCGGTCGACGATTTTACCGCGATCGTAAACACGGGAACTGTCAAACAGCAAACGCAGGGTTCCGGCAACCAACAGGATCTGAATGTCGGTTCTGCAACCGGAACAAAGGCCAACAGTTTTAACGCAAATGTAACCACAGGCACAATTACCCAGTCATCAAGCGGTTCGGGTATAGTCCAGACCTCAAATATCGGGTCGGCTAACGCTTCAAAAGTTGGTACGTTCAACTCAACGGTAACCACCGGGAATATTGAACAGGTATCTACAAAAAATGGCCAGCGTCAGGAGCTTGATATCGGTTCGGTAACCAATTCCACGGTCACCGGCAGCGCAAATATGAAAGTCAACGTATCGCAAGGGGTCACACAGACAGGTTCGGGCGAGGTTGTGCTCGGTTCTGTAAAAAATTCAAACGTGCAGAATTTTTCTACGAATCTGGACGTAAAGGGCAAGGTAACAGGTAGTAAT
>Ga0194061_1001498_pt1 | contig 13489 bp, 9 predicted proteins | sample SepL2221m_MetaG_FD_163423 | JGI IMG/M metagenome (GOLD analysis project Ga0194061, IMG submission 163423) | Anoxic zone freshwater microbial communities from boreal shield lake in IISD Experimental Lakes Area, Ontario, Canada - Sep2016-L224-21m | ecosystem: Environmental > Aquatic > Freshwater >...
GGTGTGGTGTAAATGTGTGGATACGGGACTCATTTATTAATCGGGTTTGGCTGGGAATTCAGATGAAAAATCGAGCGTTTTTGTGTGCGGTGTTCGCGACGTTGTTGCTGCTGGTGACGGTTCGTGCGGCTGATGATGGGAAGAATCCGGCGGCTCCCAAACCGGCTGCGACTCCGGCGATTGTGCCGACTGAAGCGGATGTCCATTATGGCGACCATGAGCGACAGGTGCTCGATTTCTATAAAGCGAAATCCGACCGCCCGACGCCGGTGCTATTCTTCATTCACGGCGGGGGCTGGGTGGCGGGGGACAAGAAGGGGCCTGGCGGATTGAAGGAATGTCTTGCGGCGGGAATTTCGGTTGTGTCAATCAACTACCGCTATTCGTGGCAGGCTCAGATTTCCGGGATTAAGCCGCCGGTTAAAGCGCCGCTTGAAGATGCCGCGCGTGCGTTGCAATTTGTTCGCAGCAAGGCTAAAGAATGGAACCTCGACAAGGCTCGCATCGGGGCCAGTGGCGGTTCAGCGGGGGCGTGTTCGTCATTGTGGTTGGCGTTTCATAAAGACATGGCAGACCCGAAGAGCGCGGACCCGATTGCGCATGAATCGACGCGGTTGTGGACGGCTGCGGTTGCTGGCGCTCAGACGTCGCTTGATCCGAAAGAATTGAAAGAATGGACGCCGAACAGTCGCTACGGTGGCCACGCGTTCGGGTTCATGGATCCGAACGATTTGAAATCGCGCGACACGCGTTTCGCTGAATTCCTCGAACATCGCGACGAGGTGCTGTCGTTCATCAAAGAGTATTCGCCGATCGAACATGTCAGCGCTGACGATCCGCCGGTTTATTTGTCGTATGGTTCCGCGCCTGCTCTGGGGCAGGAGCAGAAGGATCCGACACACACGGCGAATTATGGCGTGAAGTTGCAGGAGAAATGCAAGGCGCTTGGCGTCGGTTGTGAACTGTATTATCCCGGCGTTGAAAATCCGAAACACAAGGATACGACGGCGTATTTGATTGAGAGTTTGAAAGGTGCGCCGCGCCGCTCAATGAAGCCAACCATTGCCGATCTGTCGTATGGTCCGCACGAGCGGAATGTGATGGATTTTTATCAGGCAAAATCGGACAAGCCGACGCCGCTTCTTTTTTATATCCACGGTGGCGGATGGTCTGCTGGAGACAAGAATGGCATGAATCCGAAGGCGTATCTTGATGCTGGGATTTCGGTTGTTTCGATTAATTACCGATACGTCCAGCAGGCTCAGGACGTGGCTCCGCCGGTGAAGGCGCCGTTGCATGATGCGGCTCGGGCGCTTCAATTTGTGCGCAGCAAAGCGGCGGAGTGGAATATCGACAAAGCGCGTATCGGTGCGAGCGGCGGTTCGGCGGGCGCGTGTTCGTCGCTGTGGCTGGCGTTTCACAACGACCTCGCGGACCCTCAGAGTGCTGATCCGATCGCGCATGAATCAACACGGTTGTGGTGTGCTGCGGTGGTCGCGGCTCAAACGACACTCGATCCGCAGCAGATGAAAGAGTGGACGCCGAACAGCCGTTACGGTTCGCACGCGTTTGGAATCAAAGGCGACGCGACGAAGAAGACGGGATCGTTCGAGGAATTCCTGGCCAAGCGCGACACGATTCTGCCGTGGATTGCCGAGTATTCGCCTTATGCGCTGGTGACGGCGGACGACCCGCCGATCTACATGACCTTCAGCACGCCGCCGGCGTTGGGCAAAGAAGAAAAAGACCCGACGCACACGGCGAATTTCGGCGTGAAATTGCAGGAGCATTGCAAGGAAATCGGTGTGATGTGCGAGCTGAATTATCCCGGCGCACTCGATGCGAAGCACGCCTCGGCGGACGCGTATTTGATTGAGAGTTTGAAGGCTCCGAACGCGAAGTCGATTTCGACGAAGTAAAGGCTGCCGGACAAACATTTGGATACTCGATGAATCGTCGGGTATCATGGTGATATGCGAATGAACGATTCAACAGCATTGGATGTTCTCGTGACGAACCCGACGAGTGGTCAACGAACCGGGTTGGCGAAGACGGTGCGCCGAGCGGTCAAGGCGATGGAATCGTCGGGTGTGGCGTACTGCGTGATCGGAGCGGCCGCGCTCGCCGCACGCGGACTGCCGCGCATGACGCGCGACGTGGATGTCGTGGTGTTGTGTGATGACGCCGAGGCTGCGATTGCGTCGTTGCGCAAAGCTGGGTTTGTGCCCGGGTCGCCGGTGGGCCGCCCCGGCACGATTGAATCGATGATCATCTTTGTCGATCCTAAAACGCGTGTCGATGTCGATCTGTTGATTGCAGAAGGACAGCCTGAAGCCAGTGCGATTTTTGATGCGAGTCCGCTGAGTTTATTTGGTGCAACAGCGCGCGTTTCAACGCTCGAACATCTGCTGCTCTTGTATCTGTATTCAAACCAGCCGAAACATCTCGGCGATTTTGCATCGATTGTTCAATCGGGAAAAGCGGACGTGGCGAAGGCCGAGCGTATCCTGTTTGACATGCACCCGGAGATGCTGAACGATTTCCGTGTCCGTGTCAAAAGTGCGCTCTTTCCGGCACCCGCTCCAGCCAAACCCAAGCGCGCGAAGAATTGACACTCGCATGTTTCACACGTTCTTTTTAACACCGAAATGGCGTCTTGAAATACAGCATGGCGCCGCGAGATCGCACTGTTAAGAGTAATTATCAGTGGCACCCGGCGTTCAACCTCCTCCCAATTCTTTCTGTCCATTCCGTCCGTTTCGTGTTCAATTTACCCTTGCCGTTTTCGCGTAAATTCGCGTAAATTCGCGGTAAAAAATGCCGTTCGCCGTTCACCCATTGCCCCAGCGGGAGGGTGCCCCACCGGGATTTATTGGAAAGGTTTCATTGAATTTTCCCGATGATTCATTAAGATTTGACTTATTGTGTGATTGATTGGGAGAGGTATAGGGCAGAATGACCGAAAACGATGCAGTAAACTCTGGCAGTTTGGCCTTTGTTGAAGGGCTGTATGAGGATTATTTAAACGATAGAGAGTCCGTTTCGAACGACTGGCAGTCGTATTTCGATAAGCTGGCGCCTAGAAGCTCCAAGCGCATCGGAACGTCGTTTCAAGCGACAAGCATTTTCAATCCACCAGCGCTTACTAATGGTTCTAATGGGTCGAATGGCTCAGGTGGCGGCCATCCGAACTTCGATGCGTTGCAAGAACGCGTCGATATGCTCATCCGCAATTATCGAGTGCGCGGCCACATCATCGCACAGATTGATCCGTTGGGCCGCCCGCGTCCGCAGCCGCCGGAACTTGACCACAAATATTTCAATCTCCAAGACAGTGACCTCGACCGCCCGTTCTCGTGCGAAACACTCGCCGGGCCGGATAAGACCACGTTGCGCAAAATTATTGAGCGCCTGCGCAATACGTACTGCCGTTCGATCGGCGTCCAATTTTATCACATCGATGATTTGCTCGTCCGTCGCTGGCTTTTGGTTCGCATGGAAGCCACGGAGAATCGCGTCAAGCTCTCACGCAAAGAACAGCTGCGCATCCTGACGAAACTCACTGACGCGACGATTTTTGAAGAGTTCATTCAAAAGAAATTCATTGGCGCGAAAAGCTTCTCGCTGGAAGGCGCTGAAAGTTTGATCCCGCTGCTGGACATGACCATTGAACGCGCGGGCGAAAATGGCGTGAACCAGATTGTCATCGGCATGGCGCATCGCGGACGCTTGAATGTGCTCGCCAATATCATGGGCAAAAACGCGCGGCAGATATTCCGCGAATTTGAAGACAAAGACGCATCCTTGCATGCCAGTGGCGGCGGTGACGTCAAATACCATCTCGGATACAGCCGCGATTGGGAGACTGAATCCGGTAAGAAGATTCATCTGTCACTGTGCTTCAATCCGAGCCATTTGGAATACGTCAACACCGTTGCGCTCGGACGCATGCGTGCAAAGCAGGACCGCGCCGGCGACGAGGACCGTGTCAAGGGCCTCACGATTTTGATTCACGGCGATGCTGCATTTGCGGGCGAAGGCATCTGTCAGGAGACGCTGAATCTCAGTGAATTGGAAGGCTACACGGTCGGCGGTGCGATTCACATCGTCGTTAACAATCAGATCGGATTCACGACGGATCCGTCTGAAGCGCGGTCTAGTCAGTATGCGACGGACATCGCGAAAATGCTGCAAACGCCGATCTTCCACGTCAATGGTGAAGATCCGGAAGCAGTCGCTCAGGTTGTTAAATTGAGCAAGGATTTCCGCCGCACGTTCCAACGCGATGTGGTCATCGACATGTACTGCTATCGTCGCCGTGGCCACAACGAAAGCGACGAGCCTTCATTCACGCAGCCGCTCCTTTATAAGGCGATTGAAGCGCGCAAAACGGTGCGCGAAGGATACCTCGGACATTTGCTGGCGCTAGGCGAAGTGACACTCGAAGAAGCCGAAAAGATCGCCAAGGATCGCAAAGAATATCTCGAAAACGAACTCTCCGCAGCGCGTTCGAAAAACACGCCGGAGAAGGCGACCATTGAGGGCTTGTGGGCCGGTTACAAAGGCGGCTTGGAAAAGGAATGTCCTGAGGTCAAGACAGGTGTCGATAAAGCGACGCTCGCGCGATTGCTTGACGTTCAAACTAAACTGCCGGGCAGTTTCCATCCCAGTCCGAAGGTTGTGAAGATCATTGAAGTGCGCAACCAGGCCGCCGCCGGAAAGAAGCCGCTGGATTGGGCGATGGGCGAAGCGCTGGCGTATGCGTCCATCTTGACGCAGGGCCATCGCATCCGTTTGAGCGGTCAGGACGTCGGTCGTGGGACGTTCAGCCACCGCCATGCCGTGCTGCATGATTGCGAAAACGGATCAACGTATTGTCCGCTGCAACATCTGGACCCGAAGCAGGCGCCGATTGAAATCGTGAACAGTGCGCTGTCCGAATCCGGTGTGCTCGGATTTGATTACGGATACAGCCTTGAATACCCGGACGGCTTGGTGATCTGGGAAGCGCAGTTCGGCGATTTCTGGAACGTCGCGCAACCGATCGTCGATCAATTCATCGTCAGCGCCGAAGAAAAATGGCGGCGCTTGTCCGGCTTGGTGATGTTCCTGCCGCACGGTTTCGAAGGTCAGGGGCCGGAGCATTCGAGCGGTCGTCTCGAACGTTTCCTCGCGCTCGCCGCGAACGAAAATATCCAAGTCATCAACCCGACGACGCCGGCGCAAATCTTCCACGCGCTGCGCCGTCAGGTGCTGCGCAATTGGCGCAAGCCGTTGATCGTGATGACACCGAAGAGCCTGCTGCGCCATCCGCTGGCCGTTTCGACGCTTGACGAACTGGCGGACGGAAAATTCCAACGTATTATTGCTGACAATTCGCAGAAGAAAGACAAGCCAGTGTCGCGCGTGTTGATGTGCAGCGGCAAGATTTATTATGAACTGCTGGCCGAGCGCGAGGAAAAGAAGCGCACAGATATTGACATTGTTCGCATGGAGCAGTTGTATCCTGTGCCCATGGATGGCTTGAAAAGCGTGCTGTCGAATTACGCGAGTTCCACGCCGGTGATGTGGGTGCAGGAAGAGCCGGAGAACATGGGCGCGTGGCGGTTCATGCGCATCCTACTCGGTGAAAAATTGCTCGGCACCCATCCGTTCTCGTGCTCAACACGCGTGGCGTCCGCAAGCCCGGCGACAGGGTCGGGCACGGTGCATAAGCGTGAGCAACGTGAGGTCATTGACAGAGCATTTGCAGTCTAACTTTTTGTTTCACATTCAGCTCCACGGGAGCGAACTTTAAATGCCTGGGGCGCGGCCTAGGGCGTGATAAAATTGAGGCGGAGAATCTGATAATGGCAGTTGAATTGAAAGTCCCCAGCGTTGGCGAATCGATCAAGGAAGTCGAAATCGGCGACTGGCTGAAGAATCCCGGCGACAAAGTCTCTCGCGACGAAGCGATTGTGGTCATCGAAAGCGATAAGGCGACGGTCGAAATTCCGTCACCCGTCAACGGCGTGATTTCGCAAGTGTTGAAGAAGAAGCGTGAAAAAGCGAACGTCGGCGATGTGATCGCGTACATCGAAGAGACGGCTGGTGAAGCCGCTCCGGTTGCTGAAAAGGCAGTCGTAGCGCCGAAGAAAGAAGAAACCGGTTCCGCGCGTCCGAGCACGATTGTCATGCCGTCCGCGCGCCGCGCCATGGCCGAACACCACGTCAGCGCTGACCAGGTTGTCGCGACGGGTCCGGGTGGCCGCATGTTGAAAGAAGACGTGTTGCGCCAGGCCGAAAACAAACCAGCATCGATCCAGAAGCCTGAAGCCTTCACGGCTCAGCCGCCGTCGCGCCAGGAAGAATCCGTGCCGATGACGCCGATGCGCCGCCGCATCGCCGAACGCCTCGTCCAAGCGCAACAGAACGCCGCGCTGCTCACGACGTTCAACGAAGTGGATATGACTAACGTCATGGCACTGCGCAAGAGCTATCAGGAAGCGTTCACGAAGAAGTACAACGTGAAACTCGGCTTCATGTCGTTCTTCGTTAAAGCCGCCGTTGAAGCGCTGAAAATGATCCCGCAAGTCAACGCTGAGATTCGCGGTGAAGACGTGATCTATCACAATTATTGCGACGTCGGCATTGCAGTCGGTGGCGGCAAAGGCCTCGTGGTTCCGATTCTGCGCAACGCTGAACGCATGAGTTTCGCGAATGTTGAAATCACGATCTCTGACTTCGGCAAGCGTGCGATGGAAAATAAAATCAGTCTCGACGAATTGAAGGGCGGCACGTTCACGATCAGCAATGGCGGCGTGTACGGTTCGCTGTTGTCCACACCGATCGTCAACCCGCCGCAGAGTGGCATTCTCGGATTGCATTCGATTCAAGAACGCCCGGTTGCATTGAACGGTCAGGTCGTCATCCGCCCGATGATGTACATCGCGCTGACGTATGACCACCGCGTGGTCGATGGGCGCGAAGCGGTCACGTTCCTCAAGCGCATTAAGGAATCGGTGGAAGAACCTTCGCGGATGTTGTTGGAGATTTAATGCCGTACAGGGAGTGCATCACCGGACTTGCGATTGTTTTTCCCCTCTCCCTCAAGGGGAGAGGGAACAGCGCCCCAGTGCAGGAGCGGCGGCAAGATTGCCGCCGCTCCTATTTTAAGAAATGCCGTGTTAAAGATTGATCGTTTTGTATGAAAAGGATAGCGTGAACATGAACCATGATTTGGTCGTAATCGGAGCTGGACCTGGCGGCTATGTCGCGGCCATTCGTGCGGCGCAATTGGGCTTGAATGTCGGCATCATTGAAAAAGAACCGGCGCTCGGAGGGACGTGTTTGCGTGTGGGTTGCATTCCCAGCAAAGCGCTGTTGGAATCGAGCGAAAAGTTTCACGAAGCCAAAGACGGTCTGCACCGCCACGGCATTGATCTCAGCGGCGTGCAACTCAATCTGCCGACGATGTTGTCGCGCAAAGACCAGGTTGTCACAGCGTTGACGCGCGGTATCGATGCGCTGATGAAGAAGAATAAAATCACGCGCTATGTCGGTCACGGTGCGCTTGGCGGCGGTGGAAAAGTGTTGGTCAGCGATGCGACGGGCACGAAGGAATTGACGGCGAAGAACATCCTGATCGCGACGGGCAGCAAGTCGGCTCCGTTGCGCGGCGTTGAAATCGATGGCGTTAAAATCGGCACGAGCACGGAAGCGTTGAACTACGCCGAAGTCCCGAAACGGCTCGCGGTGATCGGAGCAGGCGTGATTGGTTTGGAACTCGGCTCGGTGTGGTTGCGGCTCGGCGCGCAGGTCACGGTGTTTGAGTACATGGACCGCATTTTGCCGGGAATGGATAGCGAAATTGCTGCGGAAGCGCAGAAAATTTTAGCGAAGCAGGGATTCGAATTCCGCTTGAAGAGCAAGGTCACGTCCGCGACCACGAACGCGGCGGGCGAGTGCGTGGTTGCATGCGAGGGCGCAGAGCCGTTCATCTGCGACAAGGTGTTGTTGGCCGTCGGGCGCGTTCCGAACACAGACAATCTGAATTTGGATGTGGTCGGTGTTCAACTCGACAAACGCGGCCGCATTCCGGTCAATGCGCATTATGAAACAGCTGTCAACGGTATCTTCGCGGTGGGCGACGTGATCGTCGGACCGATGCTGGCGCATAAGGCTGAAGAAGAAGGCGTCGCGTGCGTCGAACAGATCGTCACGGGTTATGGCCATGTGAATTACGACGCGATTCCGGGCGTTGTGTACACGAGTCCTGAGATCGCGTCGGTGGGCAAGACGGAAGACGAATTGAAGGAAGCAAAGATCGAGTACAAGAAAGGTGTTTTCCCGTTCCTGGCGAATGGACGTGCACGCGCAATCAACAACACGGATGGTCGCGTGAAGATGCTGGCGGATGCGAAGACGGATCGGATACTCGGCGTTCACATCATCGGACCTCATGCCGGCGATTTGATTGCTGAAGCGGCGAATGCGATTGAATTCGGAGCCAGCAGCGAAGATTTGGCGCGAGCCTGTCATGCTCACCCGACGTTGGCCGAAGCTGTGAAGGAAGCTGCGTTTGCGGTCAGTGGTCGCGCGATTCATTTTTAAACATAATCATCGTGCTCCTTGGCACCCGCAGAACGATTAGACAGTTACTTTTCTCACGCCAGCAGGTTGTGAAACGAAACGGCGGCAGGAGTGCCGCCGCTCCTTTTACTGGAGACAACGCATTATGGACAAGCAGCGAATAGCAGCAGCCGTGCGGGAAATTTTGAGCGCTATAGGTGAGGACCCGGATCGCGATGGCTTGAAAGACACGCCCAATCGCGTGGGGCGGATGTATGAAGAGATATTGGGCGGACATGCAACCGATCCGGGGAAGCATTTAGAGACCACATTTGAAGAGAATTATAATGAGATTGTTGTACTCAAAGACATTCCATTTTATTCGATGTGTGAGCATCATATGATGCCATTCCAGGGTAAAGCGCATTTGGCTTATTTACCTGCGGGCCGGATTGTGGGATTGAGTAAACTAGCTCGATTAGTGGATGGATTTGCGCGACGCTTGCAGGTGCAGGAGCGCTTAACGTGTCAAATAGCGGATACATTGATGGCGAAATTAAATCCACGCGGCTGCGCGGTGCTGCTGGAAGCGTCGCATTCGTGCATGACCATGCGGGGAATTAAAAAGCCTGGCAGTTCGATGGTTACGAGTGCATTACGCGGCCATTTTGTCACGGATCATGCTGCTCGCGATGAAGTGTGGGCCCATTTTTATCATAAAGGTTGAACTAAAAATGGTTATCGAACAGGCATTTTGTATAACACTATTTGAATTGGTAAAACATCCACATAAGAACCTAATATACCTATGAAGAATAACTCGATTTGAAGGCGGTTAGAAAGTTATTCGTGTGCGATTAGTGGGTAATCTTGGTTAGATAGTCATCGATTATAATGAATATGTTTTCAATTTTAATCTGGATTAGTGGGAATTGTAGTGTATATAGTGCCGAATAGTATAGTTCGAAAAGGCAGAAACCATTTTTAGGAGCGGATAGGACAGCATGGCAAATCAGACTGGAAAACGATATTCACAAGAAGAACGCGCCAGCTTGTTGGCGATATGGGACGGCGCACAGGGTACAAATGCTGTGCGATTTGAAGCCGTTCAAGCGGCGGGATACGCTGGCGGGTTGAGTGGCTGGTTGCAGAACGTGCGCAGCTGGTGCGGCCCGAAGAAGGCGAAAGCCTCCAAGGCGGCAAAAGCACCGAAAGCTCCGAAGGCTCCGACTGCACCGAAAGCTGCCAAGGCAGCCAAGGTTGCGAAGACGGCAGCACCGGGCAAGTTGAAGCGTGGCCGCGTCGGTCCTGCTGAACGTGCGCTGATCCTTGAAGAACTCAAGGGTGGAGTGTCTGCCGCCGAATTGGGCGCGAAGTATTCTCGCTCGGAAAAGATTGTTCTCTCGCTGACGTCGGGCGCCAAGAGTGGCAAGGCGTCGAAAGCCGCCGCTGCGAATCAGGCGAGTCACGCGGATCCGTTGGCTGGAATTCCGGAAGCGTTCCGTGGTGAATTCATCGCCATGATTCTGGAAAAGATCGAAAACGAACACAAGCACCAGGTCACGCACGCCTCCAAGCGCGATGACGCGGTTCGCCTGTACTTCCAGATCAAAGAAATCTCCAACCAGCACGACGAATTGGTCGCGAAGTTGAAGACGCTGTAATGGACTGCTGGATATAAGCTAATGAATGAAACGATATGCGCGCGAGTGATCGCGCGCATTTTTATTTGGTATTCCTATTTAAGGAATAGAAAGTGGTTACACACCGACCGCGGCTGTATCTCCATCCAGATCAGGAAACAGACTTTTCTCGAACGCGTGGCAGCACATCTCCATGCCGCTGATAGCGAATGATTTTGGTTTGAAAACGTAGTGATCGACGGGCAGCATGGCGAATGCGGCGGGCGTGAGTAATATCTCCATTTTTTCAGCCAAATCTTCGCCGAGCTTGCAGGCTAAATTCATTTCATTGCCAAACATGTCATCGTGATCAATGATTAGTGTGTCGCCGAAACCAATCCCGACGCTACCGTAAATAGCGCGGTCGTCGGGAAGCACGGCATTCATGGCAGCAAAAGCCCGGAAAATATCCAGTGCGCCTTCGAGGGCGTGAACGGGATCGGGAAAGATAGCATAGAGGTTATCCGCTTCTTGCTTGATCACGGTCCCGCCATTGCCAAGTACGGCAGGAACAGCGGCCTGTTCCATCTGATAAATCATGGCCATATAATGAATGATGCCATGCTTCGCAGTCAGCCTGGAAAAGCCGCACATATCGAGATTCAGAATGGCAATAGTGCGCTCGAAGGATTTTCGAATCGACGCATCAATCTCGTGTGCGCGCTCGGGAAATTGGTTGCGTTCTGCGAGGAGACGCTTGAGGGCTGCGTGGTCGGGATGATGTGACGTACTGATGTGATTCATGTCCAATTCCAAAAAGTTTATCGAATGAATATGGCTTCATACGAGGGCGTGAAAAGGCAACTACTTATTCACCTCGATGTGATGCTCGAGCGGAACGGTGACAGGGGCGGATTCGCTCTTGGGTGTTTGACCGATCAGCGCCATCAACTTGGAAATGTCGATTCCGAGCTTTCCGGCCATTCCCTGAAGATCAATTCCAGAGGCTTGGCACTTGGCAAGGAGTGCGAACATCATTTCGGGGACGGTGTTGGCCATGCGGTTGACGCCGTTGCCGTTTCCGCCCATGTCGACGATGTGGACGGAGTCGATGGCGTGGAGTCCGGCTGCGAAGGGTGTGAAGACTTCTTTCAGCATTCGGGCCGCTGCATCGCCGCCGTGGTCGAGCAGGTTCGGGAGCTTGTCCAAGATGATGATCAGGCGCGCGGCGTCGTTCATTTCGCGGAGCGCTTCGGCGAGTTGCTTGGTGCCTTCGGCTTCTGCTTTGAGCACGTCGCCCTTCATCGCGGCATGACCTTTCGCTTCGGCCATCAGCTTTTGTTCAATCTTGCGGGCTTCGCCCTCGGCCTCGGCGAACAGCATGGCTTTGTTGCCGTCGGCTTCGCCGGTCAAGCGGGCTTTGATACCTTCGCCGACAAGCACTGCGGCGTCTCGCTCGCCTTCGGCGCGTTTGACGGCGGTTTGCTTGGTGGCGTCGGCTTCCAGGATCGCGACTTCTTTGGCGGCTTGGGCGTTCAGGGTCTTCGTTTGCTTCGATGACTCCGCTTCAATGATGGCTTTTTGCTTAGCGGCTTCGGCGTCGATGACGGCTTTTTGCTTAGCGGTTTCGGCGGGTTTGATGACGGTGGCGACAAGCTCGGCGGCGGCGCGGAGGGCTTCCTGCTCGCTGACTTTGATCTGCGCTTCGTTGGATGCGGCGTCGCGCTCGGCCTGCTTTTTGAGTAACGTTTGCTCTTGAGTCGCTGTCTCGATTTCGAGGGCTTTGGAGGCTTTGGCTTGTTCGGCTGCGACGTCGGTTTTGAACTGGGCGGTTTTCACGTCGCGATTTTTTTCGGCCTCGGCGACTTGAATTGCGTTCTTCGCGGCGACGATGGAAGCGTCCATGTTGGCGGTGCTGATTTTCTTCTGCGTTTCGGCTCTGGCTTCGGCGACTTTGATTTCAGCGTCTCGCACGGCTTCGGCGACGGCCTGTTGCCCCAGCGCGTCGATGTAGCCGTGTACGTCGTTGACGTCCTGGATGACGATCGTGATGACTTGGACTCCCAGACGTTTGATCTCCTCGGCGCTTTCGGTCACGATATTCTTGTTGAACGTTTCGCGGTTGCGGAGGATTTCATCGATGGTCATCTTGCCGATGATGGAGCGCAGATGCCCGGTGAGGATGTTCTTGACCATGGATTCAATTGCGTCGGGTTCCTTTCCGAGAAACGCTGCTGCGGCACTGCGGAGATCTTCGGCGGCGGTGGAGATTTTACAGGTGGCGACGCCTTTGACTTCGACGCGGACGTTGTCTTTGTTGGGGATGCCGGTTTCGTCAATGGCGAATTGGAAGACGGCGGTGGACATGACTTGCAGACTTTCAACGATCGGCAGTTGCAGTGCGCCGCCGCCGGAGACGACTCGGAAGCCGACCTCATGGCCATCGAGCCCCTTGTATTTTCGACCGTAGAAGATGCCCACTTCGTTCGGTGAGAACTTCTTGTATCGGCTTGCGACTTGGTAGATCGTGACGATGAAGGCCAAGACAATCAGCAGCGCGAGTCCCGGAATTAAAAAGGCCTCGTAACCGGCGGGTAACGTAAGTGCGAAAATGATCGAATTCATTTCACGTGCTCCTTAATTGGGTGGGTACGCTTCGACGATGAGCCGACTGCCTTCGGTTTGAATGACCATAACGGACGCGCCTTTTTGGATGGGCACGTTTTGAACGGATTGGGCGTTGAAGTTCCGATAGTTCCCTGCGAAATTCAGCGCGACTTCGCCTAAACTGTCAGCACCGATTTCGACTGTTACCAAGCCTGTGCATCCGATGAGTTTGTGTGTTTCGACGATGGATGTGGATTGTTGGCGCGAAAAGAGATTCAACAGAGAATACAGCGTAAAGCCGAGCAACAATCCTAATCCAACGCCGTACAGCGATGAGCGCATGAAGCTCATGCCGAATTGCGTTGCAATTGCGCCAGCCGTGCCGAATCCCAATCCGAAGATCGAGAGGACTCGGAAGGAGAACATACTGACGCTGTTGGTGTCCCCGCCATAATCATGCACGTGAACATGACCATAGTCGTGATCGTGGTCGTGGCCCAATAGGAAGCCGCCGACCATCAGGAGAAAGAAGGCTCCTGCGATAGTTGCGAAGATGATCAATTGTGTCATAGTAGTTTCCTACCCAATCCTGTTCGGCTCGTCCATTGCTATCGAATCCTCTTGCTAAAAGTAGTTGCTTTTGGATTGAAATCAAGGCGTGTTTAGATTTGAAATTGAATGAGATGGGATATTTTTGGGCGTGGCTGTGC
>Ga0194061_1001501_pt1 | contig 13481 bp, 11 predicted proteins | sample SepL2221m_MetaG_FD_163423 | JGI IMG/M metagenome (GOLD analysis project Ga0194061, IMG submission 163423) | Anoxic zone freshwater microbial communities from boreal shield lake in IISD Experimental Lakes Area, Ontario, Canada - Sep2016-L224-21m | ecosystem: Environmental > Aquatic > Freshwater >...
CCATGAAAATGTGCTTTTGCCGCCCGCCATCGTTCTTGGGTTCGCCTGCATGCGCAACACTCCACGCGGCGACGATCGGTAGGATAATTGAAAAAAAAGTCCGAACATGTGACAAGCGCATGCGATCAAATCCTGTTTGGAGACGTGCCACAAATGCCCATCTATAAACGCCAATTGGATTCTAAATCTCAACACCATTATTGAAGAAAAATGCGATGAAGCAATCAAACGTGTTTGAATTGCTCGATGTCGATGACTCGGTCAAAATAGCTGGCGAGCGAATCGTCGTGAGAGACGACGACGAGGCCCGCGTTGTTGCTCGCGGCACTGGAGAGGATGAGTTCGATCGTCTTCAATGCGTTGGCGCGATCGAGGTTTGCGGTGGGTTCGTCGGCGAGGATTATTTTTGGGGACGTGATCATGGCTCGGGCGATGGCGGCTCGCTGGCGTTCGCCGAACGAAAGACGCGCGGGGAATGCGGACGATTTCTCAGCGATTCCGAGATCGGCGAGAAGTTGAGATGCTCGGCTGCGAACGGCGGCGTTGAGCGAGAGCGAGGGGTTGAGGCGGTACGGTAAAAGGATGTTGTCTTTGACGGTCAGGTAATCCAGCAACGCGAAATCCTGGAAAATGAAACCGATGTGATTGATGCGAAAATCGCGCGCGGCGGTGTCGTTCTTGGTGGCGATCTCTTCGCCGCAGATGCGAATGCTTCCGGATTGCGGTGCGAGAATCCCGGCGATGAGATTGAGCAGTGTGCTTTTGCCTGAGCCGCTGGGGCCGCGCAGCATCACTTTTTCGCCGGGCTCGACGGTGAGACGAGTGACGTTCAACAGGGCACCGTTGGAGCCGGGGTAGGCGAAGCGCAGGTCTTTGATGTCGATCATTCGATCCATTTCCATTTACGCCAACGTATTTTCGTTCACGATGCGGCTGGAGGTCACGCGCCAGCCGTTGGCATCTTTGATTAATTCGAATACGGCTTCGTAGGCGTTGCTGCGGACGTGCGAATGTTGCGTGTGCCCCAGGACGAATACGACGTTCCATTTTGAATACACAGTGCAGCGGTTTCCGGCGGACGCGATAATTTTAAAATCCTGATATTGCAGGTCCCAGACAGTGACGTTCGCGCCAGCTTTGACGAGTTGCTTGGCCGATTTCGCATAGAGGCAATATTGCCGGTCGAGCTCGTTGCCATTAAACGCCTGTGCGAGCAGATCGTACGCATGCGCGGAATCAGATGACGCGTAGATGTCGTAGCACACGCGGTGACGTTCTTCGAAATCCGCGCGAGTCGGTGGCGCTTCAGTCCGCTCGTGACCGCGTGCCCAGATCATCGCGGCAACGAGCGTGAGGCACCAGACGCAGAGGGCTGCGGTGCGGAGCGAGGCGAAGAGTGAGGACGGCGGTGGGCGCATGAATGTCGGTGACTCGTTGAACCAAAATTATTTGAGTGCGGAAGCGAGCGATTCGATGTTGCGTTTCATCACGTCGAAGAAATTGCGTCCGGCTTTCGCGTCTTCTTTGTCGAGCGCTTCGCACGGCGAAAACGTGACCGAGGTCAGTTTGAATTTCTCGCGCATGAGTAATTCATTCTCGGGTTTGGGCGAATCTTCCCAGAGCATGACGGTGCTGGGGTGATCTTTCAGGAACTTTTCGAGATGCTCTAATTCCTCTTTTGCGGGCGCTTCGTTGGGATCCATGTGGAAGGATTGGATGGTCAGTTTGTATGAGCGCGCGAGGTAATTGTAGGCGGGGTGCGCGGCGAGGAGTTGCTTGCCCTGGGTTGCTGGGACGAGTTTTGATTTAATGAGCGTGTCGAGTTCGTCGAAGCGTGTGGCGAGCGCTGCGAAATTGGTTTTGAATTCAGCAGCGAACGCCGGGCGCTTGTCGCAGAGCGCGTCGCAGATGGCTTGCGCTTGTTTACGCGCGGTGTTCGGATCGACCCACGTGTGACCGTCGATGCCTTTGTGCGTATGCGTTCCGGCGGCTCCGTGCGAATGTGTGACAGGGTCATCAAAGATCACTTCGTTGCCTTTGAGAAATGCGGTCGTGTTGACGATCTTGGATTCGGGTAGCGAGACTTTTCCGAAACCCTGCTCATAATTCGAACCGTTCATAATGATCAAATCGGCGGCGTGAAATTTCTTGATGATCTCACGCGACGGTACCCAGAACGATCCGTCTTCATTTTCCGGAAGCGGGTTCACGACGTGGACGCGCGCGCCACCGATGACTTCCGCGAAATGAGCAAGCGGATAAAACGTCGTGTAAACCGAGAGCGGTTTGTCGGTGTCGGCTGCGTGCAGGACGAGTGGCAACGTGAAAAGAACGGAAAGAAAGAGCCGATGCATTTATGAAATCTCCACAGGAGATGTTGATGTAGTATGCGTGTGAAGAATGCTGCTTGAGAGATGAAATAGTGTCACGACCACTGAACTCCATCCGAGCGCAAAACCAGATACGACGAGGATTCCATCGCGACCGCATTGGTCGAGGCTTAATGCGACAGCGGCGGGTATGGCGAGCAGTGCGATGACGGGGCGCGGAAGGTTCGAGAGCATTTGCCCCAGGACGATCAGCACGAGTGAACCGGCGGCGAGAAAATCGTAGGCTTTGAGTGCTCGGGCGAGGCCGTCGAGGAATTGAATGGTTGGAGATGCGGGTGCGGCTTTATTTTCGCTGGGAGCTTGAAGGCTCGATCCGAGCGCGTAGCGGACGTTGCCGGTGCGGAAATGGAACATGGTGTTTTCGCCGCGCCAAGTGATTCGAGCGAGCGTTTGGGTGCGGGGATTATTTTCCAAAAAGGCATCGCAGATCAGCGTCGGCTTCGAATTCTCGGGCGGGGCGGGGAAGATGAAATCTGCGATCCAGTCGCTGGTTTTTGCGTCGAATTCGAACGTGGCGGAATCGGCGGCGTTGGCGGCGCCATTGAGTTCAAGCAGGAGATGCGTCCGGAAATAGCTTTGGATGATGTCGCTGATCGGACGCTGCTTGACGGATTCGGTCAAACGTCCGGCTTTGATGTCGGCGTCCACGTTAGACATGAACATATCGGCGGACATGCGATAGCGGACGTGGAGTTTGCCGTGGGCTTCGTCGATGGCGGCAAATTGGATGTGATTCAAATGCGCGGAGACGTTGGCGCAGAGGACGACGGTGGCGATGATGACGAGTCGAGCCATAGTTAGGACATGCTAATTGCGCGGCGCAAATACGCAAATCGAGGACGTTCAAACGCGTGCGGTTCGTCCGAGCGACGCTTCGGCGTCACGTTGCGCTTGGAGCCAAATGGTCTCGGCGGAACCTTCGGGTTGGCCGAGACGCAGCCACGTGAAATAGGCGGCGTCGCGAATCTGTTCGTCGGTGGGACTATTGGTGACGAAAAATTCGCATGAATTCGCTTCGAAATTAAAGGGCAATGAACCGAAACTGTCGCGGCCGGGCGTGGGTTGCGTGAAGCGATAGCAGTCGTTTTGGATCGGACAGGAGTGGTGTATGTTGGAGCCGTAGCACGTGGTCACCGGTTGATTTCCTTATTGAGCGATCAGGGTTGAAGTGCCAGGGTGGAGTTCGAGTATTCGGTGCGTCCGGTCACATCTTCTTTGATCCAGTCCGGGAGCGGCGGGAGTTTCGCGTCGGCTGAATGCAGTTCGTATTCGGCGAGCCAGAGACCTTTGTGACGTCCCAGGAATTCGTCGATTTCCCAGCCGTTATGAACGTAGCGGATTTTTTCGAGGACGGCTTTGCCGCACAACGGAAGCATCTGCCGAGCGTGATCGACGGGAATTTCGTATTCGAATTCGTCGCGTTCGATCAGCCCCGGTCCTTTGATCGTGAGGTACGCGATGGACGTGGTGCCGCTGGTTGAGATACGGACTCGTACGGTGGGGCGGGGGCAGATGTAGCCTTGGATGAACGTCCTGCCTGGCCCGAGCGCGGGCAGTCGCTCGGGGTGGATCAGGAATTTGTATTCGATTTCTTTGGGCATCGCCGGAAGTCGCTCGTTATTTGGTCGGAGGAGTTGCTGCTTTTTCGGCGGCGTCTTTGGCCGCCTTTTCCTTCGCTTCTTTGTCGGCTTTCTCTTTGGCTTTCGCGTCGATGATGGCTTTCTTGTCGTCGAGCTTTTTCATGCGGTCCACGGCGAGCTTTTCGAGATAGGCGGCTTCGCGTTTCATGTCCAAGTTGTCTGGATTCAATTCCAGCGCGATCTTGGACGCTGCGATCGCGTGAGGGATGCCGTCGGCCCGGTAGGCTTCGTAAACGATGGTGAAATACGTCGGCATGGATTTGATGTGCTTGGTGAACATGCGGTATTGCGTGGCGAATTCTTCGGGCGTACAGAATCGTGCGCCTTTGCCAAATGTTTCAGCGATTTCAGTCGTGCCACGGGCCCAGTTTTGTTCGGCGGTTTCCTTGATGACCTCTTCTAAATCCTTCCAGTCTTTCTTGAGGAAATCACGGAGGACGCGGTTGCTCGCGAGGATGAATTTGAAGGTGGAGAGTGAGCCGTATTTTGCCGCGACGACACCCGCTTTGCGCAATTGGTCGCAGAGTTTAATAGCTTCGTCCACGCGCCACTTTTCGGGCGGATCATCGAGGTCGATGGCGTCGCCAATGCAGACATAATAAGAGGTGAGTGAGAGGCGGATCCACTTCCAATCTTCTTCGACGAGGTCCTTCGTATTTCGGCGGTCTTTGTGATCGCGTTTGGAATTGATGTCAGGATAGGGGCCGTCTTTGAGCAGCTCTTCGACGAGCTTTTTGCGGCCGAACTTCCCGGCGTAATAGACACCGACGCTGGCGTATTTGCGCATGTAGCCGTCGAAACCGTCGGAGTCTTCGAAGATCGCTTTACCGTTGCTGTAGAATTCTTCGAGGACTTTGGCGAGCTCTTTCATTTGGCGGTTTTCGGCGGCGGTGAGAATCTTGCGGTTGCCGATCAGGTCCTTCATTTTGAGATAGCACGACGTGAGCGTGGAGACGTGGTCTAATTTGAGGGAGTAGTGCTGGGCGTTGCCGAGGATGGAGATGTCGGTGCGCAGCAAGTCCCAGGCTTCCCACGGGCGTTCGAGTGCGAGGAGTAGTCCGGCCATTTGCATGCGCATGCCGAGGTAGTCGAAGGATTCGGGCGTGGCGTTGAGGGCTTTTAGTTCTTTGAGCGCGAGGCTGATCGCGTCGTACGCTTTTTCGTTTTCGTGCTCGCTGCGCCACATCGACGCGATGCGGTATTCTTCGCTCATGCGCGAGAGTTTTTCGGATGCGGCGAGGTTCTTGATGGATTCGCGCGAGCATTCGATGGACTTGTCGATTTCACGGACCTGACCGTACAGTCCGGCGATTTCGTTCCAGTTTTCGGAGACGCGGTCGCCTTTTTGTTCGATCATGTATTTCATCGTTTCAATGCCGAGCGCATAGAAATGGAAGTGCCAGTAGCTCTGAACGCGTTCCATGGCTTCGCCGTAGACGCTGTCCACGAACATGCGGGAACTGAGCCAGTAGGTTGTGCGGGTGGGTTCGTTGTTGAATCGGAAACTTAGAGCGAGGCTTTTCGGATCGAAGTGCGCGGTGCCTTCGGGGTCGAAGGAGCGGTAGGTTCGTTCGACGACTTTGTCGAGCGACGTGTCCTGGAACTTGAGCGCGGGGCCGGTTTGCAGGACGTAGAAGGAGTAGTTTTTATCGTCGGGATATTTTTCGACCCAGCCGCAGGCGGCGTGGCCGGGAAGGGAGAGGACGTAGCTGAGCTTACCCATTTTGCGTTGGAGAGACATGAACAGTTCGGCGATGTCATCGCAGTCGCCGACGTAGCGTCCGCCCATCAGACGTCCGAGTGATTGGTAGGTGGTCTGATGGATGTCGCCGGTGTGGCCTCGGCTGCCGAGCAGATTGGGGCGCTCGTTGACGGGGCTGTCGAATGTGTATTGGAAGAAATAGCGGAAGTATAAATGCTGGTAGCTGCCTTCGGGTTTGCTGGGCAGGACGGTGATCAGGCGGTCCATGTAGGCGTCCATGGCTGCTTTGCGTTTGGTTTCGTCGGTGATGGTTTTGAAATCGACAACGTCTACTCGGCCGTAGGGTGTGACGAGCGCTTTGGTGCGGCCGGTTTTGTCGATCAAGAGAACGTGCGGCGGGTGTGCCCAGGAGGCGGCACCGTAGCCCAAGTTGATGCGGTCGCTGTCGCGAATGGCGGGCAATTCCATCTTGGCGGCGAAGTCCCAGGTGGTTTTGTCGTAGTCCATTTTATTGGTCGTCGGATCGTAGGATGAGATCACGCCGACGGCTTGATGCGTCATGCGAACTTTGACGGGCGGTTTGCCGTCGGGCATGTCGGTGAGCTTGCCGGGGAAATCGAAGACGATGAAGAGGCAGTCTTTTTCGTCGTCGGGATTGGTGATGGCGAAGGAGGTGATGTCGGTGGCTTTGTCGTACATGCGCCAGACGGCGCGGTCTTCAAACGTGCGCAGTTCAGTGGCTTCGCCCTCGTTGCAGATGCCGACGAAATTGACGAACGGTTCGCTGATCATCTTGTAGCCGGAGCGATAGGCGGCGAGTTCTTTTTTCAGGCGTTCGGCTGAGCCGGGCATATTGGATTCGATGTAGCCTTCGTCGATCACTTTGCGGACGAATTCACCTTCCAATTGGTCGTTCCAATCGGCATGAACTGCGGAGGCGCGGATGGCGAAGGAGATGGTTTTGCGGATTTCTTCACTTGTCTCGGCATCCTTTTCAACGGCGACCGCGAGTGCTTCTGCCTGGGCGCGGAACTGGCCTTCGACTTTCTTCTGCTGATCAGTTTTTTCCTGAGCCTTGCCGGTGTAAAGGCGGTTGCCCAAGAAGACGTATTCGATGCCGTTCTTGTCAAAGCGGCGCGCGGAGACGAAGGGCGCCTCTTCTTTGGAATCCCACATCTGGTCGGATTTGACGCCGGCCTTTTTCATGGCGTCGCCGAGGGCCATGGCGTGGTAGAGCGCGCGGTGCCAACGCGGGTGGAAGGTGTAATCGCCGGGGCCGAAGTGGCGCGGGTCGATCATGATGAGGTTGTCGTCGCATTGAACGAAGATCGAGGTCTTCTTGGGCGCTTCGTGACGGATGCCGAGTTTGTATTGTTTTCCGTCGAATTTAAACGCATAGCCATCGCCGTCGATTTCACCTGGGACGACTTTTGCGTCGTAGTCTTGGAACAGCTTGAGCACTTTTTGCAGTGCGCCGCCGTCATTGGCGGAGAGGGTTTTCGAATTGCCTTCAGTGGGTGCGAGACGCGCGGCTTCGGCTTTGATCGCGCGTTCTTCCTGCGCGAGTTCGCCGCGCAACACGTTGATGCGTTCGACGAGCGGCTTGGAATCTTCGCCGAGTTGAGCCAGTGAATCGACTTCGGCTTTCAGTGTTTTTTGTGCATCGGCGATGCGTTCGCCTTTGGCGGCTGATCGAATGGCGTTGGCGTGTTCGAGTTTCTTGCCGTGATCGACGAACAGTTCGGCACGCGTGATGAGTGCTCGATTGTTCTCGATCAGCTTTGGCGTGGCACTGGCGATGATTTGGGCGGCGAGTTTCGCGGCGTTTTCGAGCTTGCCTTGACTATGGAGAGAATCGGCTTCGAGCATTAACCGTCGGGCGGTTGCGGTGAATTGAGCGGATTCGGCTTTCTCGAGTTTGGAGAGCAGGGCGGTGTAGCGGTCGAGCATCGGTTTTAAATCGTCGGATTTGGGATCGAGTTTATCGATTTCAGCTTGGACGGCTTTTCGGGCCAAGACGATGCCGGTACCGGAAGCTGCGTTGGCTGTGGTGCTGATCTCGGCGAGTTTGGTGGCGCGTTCGGAGAGAATCTCTGCGCGCTTTTGGGTCAATTGGTCTTGAACGACGGGGCGTTCCTTCATCTTTACGAGGATTTCGTCGGCGATCTTCGCGGCATCTTCGACGGTCCCGGCAAAATACAGTTTCTCAGCTTCAGACAATTGGCCGTGCAGCTTGGCGAGCTTTTGCTCGGTTTGGAATACGTTGAGGTCTGCTTCCTTCTTTCGAAGAATGGCAAGGAGCGCTGCGAATTCAGGCGACTTCTGCTGCTCCCACAAACGGCTCTTTTGATCATAAGAATCGCGACAGGCTTGGAGCTCTTTCTCGGAATGCTGCGCCTTGATAAATTCGTTCTGAAGTTGTGTGTCAGCTGCGCCAGCATCGAGGTAGGTCTTAATGACTGCGTTCGTGTTGTCTTTGAATTCACGGTCCAAGCCGGCTGCGGCGGGCTTGTCCATCGCCATGTGGGCGTTTTTGGCGTAGCTCACGGCTGCTTGTACGTCGTTTTTTGTGACCAACTCGCGCAACGCGGTCGACATGATGCTTTCGATGTGGCTCTTTTGATTTTCAAGCGCGAGACCGTTAAGGACGGACGAGTAAATCCAGTAGCCTGCGCCGATGAAAATCGCGAGTGTTGCAGCGACCAGAAGCCAGCGCACACCGGGTCCTTTGGGTTTCGGAATACGTGATGAGGGTGGGGCAATAGTGGGTTGCGCGACGGGCGGCGCGACAGGCATGCCGTCCGGGGCGAGGCGTACGGCGTAGGTCGGTTCGAGCGATTTATTTAAACGGCGCGAGGTGGGTGCTCCCGTACTGTCAGATGGGGCGGGATCATGGCTTGCGGAGAAATCGTCAATAGGTGCGGGAACTGTGACCTGCGGCGGGAGCTTGAAGGCTTGTGAGGCGGACAAGTCCACGGGCTTTGGAGCGTTTAATTTTTCGATGCTGAGTGGCGTGATTTTTTCAATTACTTTTGTTGGCGGTGGCTCAACGTGCGGCGTGGTTGTCGCCACTTCGTGCGGAGGTTGCACGTGCTGGGCTATTTCGGGCGGCGGTACCGGGAGAGCAGGCTCGGGATGGACGTGCGCGGAGATGTCAGTGGGGATCGCCATCATGCGGCTTTCCGTGGGCTTCTCGGTCGGGTGCGTCGGATCGTGAGGATCTGCGGGTCGGTGGAGGTTTGAAGGATTCGGGTCGTCGGAAGAGTTCGTAGTCACGGCTGCGGGAGTCTCGAAGAGTGAATCGGGGGCGGAATGTTGCTCAAAGGGTGCTGTCGGTTCTACTGCGGGCACAGAAGTATCAACACGTGGCGGTTCGGATGGAGTGTCGGATGCGGGGACATGGATATGTTCGTGGGTCGCCGCAATGACTGCGTGCGAAAAGGCGCTAAGACGCGGGTGTTCGACAGCGTGTTCGAGCGCGTGGTTGCTGTGCGGAGTTTCTGGAACAGTGGCCTGTGTGATCGCGTCAGCACGGATCGGCAGCGTTGTAACGAGTGTCGCGGCGTCAGCGAGTTCACCGATAGGTACTCTTTCGGTCGTGGTTATATCTGGAGGTAGCGGCGGAACGCTTTCGCTCGGCTGGAATTGAGCGGCGAGTAGATTGACGGGCAGTTTGAAAATCGTGGAAGGTGTGCGCTGCGCGGTGTCAGGAGTTGGTGGAATAGGTGTTTGGGGTAGAGAGGAATCGACGCGTAGTGCGCCGGGACGTGCGTAGTGTGCGGCGGGCCATTCGCCAGAATCTTTCAGCGCAATGCCTTCGGGAATAAGCGAAGCGGAGAGTTTGGCGTTTTCGACATGACGCGGGATCATGACGCTGCCACGGCAGTCGGGGCAGATTTCTGTGACGCGAAATACGCTGCGTGTGGTTGTGATTAAGCTGCCACAGTACGTGCATTTGAACGAGACTTTTTCGGGGGCCTGCTCGTGTGCCATAGGTCCTCTCCATAACCAACCGGTTGAGAGTGCATAATATAAACCGCCACGAACGTCAAGCAATCAACGCGCGACAGTTTTACCTTGATCAATCGCGCGGTGTGTGAATCGGGTTTAATGGAATAGCTTGTAACGAATCTGCGGACGGGCAAACCCTTTGAAATTCGAGACGGGCGCTTCCCATGCTTTGTCTTCGAAATTGTCGCCGTAATGGTACAGATATGTTTTCTTGCGGAGCTGTTCGGGCATGCTCAGGCATTCGTTTAAACTGGCGTGAACGGCGTCGGTTTGGTCGAACAACTGACAATCGTGGAAGCAGATATCGGCTTTGTCGATCATCGGGAAATAGGCCGGATAATCGAAGCGGGTGTCACCGGAGAAGAAGGCGGATTGACCGCGCTGATTGTCGGCAACATAAAGTCCGTAGCTGGGCCAATCGTATTTGCGTTCGATGTGAACATGATCGGTCGGGAAGATTTCGAAAACGTAAGGACCGACGTTGAACTGATTCTTTCCGGGTTGACAGATCAACGCGCGGATAAAGAAATAATCCTGAAGCAACGCGTATCGGTTTTGAATCGTGTTCAAGCCGCCTTTAAGAGAGTGGTCCCACAAATTGACGAGGATGTTGATGGTGCTGATCAATTCGGCTTTGAACGGCTTTCCGGACTTGGCGTCCTTGAAGACGAAGGTGTTGGTCAACGCCATCTCTTCGAGGCCGCCGATGTGGTCGGCGTGTTGGTGCGTGATGAAGACTTTGCGAATTGCGGGATAGTTGATTGCTTTCCACGGCGTACTGAGGTATTCGAAGCCGGGTTTGTCTTTGAGTTGATACAGTGCCATGGGGCCCGTGACGCCGAAATCGACGAGCAGCGTGTCGTCGGGTGGCTTGGCGGGGACATCCCCTTGCCAGGGCTTTTCCCAGAATTCGAACAGGCAGTTCGAATTGAGGTTGCGTTTGGCGAAAGCGGAACCGACTCCGAGGAACGTAATTGTCAGCATGGGCGAGCTTCTCCAAGGCCGTAATAGGCGTTGAGGCTTAATAGCCAGTACAAATCATTACCACGGGCGCGAAATGTTTCCAGCATATTTAGAGTAAGATCGTCAATTTTTTTGAATCTTCTTATGGAAAAGTGAGATGAAGTGGTGTAACGTTAAAAGAGTAGATGCATCAGCTTTTGTCTCGGTCGCATCGAATAGGGACTACACAGCTATGAAAAAAGCCATTCTTGCTACCTTTATCGCCACCGCTTTCTGCGGGTGTTTTGCATTGCACGCGGACACGGTTGTGTTTAAAAATGGTCAGGAGTTGGACGGCGATATCTTGGAAAAAGACGAGAATTCGCTGAAATTGCAGGTGGAATTTGGAACGATCTTGGTTCCAATGTCGCGTGTACGTACCATTGAGGCGGACACTCCTGAAAAAATTGAACTGCGCGCAAAGAAGAAGGCAGAAGCTGAAGAGTTGGCCAAGCAGATGAAGGAAGAAGGCAAGGTCCAATATAAGGGCAAATGGGTCTCCGAGGAAGAAAAGAAGGCTGACGAAGCGAAAGTTGCTGAAGTCAAAAAGAAGAAGAAGGAAGAAGATGATGCCAAGCGGAAGAAGGCTGAAGAAGCGGCGAAACGAGCGAGCGAAGAAGCTCAAAAGCTGGCTGCATTGAATCAAGCGAGCAATAACAACAATGGAAATGGTAATTCGCGGAACAATCGATTCGACCGCAATCACAACAGCCGCGATAATTCTTATAACAATAATTCGAATGGCATGATGGGAAATAGCAGCAACAATTACAGTGGCGGGTATCAGAGTAATGTTTTGAACAATAACTATCGCGGTGGGCGGTAAGAAACTGTTGGATGCTCGACTGCGTTTAATAATGTACACACGGCGGCAGGATTGCCGCCGCTCCTATTTGATGACTTGTGTAGCCGGTCATCGGTTGTAGACTTTCCGTTCCATGTTGACCGAATCCAACCATCCTCGATTGTTCAGACAGAACACGTACGTTTACCCGGTGCTGTCGCGCCGCTCGGGTGGTATCTCCGTCGGGATTAATCTCAATCCGGATAAAGTTTGCAATTTTGATTGCATCTACTGCCAAGTGGATCGGACCCGCGCGCCTCAAGAACGGTTTGTCGGGTTGCCGAAATTGCTGACGGAGCTTGAAGCGATTTTGCTGGGACTTGCGCCGGGCGGCGAGTTGTGGGACGAGCCGGAATTCAAACATCTGCCGGATGCGAAGCGGCGCGTTGCGGACATTGCGTTCAGCGGCGATGGCGAGCCGACGACGTTCAAGAATTTTTTCGAGGTGATCCGCGCGTGTGTGAGCATCAAGGAGCGAGTTCTTCCACTGACGGGCGGTTCCGACGCGAAGGTCGTGATCATTACTAATGCGACAGGATTTGATCGACCGGACGTGAAGCAGGCGTTCGCGTTTCTGGATGATCATCGCGGCGAGATTTGGGCGAAATTGGACGCGGGGACGGCGGAGTATTTCAAGCAGATCGACGCGACGGAATTTCCATTTTCGAAAGTGCTGTCGGCTATTATGGACTGCGCTCGGGAGCGGGCGACGGTGATTCAAAGCTGCTTCATGCGCGTGAATGACGTCGGGCCTACGCGTGATGAGATTTCGGAATTCATCCAGCGCTTGAACGAGTTCAAACAGGGCGGCGGGACGATTCAACGGGTGCAGGTTTACACGGTCGCGCGGAATCCGGCGCTGCCGATTGTGTCGAGCTTGAGTGACGCAGACGTGGACGGAATAGCGGAACGGGTGCGGAAGGAAACGGGGTTGAAGGCGGAAGCGTATTACGGGCATGTATCGGCAAGCTCGAAGGGAAATTGAGTGGCGAAGCTGAGGCGCTTTACGGTGGGGTCGTTGGAGGGTTTGGAGGCCGGGGCGGTGGTGACGCTTCCTGCTGACGAGCAGCGGCATGTGCATGTGTTGCGGTTGAAAACGGGTGTTGAAATTGAGGTGCTCGATGCGGCTGGGCGTTCTGGGCGGGCGGTGATTGAAGAGGATTCGGCGGCGGGTGTGAGCGTTCGATTGCTGTCGGTGGAAGTTGCGCGGGCGAACGGAACGCGCGTGAAAGTTATTTTGGGCGTGGCGTGGCCGAAAGGGAAACGCGCGGCGGTGATGGTCGAGAAGTGCGCGGAATTGGGAGTATCGGAACTCGTCCCAATTCAATTTGTTCGCAGTGTTGTGAGCAAAGATGAGGAGTCGGAAGGTGTGGTTCGGTTGCGTCGGATTGCAGCGGAGGCGTCGAAGCAATCACACCGTGATGACGTGATGAGCGTTGGGGCCGAAATGACGCTGCGGGAGTTTTTGACTCGGTTCGAAACGGGCGGAACGACATTGCTGCTTGATCCGTATGTTGAGGCGCATCTGGTGACGGAAGTCGCGAAACTCGCTGGAGGGATTGAACGGTTGATGCTTTTGATTGGGCCTGAGGGAGGAATGACGGAGGCTGAAATCACGCTGGCTGAGGAATTGGGTGCTCGAAAGGTGCGACTGGCTGCAAATGTGCTGCGGATTGAAACAGCGGCGATGGCTGCTGCGGCGATCTGCCAAGGCGTGTTGGAGAGTTGCAAAAAGCCGTTGGAAATCGACGTACCGTGAGCTTAAGATATAGAAGATGAGTCACGAGTAAGGGGGCCGGTCGTCTCTACTATAGAAGAGGACCGGCAGTGGGTGGGGGGAAGCAAGACGAATACTGAAGCAACCGCAGGCGTCTCCGTGCGCACCCTTTTTG
>Ga0194061_1001507_pt1 | contig 13457 bp, 6 predicted proteins | sample SepL2221m_MetaG_FD_163423 | JGI IMG/M metagenome (GOLD analysis project Ga0194061, IMG submission 163423) | Anoxic zone freshwater microbial communities from boreal shield lake in IISD Experimental Lakes Area, Ontario, Canada - Sep2016-L224-21m | ecosystem: Environmental > Aquatic > Freshwater >...
ATTAGATGTGTAAACGAAATTATTTGAGTAAATAATTTGGTATGGGGTATTACCGGCTAACCCGAGTATCGCTGTTCGGCCTGCTGGGGATATAACACTCACATTATTGTCATTTACACTCGTTGTGTAAATATTTCCAGCACAATCAACAGTTATGCCCTTTGGAACACTTCCCGTTGTGCCCAAGATACTTGCACTCCCATCTGAACTCAATTTTGAAACATCGTTACTACCCATATTTGAGGTATATATATTTCCTTTCGAATCAGTCACGATTGCTAATGGTGCAGTACCAGTTATTCCAAAAATACTAGAAATTCCACTAGGAGTAATTTTAGTTACATTATTGCTATCCATATTTGCGGTGAAAATATTTCCCGCTGCATCAACTGCGATTCCAAATGGATGAGTGCCTGTACTACCAAAAATACTAGAAACTCCTTTTGGGGTAATTTTCGTCACAGAGTTATCATCTATGTTAGAAGTGTAAACATTTCCAACTGAATCAACTGCGATTCCAAATGGATGAACTCCAGTTGTACCTAAGATGCTGGATTTCCCTTTTAGTGTGATCTTCGAAACGTTTCCATCAAGAAAGTTAGCGGTATAGACATTTCCAAGTTTATCTATTGCTATATCTTGTGGCCCTGCTCCGACCGATGCATATTTTGTCGAAATTCCGTCTTCAGTAATTTTTGAAACTGTATTCTCAAAAAAGTTTGCAGTGTAAATGTTGCCATCTGAATCGACCACTATTCCTACTGGGCCAAGCCCTGTTGGACCTAATGTTTTAGAAACATCGGCATGAGCAATAGGAAATGAGCAAAATGTTGTTACTAGCCCAAATATTAAGGCAACCACAATTTTCTTGCGTATCACAATTTATCTCCACCCCTTGGATACTCTTAGAAGATTAGCTAAGAGGTTTAGCAAGACACATACTTAGACGCAATCGATAGGCCGTTCAAATATTGATTCTGAAAGTGTATCTAAATAGTTTCGAATTGGATATCTACTAAGAAGAGAGCCCAAATCAATCCTAAATCTGTTCAAAATCTAGTAATTGTCAGACCCCATCCCTAATATGGGTTGTGGATCAAGATCAATTGAATCCATATGTGGCCAATGAAGGATATGTAGTTCGAGTCCCTCACAACCCACTTAGGTAAGTGAAGCCGAAATGCAACTTCTACTTCGCAGGCTTTGCCAATGGGGTTGCCATTAGATCCTCGCCGCGATTCCAAAGTAACTTCTTGCCAACTTTTACGCAGGTGAATTTCTTGGCATTGTAATAACGGATCTGGTTTATCTTTGGGCAAGGTTTGTTGTAGAGCGTTGGGGTTGCGGCAAAAGAATTGTCGCTAAGTATTACGGCAAGAAGTAGAGCTGATGTGACAAGTGACTTCTTCATCAGTTGATTGATGAGTTAGTGGAAGGCGCTGGTGCCAATTGGTGTGCCAAGACCAGTTGGGCCATCCCAGCCTGTACCGGTCGTGCACCACTTGGCGGTAGCTGCCGGACAGTTACCATTCTTTGCGCCACCTACAACGTCAAAGATGTTTGTAGTGGTGGCTTTGCTGTAGAGAAGTGCGCCGGCATAAGCGCCCGATCTCGGTGTGTAACCAGCAACAGCGAAGATTGATGCAATTATTGGAGATGAAACACTGGTGCCGCCATATTGATAAACCTTGCCGCCGTAAATAACACCGACGCCGGTGCTTGGGTTTGCGACAGCTGAGATATCAGAGACTGCTTTCTTAGAACACGACGTTGTTGCTGAAGTTTGTTGAGCTGGAATTGGATTCTGGGTTGAACAACCACTCCCCGCTAAAGTCCAAATGATTTCCGTATTTCGAGTTCCATCTGTTTTCAGGGTAAGACTAGTTCCGCCAACGCCAATGACGTTTGTGAAAGATGCGGGTGATTGTGCGCCATAACCAGAGTCCCCTGATGACGCTGTCACTGCAACGCCACGAGCTGCGGCGGCTTGATAATTATCGACTGCAGGTGCCAATCCGGTTGAAGCGAAATCTGCGCCACCATAGCTATTACTTATCGCAACTACATTGGAGTAGGAGTTTGCTTGACCAACGGCCTTATTTAGATCCGCGAACGTGGCTGAGTTTGCTGCAACAAAGAGAATGCTGCACTTTGGACAGATCGCAGTTGCCATATCAATATCGAGGGCACCTTCTTGATTCCAGCCGGTATTTGACTTAGGAAGAGGTGTTGTAAGTCCGGTTACTCCACTGATTTGAGCAAAGCAACCTCGAATAGCGTTTGCTGCTGGAAATGTTGGCTTGCTAGCCGTGTTTGGACAAGCAGTCATGGCTGCAGAGTCAACGCCCACACCGTAATTTGCGCGGTAGGTGTTCAAGTCGGTTAGCGCGGATGGATAGCCATAGGCATCAACAATTGCAATAACGGTTGCAGGTGATCCTAATTCGGTAATTCCATAGGCAGAACGTAATTTTGCTGAGTTAAATCCAACAAGGGTTAGGTTTGGAGTCGCGGCGCTCGATGTTGCGTTTGCTGCGTTCTGTTCAATCTTTACACCGCGCTTGAAGTAATTGCGCTCGATTGCAATACAAGTTGCTTCACCTGGTGCGGCCGGTGGGCAAACACGGGAATCCATATGTGAATCGCCCATTGCATTGCGGTCACCAGAGTTGTTGGCAACGAGTTGGTTTAGGACATCATCGGATTGGGAATTCTCTTGGTCACTTGCAAACGAACTCAAGGATGCTGGAATAACAACAAGGGCAGCGAGCATCGGAATTGCTAGGAACTTCACAAATTTTCTCATGCGTGAATTGTACTTAGATTCCAAAATAACGTCTCCTTGCTTGTGGGTGAAACCCGTATGGACAATGTCATCCGATACGCGTCAAATCTGATTATTTCTTTAGAAAACCTTTAGGGCAAGTGGCTGTCTTATCAGTTAAGTGCAGCGTGGATTGACCTCGAACACAATCGGTAGCAGCTGGCTTTGTCCACTTACGAGCCCTTTCATTTCTTGTTTGAGCGCCGGTCTTTGCATTTGGTCCGGCCTGGGCTGCTTGACCAGCACTGCGTTGATCATTGGCGTTTGCACCAGAAATCTCTTGGACTTTATCTGTTGTTGTTTTTGTGCTTTGAGATTGGCAGGCCGCTTTCTGTGCGGCATTTCCTTTACTGCAATCGGCGGCGTTTGAAGTCGAAACATTCATGGGAAGAACTGCAAGGAGAAGTGATGCAACAAGCGCTGCATGAAATTTTCTCTTCTTCATGAACTGATGAGAGGCGGTAATTATTTTCATTTGGTTGACCTTTCGCGCTGCTTTCATGGGTGGACCGTTGCTAGTAAATCTATGACGAAAATAAGAGTTGCATCAGGAGCTATTTTTCCAGAGCCCGCGTTGCCGTAGGCAAGTGATGGTGGAATAACAAGTACGCGGCGGCCACCAACTCGCATTCCGGGCACACCTTTTTGCCAGCCCGCAATTACCTTTGAAAGTGAAAGGGTTGTCGGTCCTTGTTTCCAAGTACTTTCTACAACTTCGCCGGTGGCCCAATCTTTCAAAACATATTGCACTGTTACGTTATCTGAAAGCTGAGCAATGGCGCCGGTTCCAGGGATGATTTCACCAATTCCAAGTGTGGTAGGTGCGGATCCACTTGGTGCACCGATTACTGGTTCTTCACCAAAAACTTTGCTTATTGTAAAATTGAGTTTTATAGGTGTTGGGGTTGGCATCGGAGTTGGAATAACTATCGACGCAGGATCGGTTACAACCTTTGTGAAGTTGGTTGCATCAAAATAATCCGTAGTGCGGTTTATCTCTTGTCCATTGATAAGAACTGTTGGGGTTGCAAGTAAGTTGCTTGACGATGCGCTGGTGTTCAGTGCTTTAATCCAAGCAGCATACTTACCTTTGGTGACGCAATCCTTGAACTTTTGAGAAGTTAAGCCGAGAGTTGCGGCTTTCTCTAAAAGGTAACTTGTGGTCCAGCGGCCAGAGTTCTTGGATGCTGCTTGATTCTCGAATAGATAAGTATGCAGTTGGAGAAACTTTCCTTCATCAGAGGCACAGCCTGCGGCATTTGCTAGCCGTTCGGATTCTGCTCCGAGGAAGGAGAGCATGTGAAACTCGACTTTAGTTGTGCCAGCGGCGATAAGTTCATTTAAATAAGAACCATTTGTTGCTTCAAATTTTCCACAATTTAGGCACTGAAAATCTTCCCAAAGATCAATCTTCTTTTTTGCATTGGGATTAAAGACCAGACCATAGCTTGGTGCCACACTCCCCTTTGGAACCACCATGAGTGAGATGCTTGGCTTACTTGAAACCTTAGGTTTTGGCGATGCGGCCACCGCGCTGGAAGCGGAAGTAGCAACAAGTGCGACTACCACTGCGAGCGCGAATATCTTTCGGCCTTGGTTACTGGGTTTGTTAAACATATTGCTTCGCCTTAGTTGAAGGTGAAGACAATTGGAGTGGATGACACTGGTGCATAGATCAAGCTCGCAGCCTTTGTCGCGATGACTGTGCAAGAACCAGCAGCCGAAGCGGTTATATCAGTTCCACCTTTAGTAACGACCAAGCTACAAGCAGCGCTGCTTGCTGGGTCAAGAGCGTAAGTGACCGCGCCAGATCCAGAGCCGCCGGAGGTAACAAGTGAAATTGTTCGACCGACCTTGGCTGTTGTTGCTCTAGTAGTAATACGAAGTGCAGCTTGTGGTTCTGCACTGAATGTGAAGGTAGCAGTTGATGTAACTGGTGCACCTGCGACCATTTGGGTAGCAGTAACAACGCAGGTGGCAGGACCACTTGCGGTGAGGGTACGACCAGAAACCTTACAAACTTGGTTGTTATCTGTTGTGTAGGTGACAGCGCCAGTACCACCGTTGGTAGTGAGCGTTACCGCAGAAGCGGTTGAAAGGGTATTTGGAACTACATTTGTGATTGCAAAGTTTGTCGCCCCTTGATTACCAGTATTACCACTTGTTGGTGTTACTGGATTATTAGGGGTTACTGGAGTCGTTGACTCTGAACCAGAAACCGTGAGGGTGTAAGTAAGAGTGTTCGAACCAATCGCATTTGTCGCAGTAATGCGGTACGTGACGGTCGTGTTTGTCCGAACAACCGGAGTTCCAGAGAGAGTTCCAGTGGTTGCATCAAAAACTAACCCTGAAATCAGCGGTGTTGGAAGTATTGCAAAGCTCGTCGCCACACCACCAGTATTTGTAATAGTTACTGGCGTGATAGCTAGACCGCTGCCAACTGTTTGTGGTGCTACCGAAGTTGTCAGGATTGGCGCCGTTGTTGGGGCAGTTGGAGCAGTTGTGCCAGCTGAAATAGTTAGCGTTGCGGTGCTAGTTCCGGCAGTATTTGTTGCAGTGATAGTAAATACTGTTGCGGCAAATGCTGCAGCAGGTGTTCCTGAGATCACTCCCGTTACCGGATCAATCACCAGTGCGTCCGGCAAGGTCGGTGCAATGGAATAAGCAGTCACAGCTCCCCCGGTATTTACTGGAGTGATTGAAGCAATAGGCGTTCCGATAACCGCGGTCAAAGTGCGTGTGGTTACGGTGATCGTAGGCTTAGTTAACGCCGCAATAGTGATTTTCAACTTTACCGTGGTTGTACCAGAGGCATTTGTCGCAGTGATTGTGTAGTTCGTAGTACCAGCTGGAGCAGCAGTTGGAGTTCCAGCAACTGTTCCGGTTGAAGTATCAAATGTTAGGCCGGCAGAGAGCGCTGGCGAAATCGAGAAGGTAGCAACTTGTCCACCTGTGCTTGTTGGTTTCACAGGCGTGATCGCTGTTCCAACAGTCGCAGTTATAGCGTTATTAGCTAAAGCGATAACTGGTGCTGCAACAGGAATTGTTGTACTTCCACAATTTTGAATGGGCATCGCAGCGCCAGTATCAAACAAAACCATCGACATGTCATATGCGGTGATTACGTTGCCAGATACGGCATCTGTGATTTTGCAACCGAGTGAGGCACCGGCTGGCAACTTTGTAAGCGCCTTAAAGGTAAAATCTGTTGCGGGTCCACTCATTCCGCCGTTAGCAACTGTAACTCCGCCGGCGCCACCAGGGCCACCAATAGTATTTACAGAACCACCAGAAAGATCAAGTGTGTTAGTCGCAAAGGCAAGACCAGCGGTTATGCCGGTTACCGGTGCGGTAGTTGCACCAACTGAGCTAGCAACTGTGAATGATGTTGCAGTCGCCGCTGTTACGACAGCGTTGGTTAAGTCATAAGTCTTCAGAGAAGTTGCTCCTGCGGCTAGGCCGTTAACGGTTACAACTTCACCAACATGGAAGGTATTTGCAGCGGTATAGGTTGCAGTAGTTTGCGTGGTTTCTACCTGGGTAACACGTGTCGAAGTTGGCAAAATCTCACGAACGATGCGCAAGTCACTTGGAAGTATCGCACCTACGTGCATGAATGGTTCTGCCGCCGTCATGTTTGAGAAACCGCGTCCGCCAGCACAAGTTACATCCATAGCACTTAGCATTGCTGGAGGTGGTGTCTTGGAAGGGTTTGCTCGGAGAGTAAAGCATGTGTGCAGGTATGCACTTCCGTGAATGATGTCTTCACCATTTGAAGGAGCGATTGAGTCATTTCCATCGCCGCCAAGAAGGATTCCACCACCAGACCACTTTGTCGCAGTCGGTACTATCTTGGAATATTTAGTCCAACCCGGAGTGCCAGTTACTAAGTCTGTTAAACCAGTCACTAGTGAAGGAACAGTCAGTGGCCAAGTTGTAATCAAAATTGGACCCTTAACTGCTGCGGTATTCATTGTTGATAGGCGAACCGTTGTTACAGGGTTTGCACCAGCAGAAATAGTTACCACTGTTGCTTCCGCATTTGGTCCAATTCCAGCGCCGCTGAATTGGCTTCCAACTGCAATGTTGTAGCTGCCAGGAAGTGTGAGGAGATTTGAACGCGTATTTCCATAGGTCGTGTTATTTGCAGCCGCGATAGTTGTGTCACCAGCTAAAACACCACCAAGCAGAACGTCATCTCCGGTGCTACCAGAAACTCCTTCAAATTCGACAAGTACATCAGTATTACGAGCGGTATTTATAGGTGCAAAGCTTCCAGATAGATCTGCGAAAGTATTTGGTAGTCCAGTAGCAGTTACGTCATGACGAACCATGTATTCATAATCTGCCCAGTCGAATCCATAGTTACCAAATGGCTGATCAGTACCTTTACCTAGAAGGAAGATATCGTCGCCGCCATCGCCATCTTCAATTCCGATACCAGATCCGGACATCAATACGTCGTTTCCACCATTTAGGTATGGAGTACCGGTTATGAAGTTCGTGGTCACACCTTCATCGCCATTCATAACATCCAAACCAGAAATACCTTCAAGCCAGTCATCGCCTTCGCCACCATTTAGGAGTAGGTCGTTATTGACGCCACCTTGGATAAAGTCGTTACCAGTTTCACCAGCGAATGAGATTGCAAACCCGGTACAGCCACCGCAATCGATCCAGTCTGAACCGGTTCCACCATCAGCGATATCGCCAGCTTGGTTATCTCCAGTATTGATTATGTCGTCACCAGATCCGCCATTAAGTAAATCTTCACCGGCTCCACCAATGATGATGTCATTGCCGGCGTAACCATAAATTAAGTCACCGCCGCTGATTCCGCCATCAAGTACGTCATTTCCTGAAGTTCCTTGGATGCTGTCATCGCCAGCTCCGCCGATGAGGTTTACGCCAACGGTTGATGCTAGGTTTCCAAACAAAGTTACGTTATCTAGACCAACGTGTGTTGTTGGCGCGTTATTTGGAACCATAGTTCCACTAGAACATACAGAGACACCAAGTTGGGAAACTAGATTTGGACTCCATGCACAATCTGAAACTCCGAATCCTGGACTATTCATTCCGAGAATTCCAGTAGAAGCAGTTGGAGTCAAGCTGGAAACTGAAGGCGTATTTCTACGGACAATATCAGTGAATTTTTGGGCAGGAATTTCTACGCCCAGGTTTTGACCCATTAAGCGAGCAATGTAATAAAAGCGGTCGCTGTTCTGTAGATCGAGTGATTGCTTTTCAAATACGTACTGGAAAGTTTGGCCAAACATTGGTGGAGTTAGTGGTTGCTTGCGAGGAATTTCAGCCAAGCCTCCCATCCAGAGATCAACATTGTTAATTCCAGATTCCTTGCTAGCCCAAGTTCCGGTAGAGCGAACAAAGTCGACAGAATCAGTTGGAGGTGTTGGGGTTGTGGCATAACCATTATCAATATAGGTAGCCATTCCGCCAGATGGATTTCCGGTTGAGACATAATCAGCGCATGTTGGGAGCGTTGAAGCGCCACCTGGTGTTAAAGAATTTGAGACTGTAAAGGAAACCACATCGGAGGCAACAACGGTCGCCTTGGCTACGTTGAAGCAACTATTTCCACCCTTAGGTTTTGCAACAATTCCAGAGATATTTACGTTCTGGCCAACGCTGTAAGTGTTTGACCCAGTAAATGTGTAGGTGCCATCTGTATTAAAGACGGCGCCAGTAAGACTGACGTTTACAGCGGCTGTTGAGATTGCGATACCTAGCGCACGTTGTTCTGAAATTGTAGGCACCCGTGTCACATTTGGAGCGGTCGGAGTAGCGCTTTGAGCAGATCCGGCAACAACAGTAATTGCAACTGGGCGCAAGCTAGAACCAAAGGTTGCATCAGTAGCGGCATAACCTAGAACCGCATTCGTTGGACTTGAATATTGAGTGGAAACAGTAAATGAAGTATTAGGAACTATCGAATCTACTATCGCATTGGCAGCGTTGTATGTTGAGAATCCAGTAACACTTACGATATCTCCAATTAAAATGCCAGCTGTGTTTGTTGTCGCATAAGTAATTGAGTGAGCTGCCGCATTCACAGTTGCAGATGTGACGGTTGCAACATTGACGCTCTTGAGCGAATCATGAGTTCCATAAGCTGCAATAAAGTTTGAGATTGATTCTGGATGGCGAAGATTTAGTAGGTAATCGCTCCATGACTTATATGCAGGAAGTGATGCAGTCTGGGAACGGAATTGATTGAATGTTGGTAGACCGGTGTCGCGGCCACGGGTAATGTTTAGTGAAGCAAGATCTAGTGGCAGGCCAAGTAGGTTATTACGAACTGCGTCAGTAACAAATTCATCGATTTCATTTCCACGCTGTGAGGACATACCTTGCGCAATTGCGGCAGCAGATGATCCTGGTGTGTAGGTATAACCCGCAGTTCCTGGATCGCTGATCGTGACAGTTGCATAGTTGGTGGTACATGTTGCTACCAATGTTGGATCGCTACAGGCTTTCTTTGATGCTGATGTCGTTGGTGAAGGTGCAGTAAAGGCTGTTGCCGTAGCGCCGCCTGCGGCATACCGTGTCGAAATTTTGAAGGTTGAGCCAGAAATTGAAGCAACAACACCATCTTTAATATTGAAGGCAGGAACATCCATATTAGTTATGGAAACGACCTGACCTACAACAGGTACTGGTTCGCCAGCCTGCAAGGTGTAAGTAATCGAAGGTGAGGTATAACTTGCTGAAACAATAATTGCTGGGCGCGCTAGACGTGCCTGTGCTGGATTAGTGAAGGCTGTCAACAGAGAAACATCCTGGTTATTGTTTGGATCATAGAAAGTTCCGGGATTTGAACGCGCGATTGTTTCGTTAAGCATTGAGTGACCTACGCGGTAAACGGCGCTTGCAAATTCGGCAGTGATATCAGGATTCTTCGTTGGATCGTATTGAACGAAAACAGGAAGTCCTGGTGCAATTCGACGAATGAATTCGTCATAGACCATGTGCTGGTATTCCATTTCCATCACAAAACGAGCTGCCTGATAGAGACGTTCGCCGTTCCATTCGTTGCGGAAATCTAAAGTAACTTCTGGGTCGTTGGTTAGTAAGTTAGAGATATCGCCGACCAATAAGTTGTGCTCGGAGTGGAAGGTGTAATGGATTGCAGAGAGCCCAATATTTTCATTTACGCGACCATCGCCAGCAATGTAGTGAGCATTTAAAGTCTCATCATCGTAAGTTGCGGTTGGTCCACATACGCGGGCCGGAGCTGCTAGAGCAGAGTTCATGATTGAATCTGCATCGGGAGTTAGGCGTGTTCCGTCGGAACAGAATGGAACCGCAGCAGCGGTTGTGTCATTCAGAAAAGTATGACCCGATGCCACAGCAACCCAGCCACCTGCAAGAGTGGTTGAGATTGGCGTTGCGCCAGAACCTTCTTGCCACTTGTACTGGCCACCATTTGCGAAGAGCATCATTGGATAGCCCGTTGGTCCTGGAATAAATTTACCGTATTGATCGGTTGCAATAACTGGAATGCTTCTAACATCGTAATCGGTTAAGTTGAATCCGAGTAGGCGTGCTTGCGCCTTGATAATCTGCCAAGTTGGCAGACCGCCATTTGAGCTGTCGGTTGTTGCTCCCGTAGCCTGATTTAGAGTGCCACCAATTGTTGGGTTTGCATCCCACTCTGGAGGAAGAATTTTTCCAGCAAATGCAACGTCGTTTCCTTCAACTAGTCGGCCAGTGGAAGTTATCTTTGTTTTTGCACCAGTGAAATCAAAGTTATATTCACGCAAGAAAAAGTTTTGTGATGGATGTGAACCATAAGTCTGTGATTGATCAACGTATGGTGTTGTCTCGTTCATGCTATTGCCGGTTGCATCAGCACCGCGAGTTAGAACCATAAAGTTTGGCGCCGTTGGTGAGTTAACATAAAGTGGATCGCCTTGTTGAAGTGGAATCAAGACTGAGGCACCGGCTTTTGGAATTAAATCCAGGCCGTGATCGTAAAATTGTCCAAAGAGGGTGAACCAAGAGTTATAGCCTGCGGATACGTTGTAGTCGGCAGTGATATTTGGAATTTGAAGAACGCTAGTTACGGCGCCTGAAGTTGCATTTATTGAATTCTCGGTCGAGTAGGAAGGGGAGCTATAAATAATTGAGGCAGCTTCATATGCTGCAGCGACTGCAGCCGGGTTCGCAGTAGTCTGATCTGAAATCAGATTGCTAATGATACGAGGAGTTGGGTCAATAACGTTGTTCGTTGGAACCTGGTAAGCCTTTTGCGCATCACTTAACGCGTATGGGGTTGACGGGGTATTTGTTGCTGGCGCAATTCGTGGGAATTGTTGATCTGCAGCCCCCCAAAGTGCGGTATCAGAAGCACTTGAGCCTGGTTCAGCTTTAACGGCTGTGATGTTGTTGCATTGGCCATCAACTTGTCGCAGGCCGAGTGGATCGACCTGAGTCCAAGTGTATGCGTTCGAAAGTCCAGTCAAGCCAAATGTTGGAGTAGCCGCAGTAAGAACATCATCTGCGCTCAAGCATCGATTTGTTGAAATTACGTCGTAAGGATAAATCAAAGTCCCGGTTGCGGTATTTGGAGAGAGTGAAAGCGCTGCTGTTCTTGCAGAATGAGCTTCGCTCATTTTAATGTTATCGAGAATAATTCTTAAATCATTTAAACTTACATTCAAATGACCTGCTGGCATGACATATGGTTCTGAGCGCGAAGACCAAAGCTGGAAAATTCCAACACGACTCTGTCCGGCACCATCAAGAATTCTTACTGCCATATTTCCAATGGTTAAGCCAGCAGGAACAACAACTTGGTATGTATCTGCAACGACAGTCGTAGTCGCCAGAACTGGTGTTGTTTGATTTCCAAAATATGCGTTGACTGGGGTTTTTAAGCCAGTCATTGTAAAATTCAGAGTATCGCCGGTTATTCCGGCTGCCATTAGCTCTGAGGTTGTCGGATTAATCATCGGAATAGTATTTACAAAAGACACCGTTGGTATGGGATTCACGGTCAGTTTGAATTTAGAAGTTACCGTGGTGGGAATGATCCCAAGTAACTTGTATGGAGCACTAATTGTAAAAGTAAAAGGCGAACCCACAAAAGTGTTAGGGGTTCCTGAAATTGAGGCAGTGGTTTTATCTGCGGTGAAAGTTAATCCGATTGATGCAGGGTTTGGCGATACGGTAAATGCACTAGTGAGAGCGCCACCTGTATTTGTTGCTACAACAGGCAAGATTTGGTTACCAATTGTTATTGTTTGGTTTGAATTGCTCAAGGTAATTGCAGGACGTTTTGGAATTGTGATTGCAGCATTTGCTGGTGATTGAAAGCCAAAGGCAACTTGGGAAATAAGTACAGTTGTCATCGCAAATGAAATAGCTTTGCCTATTCGCATTTCCTACCCCTCGTCCTGCCTATTGCTAAACCAAATCCATTTGTCTTTCGGTATGGCATAGGTTAGGTGAAGATGGGTGATACGCGAGGGGGAGCCGCCGTTTTATTGAGTGATAACCGAATGAATTCTTGCTAATTCTGCGCCTAAATCCGAGGTAAATCCGACTAAATTGAAAGGGGCTCTAGAATATCTCGGTGGCAACAAACCGATCGAAAAGCTCCTCCGCTCATCTCACCCTGGCCAATAATCTTGCAGCCTGGGCAAGTGAGAATGGGGTCAGTGATGATCCCTACGTCAGCAACTTAATTTTGGATCTCGAAGAGCGTAAAAACCTTGCAATGTGGGCTTCGTTAAATCCGCTGGAATATCTCCCCCAAGCCGAGCTTTCGAATAACGAAAAACTTGCGAGATACGGCTCGTTAATCTCATCTTTCCGAAATGTTTTGGTCTTTGCGCCAGTGGCCCTGACCTGGATTGCGATCAGCAAGGCCACAACCTCTTTTGCCAAGTACATCTCCCACAACTCAAATGTCGTCACGAATTTCCTAGATTTCTGGCAGAACGGCTATGGGGTCTTGCCCACATTTTGGCGGATTGGAGAAGTTGCGCTGGCAGATTTCTTATTAATAGTTCTAATAATTGTATTGACACTAGCGGCTTCCATTATTGAAGAACGAGTGCAACGAACTCGCCAGAAGCGAGATCTGATTACGGAGAATCAGCGCCAAGGTATGGCACTTGAAATTTCAACTTATCTATTTGATAAGCAGTTTGTGACAAATGTGACTATGAATCAAGGTCTTGCCACTGCAGTAAGGGACCTGGTGAAATCTACCCAAATCTTGAACCAGACCACCAAGGAACTCAATAAAACAGTTAAGGCGGTACCTTCAAACCGGGAAATCTTGGTTGAGCTGCGCAAAATTAAAAGCAAATTCTTGACGGGCTTCTAACTCAGTGAGGCGGACGAATCTTAGAAAAGCACCGGAAGACACACTTAAATTAGCCGGTTGGATGTATGCCGACATGTTGTTGGGGCTGATGGTAATTTTCCTAGCAACCGTCTCATTTCTTCCAACGACAGTTCAGGTTGCAGGAAGGTCTGTAACAGCTCCTACAAAACAGATTGACCGTGGTTACAACTATTACCAGGGCTATTCAATTATTACCAGCAGTTTTAGCGAGACAAATATTAGGGCTCAGGTAGCAGCGTTCAAGAAAGCTCAGCG
>Ga0194061_1001508_pt1 | contig 13452 bp, 6 predicted proteins | sample SepL2221m_MetaG_FD_163423 | JGI IMG/M metagenome (GOLD analysis project Ga0194061, IMG submission 163423) | Anoxic zone freshwater microbial communities from boreal shield lake in IISD Experimental Lakes Area, Ontario, Canada - Sep2016-L224-21m | ecosystem: Environmental > Aquatic > Freshwater >...
GGAGCAGGGGAAGATTGACCTGATCCTGTCGTCGCGGCCCGAGGATCGGCGGGCGATTTTCGAGGAGGCTGCGGGCATCACGAAATACAAGAGCCAGCGCAAGGAGGCGCTGCGCAAGCTGGAGGCGACGGAGGTGAATCTGGTGCGGCTGGCGGACATCATCAAGGAAGTGAAGCGGCAGATCGGCAGCGTGCAGCGGCAGGCTGCGAAGGCACGGCGCTACCAGGGAATGCTGGAGGATCTGCGGACGCTGGAGACGCACCAGGCGAAGCGGCAGTTCGACGAACTGGACGGCTCGCGCGCTGCGAACATGACGGAGCTGGAGGCGCTCTCCGTGCGGCATTACGAATCGGAGATCGCGGTGTCGGCCAAGGAGGAGGAGGCGAATGCCCAGCGCGCCGCGGTGGAGGAGATGGAGGGGCGGCTGAACAGCGCGCGGCAGACCGTGCAGGATCTGCGGGCGCGGATCGCGAACCACGAGAGCAGGCTGAGTTTCAACACGGAGCGGGCGACGGAATTTGCGAGCCTCATGGAGCGTTATCGCGCGGACATCGCCGGGGCGGAGGAGAAATTCCGCATGGCCGAGACGCAGCTCCGCGACATGGATGGCGAGATGGAGCAGATCACGGAGCTACTCGCGTCGGAACTCCGCCGGATGGAGGAAGTGCAGGCGCAGGCCTCCGGGATGAGCGCGCAGCGGCAGCAGGCGGATTCGCAAATCTCGGCGATGAATAACGAAGCAGCCCGCGCCGAGAGCAAGCTGGGCGGTCTGCGTGCGCAGGTCGGCACGGTGCTCCAGCAGCGCGAAGCCGCCGAGGCCCGCCTGGCCGCGCTCGCCGGCGAGATCGGCCAGCTTGAATTTGCGTTTGCGCGCGCGAACGAGGAACTGGCCAGCACGCAGGCCGAGCTGGGCCGCATGCTCCACGAACTCGATGAGCGCACCGCCGCTCTGAGCGGCGCCGAGGTGCATCACCGCGACGCGCAGGCAAAGGTCGGCGAAGTGGATATTGAAATGCGCGAGACCCTGCGTGTGCTGGCGGATCGCGAGTCGCGCCTGCAAGTGCTGAAGCAGCTCAACGACGGCGGCGAGGGGCTGAGCGAGGGAACCCAGGCCGTGCTCCGCGGCCTGGACAATGCGGAATTTTTCAAACCCGCGATCCACGGCGCGCTCGCGCAGTGCATGGATGTCGCGCCGGAATTCATTCCCGCGGTCGAGGCGGTACTCGGCTCGCAGATCCAGACGATCGTGATGAAGGACACAATGGTCGCCGAGTCGGTGATCAAGACGCTCACCGCCCAAAAGCTCGGCAAGGCGTCGCTGGCCCTCCGCGATCTCGACAGTGTCTTCGTGCATGTCCGCAACGAGACGATGCAGCTCCCCGAGGGCGCGATTGACTGGCTCATCAACAAGATCAAGCCGCAGCCCGAAGTGGCGCGGCTGCTGGAACGTCTGGTGAACCACACCGTGCTCGTGCCCGATCTGGCGACGGCGTTGCGCATCTTCCCGCAGATCCGCGGCTCGGCCGTGGTGACGCTCACCGGAGAGGTGATCACGGGGCATGGCATTTTGCAGGGCGGCGCGGCTGCGGGTGAGAATAATTCAATCCTCGCGCGGAGAAACCAGATCGCCGCGCTGGAGACGGAGATCGCAGCAGTGCGCGAACAGCTCGCGGCGCAGCATGTGCGTCACGACGAGGTGACGCTCGCGGTGGAAAATTCACGCCACGCAATTGACGAGGCGCGGCTGGAAAAGGAGAACGCCACCGTGCAGGTCTCGACGCTGCGCAACCAGGTGCAGATCCTCGAACGCGAGCGTGGCGAGGGTGAGAAGAAGGTGATGTCGCTCGACATCGAGAAGCAGAACGCCGACGCGCGACTCGCCGAGGCGAACCAGCGCACCGCCGAGCTGGAGGCTGAGATCAAGGCGTCCATGGATCAGTTTGAAAGCTGCATCGCGCGGCGCGCGGAGGCGCAGCAGGCGATCGAGACGCTGCGGGCGCAGGAGAATGAAATCATCTCCGACTTGAATGAACTGAAGGTTAAGGTGGCGACGGAGCGGCAGCGCCATTCCTTGCTCCACCATCAGCGGGTGCCGATGGAGGCGCGCATCGAGGAACTCGAACAGCTCATGCAGGAGCGTCGCAACGACATCCGCAACTACGACGAGCGCGGCACCGCGCTTCAGGCCGAGAACGCCGAGATCGAGTCGAACATGGAGCATCTGCGCGGGAGCATCGGCGAGGCCGAGGCGGAGGTCGCCGCATTGCAGGAGGAGCGCCACGTCATCACGGCCTCGGCGCAGGAAATCGCGGAGGCCCTCCGCGACTTGCGCCGCGAGCAGAGCCATTGCGTGGAGCAGCGCGGCGCGCTGGAGGTCCGCGTGACGCAGCTCGAGCTCCGTGCCAACGCGATCCACGATCACATTTCGAAACGCTACCAGGTGGACCTGCGCGAGTTCACACCCGACAGCTACGCGCTGAACGCATGCGTGCGCGACATCGGCAAGCGGGTGCGGAAGCTGGACGCGCAGACAGAGACCACCGGTGCTGGCGCGGGCGACGCGGGTGCTGGCGATGAAGGCGCTGAGGTCGCCCATATTTCCGCAGTGGCGGATGACGCTGCGGATGACGCCAGCGCACAGGACGCGCAGGAAGCCGGCGAGGCGCAGGCGCCCCAAATTGACTGGGCGCGCATCGAGACCATCGTGCGTGAACTCGACACGCGACTCGCGAGCATGGGCCCGGTGAATCTCGACGCCATCGCGGAATTCGAGGAGCTCGAGCAGCGCCACACGTTCCTCGAGCAGCAGATCGGCGACACGATCGCCGCGAAGAACGAACTCACGGACGTCATCAACAAGATCAACACGACGACGAAGACGCTGTTCGCGGACACGTTTGAAAAGATCCGCGTGAACTTCCAGGAGATGTTCAAGGAGCTGTTCGGCGGCGGGCAGGCAAACCTCGTGCTCTCGATGGAGGAAGACCCGCTGGAGAGCGGCATCGAGATCATCGCGAAGCCGCCGGGCAAGCAACTCCAGAGCATCACGCTGCTCTCGGGCGGTGAGAAGACTATGACTGCGGTCGCGCTGCTCTTCTCGATCTACATGGTGAAGCCCTCGCCGTTCTGCGTGCTGGATGAAATGGATGCGCCGCTCGACGAGTCGAACATCAGCCGGTTCATCAAGATTCTCGACCGCTTCGTGCAGCAGTCGCAGTTCGTGGTCATCAGCCACAACAAGCGCACCATCGCGCGCGCCGACGCGCTCTACGGCGTGACGATGGAGGAGCACGGCGTGTCGAAGCTCGTCGGGGTGAAATTCCGAGCGCGCAATGAGGCGCACGAATCGCGCGACATCCTCGGCGCTGAAAATGCGACGCCGGTTCCGAGCATCGCCGAGGCGTTCGGCAAGAGCGGCGATCTGCACAGCGAGGGAGTCGCCGCGGTCGAAGAAGCGGGCGGCGCTGCGTGATGCGTCCGTAGCCGCGCTTGTGAAAGCGCGGGCACGCATTGCATTTTCGCGCAGCGGAATCAGCCCGCGCTTTCACAAGCGGGGCAGGGGAGATTCAAGTCAAAGTGTCGCCGCCATGAGACTGGGCGGCGTGGTGAAACGCGTCGCTCCGCGCACGTTTCGGTCTGTGTTGGAAGGCTTGCTTGCAGCCAAACGAAACGCGCGCGGAGCGGCGCGCTCCACCGGCACTGCCGCGCCTTCATTCAGACACGAGCATGTTTCCCATCAACCGCTGCGCAGAGCTTTGCGGGCAGCCTGCGGGTGTTTCTGGCGGTGGAGCCGTGCGACATGCGCAAGGGTTTCGAGGGGTTGCATGGGCTGGTGGGCGAGCGGCTGCGCGAGAATGTGCGGGGCGGGGCGCTCTTCGTGTTCATCAACAGGCGGCATACCCAGTGGAAGGTGCTCTATTTCGACGGGGCGGGGCTGTGGCTGATGACCAAGCGGCTGGATGAGGGCACTTTTGCGTGGCCGAAGACCGGGGAGATCTGCGCTGCGAAGCTGGCGCTGCGGCCCGAGGCGTTTGCGGTGCTGACTGACGGGATCGATCTGCGCGGGGCGAAGATGAGGCCGTGGTTTGAGCGCGGATGAGCAGGTGCGGGCAGGGCGGTGTTAAGAGTTTAACATGGCATCGCAAAAAGTTCCGAACATTTGAACGGCGCGGTTGTCGAAGACGCGCGATGCCCCAGGCGACACCACGCGAGAAAAAGCTGAGCGAAGATCTCGCTCTCGCGACGGCGGAAAATGCGCGCATCAGCGACGAGCATGCGCGTGTGGCCGCGCAGCTCGGCGATGCACGGACGGAGTTCAAACTGCTGCGCGAAAAAATGGATGCGCTCCTGCAGCGGATCTTCGGCGCAGAGAGCGAAAAGCTGGATGCCGCGCAACTACTGCTGATGTTGCAGGGATTTGATACGCCGGGAAAATCCCCGGAGCCCGTGGCAGCGGAGGCACCACGGCGCTCGACGGCAGCATCGTCTCCGCGTGAATGCGGCCCGCGCCTCATAAAGCACCGCCATTGTGATGCGCGCACCGCATCGCGCAGGCGCGGGCCGGCTCCATTCTCACGCCCAGCAGCCGGCGAGCGTGATGGCTTCGCATCCGGCGGCGGCGTTGTGGCTGCGCATGAATGCGGGGTAGGCGCTGTAACCATCTGCTTGCAGGGTGCCTCGGAAGCCGGAGGGGATGATGTTTTCAAGACACGCGGCGGCGCGGCTGGTGTGCCAGGTGAAGACGGCGTCGCCGCCGGGGCGCGCGCAGATCCACAGGTAGCCGAGCTTGGTCTGGCCGATGTCGGTGGCCACGGCTTACCCTTGGGTTGGAGGACGCGATCCCTTTGGAATTGAAGAATACCGCGCCGAATTGTGGGTGATGCTCAGGTTTGCTCCGCGCTATCCCGCCTCCTTCGCCCGTCCTGCCTAGCCGACAGGATTGTCGGTTCCACCTTGGCCGCCGACAGGAGTTTCTGCGCTAATTTACTGCGCGGCGTAGTACTTCGGGTACTGGTAGTAGTTGTAGCCGGGGATTTCGGTGTCCACGCAGTTCAGGATGAGGCCGAGGACGTTCACCTGGCGCTGGTAGAGCGCGTTGAGGGCGTTGCGCGTGAGGCGGGCGCTGGTGAATGATGCGCGGATGACCATGAGCGTGCCGTCGAAATTCGGCGCGACTGTGGGCGTGTCGTCGGTCGCGAGGATTGGGGCGGTGTTGAAGAGGATGAGATCGTAGGCGGCCTTCCATTCTTCGAGGAGCTTCGGGAGGATGGGCATGAGCAGCAGTTCGCCGCTCTGGTTGGTCGTGGGGCCGCGCGGAATGATGTGCAGGTTGTCCTTGCGGCCTTTTTGGATGCAGGATTTCCACTCGGCCTCGCCGCGCAGGACGTTGGAGAAACCGGTGCGGCCGTCGAGGTCGAACAGTGCCGCGATGTCGCCGCGGCGGAGGTCGGCGTCCACGAGGAGCACGCGCGCGCCGGCATTGGCCATGGTGATGGCGAGGTTGCTGGTGATGGTGGACTTGCCTTCGTTCGGGATTGCGGAGGTGACGATGAGCGTCTTCAGCTCCGTCTGGTTCGGCATGAAGATGAGCGAGCTGCGCAGGCTGCGGAATGCCTCGGCGAACATGAATCGCTGGTCCTCTTCCTGCAGGAGCGGGAGGCCGGCGTGCGTGCGGCTGGATGCGACGTCGGGGATCTGGCCGACGATTGCTTCATTGAACTGCTCGATCATCTCGGACGACGAGGCGAGGCGGTCGTCGTTGCGGTCGAGGAGGAAAAGGATGGTGAGGCCGATCAGGAATCCGCCGATGAGACCGGTGAGGATGTGGCGGACGACGCCCTTGTTTTCGATGACCGGGGGGGAGGCAGGCTGACGGAGGCCGAGGATTTCCTGCGCCGCAGAACCGGTGCGGATCTTGTTGAGAGCTTCAAGCGCTGCCTTGTAGGTGGTTTCGTGGCGTTCGACGTCTTCCTTCAGCGCGGCATACTTTGAGGTGATTTTGCTGAAGTTCCGGGCCTTGGTTTCGAGTTCCAAGATGGCTTCATCCTTCGTCTTGATTTCGGCATCGATGCGGCGGAGCACGCCTTCGAGGTTTTTGTCGGCATGGGCCTTGAGCACATCGAGGCTGAGGCGGAGGTCGGACACTTCGCGTTCGAGCTGCTGGAAGCGCGGATGTGCCGGCTTCCACACGGTGCTGCGTTCCTTGAGTTCTGCCTCCTTGATGGCGAGCTGCTCCTGCTTTTCGATCCAGCGGCTGGCGACGGAATCATTTCCCTGCGAGGTGCCCGAGCCTTTCTTTTCGGTCTTGGAGTTCACGTCGAGCAAGCCGGGAGCGCTCAGATTCTTGTACATGTTCACCTGCTGCAGGAGTTCGCCGCGTGCCCTGCGAGATTCGGAGAGTTCGGTGGAGATCTGCTCCGACTGCTGCTCGATGAATGGCGCGGCGCTGTCCTCCTTGAAGCGATCCAACACGGCGCGGCTCGTCTCCATCTCCTGCTTTTCCACGTCCGCCTGTTTTTGCAACACAGCGACCTGGCTGTTGTGCGCCTGATCGCCCTCCTCGCGGCGCAACTGCATGAACGCATCCATGGTCGCATTCACAAAGGCGCGGGTGAATTCGGGGTTCGTTCCGGCACCGGTGACGTCGAAGATGAAGGTGTTCGGTTCGTTCTGGGCCGAAATCTCGACGGTGTCTGCCAACGAGTTGTCCTGCGGCCTTTCAAGCGCAATTTTTTTCACCGCCCGCTCGCGAACCACGGGACTCTTGAGCGTCTCGGCGATGGTTTGCCACCAGCTACCAATCCCGATTGTCGTGGAGCCGGCTTCGGGGCTCACGTTTTCGCTCACGCTGAGCTTGCCGACGGAGACAAAGCGCGTGGGCTTTGTGACGATGACGAACACCTCATACAGCAGCCCCACGCTGACGCAGAGGAGCAGCACCCACCAGAATCGCCGGAGCACGGCGCGGTAGCGGTAGAGGCGCAGGCCGACCGAGGTGCCGCCTTCGCTGAGGGGAGGGGGCGTGGATTTTTGGTTTTCCATTTTGGGCGAAATGGGTGGAAATGGACTAATTGAATTTAAACACCGCGCCTGCCGCTGGCACATAGATCTGGTCGCCATCTTGGAGGGTTACGTCCAGATCCTTTCGGCCTTCCTTGAGCATCATCTTCACGTCGTGTTCCGTGTTCCGCCCGCCGCGTGTGAGTTTTACCTTGTCAGTTTTCGACCATTCATTCGTGACGGCGTTTGTCACGGCTTCGGAGAGCGTCAACGGTATCGCTGCTGTGAAGTACTGTGAACCAGAGCGTCCGACTTTCCCTGTGACAAGAACCTTGAATGCACGAGGGCGTTCAGTGACGGACTTGAACTTGATGCCAATTTCCACCGTCGCCCGATGGTAGTATTTCTGCTTGAGGTAGGTCGCGACGAGTGCTGCGGCCTCGGTCGTGGTGCGGCCTGCGACGTAAACGCGGCCAAGGCCGATCAGTTCCACTTCCCCGGTGTCCGTGACGATAGTGGAGAAATCAGGATCGTGATCTTCGACGATCCTGATGACGATTGTATCGCCTGCGGTGAGCTTGGAATTTAGCGGCACCGTCCCGCTGCCCATCATTGGCGTTGCAGCCGCGGGTGCGGGCGCTTCCGGTGCCGGTAGCGCGGGCTTGGCGACCCCTTTTACCGGGCGCGAGATGCCCAGCATGTCGGACTGTGCCGTGCTGACTGTCGAAAGGGAGGTGAGGAACGTCGCGAGGACGCCGAGGAACAGACAGCTACGCATGGCTCATGGCTTGATGATCAGAATTTGTAGTAAAGGCTCAGCATTCCGAGGTTCTGATAGTAGTCAGCCCCGAACTGGTTTGAGTCTTTCACAATGTAGCGATAATCGAGCCCGGCCGTGAAATTATCCGAAAAAACATGGTAAATTCCGAGGGCTGCACCGAAGCGGTGCGCTTCCTCGGGGCCGGGGCCGGAGGTCTTGTAGTACTCGTAGAAGAACGTGGGACGCAGGGTTGTCTTCTCGCGGATGGCCCAGTCGATGCTGTATTCCGCATGATACAGATCGTAGAAATTCGACTGGAAACCGAGTTCGGCGGTCTTCGAGAAGCTGAGCCTCTGGCGGAGGAATTCCGTGGGCCGGTTGATGATCTCGATCTTCGCGTACCAGCTGCTCCCGTTCTCCGTGTCGAGGCCGGTTCCGGTCGTGAGCCCGGTGAGGCGATCCACGGTTGTGAAAGTGGTGGCGTTGTCGAATTTCGACTGCTGGTAGCCTGCTTCGAGATAGATGTCCGTGAAGTCGTTTGCCTTCCACCGGATGAACGGGCCGACGAGGAGCGAGTGGCCGTCGGAATGCGTCGGCTGATCGTACGCGATCATGCTGTACGATGCGTTCAAACCGATGGTCACACTCGGGCTGATCTGGAACGAGGGACGGAGGAAGATGGTATTAATGCCGTGATCCACCGCGGAGTAGGTGGGGTCTTTCGACCAGAGGTCGTAGCGGTCGTAGCCGACGGAGATCGTCGTGTACTGGTTGGCGTTCCAGTCCACCTGGATGCCGGCCTGGTTTTCCCAGCGGCTGTAGCGCGCGACATTCAGTGTCGGCTGCTCGAAGGGATCTTCCTGGTAGGAGAGGCGCTCGCGGATGGAGATTTTGAATGCGCCGACTTCCGCCGTCCACGTGATCGCCGAGGTTGGCGAGATGAGGAGCGAGTCGGAGTCATACTGGCTGTGATTGAAATATTTCGCGTAGCTGATGCCCACGCCGAGGCGGAGCCTGCTCGTCTCGGAGAAACGGATCGATCCCTCGATGTCGAACTGGGGACGGAAGATGATGTCCGACTGGCGGTTGAATTCCGCCAGCGCAATGTTGTCATTCGCCTCAAGGGCGACGCCCGCGGCGAGCAACAGGTCCAAGATTCCGATGCGGATGTTGTAGTTGCGCTCGTCCTTTGCGAGTTCGGTGTCGGTGACGGGCTCGATGCCGTTCTGGGTGTTGCCGAGGAAGACTTCGGAGCCCGGCCCGAGGCGCCCGATGCCGCCCGAGGAGCGCGAAGTTCCGAAATCGCGGAAATATTCCTGCGCTTCTGCCGAGCCGGCCGCGAGGAGCGTGACTGAGCCGAGGAGGGGAATGATGCTACCTGAGAGTATCTTCATAAAATGATTGGGCGGTTACGTGTTGTTTCGCGACCGCGCTTCTAGCACTCCGCTGTCCGGAGAGGCAATGGAAAACTGCTGTGTGATTAGCGCTTGCGCGGCGTCTTCGCAGTCTCGCCTGCCTTCACGATTCGGAAGCCGTAGGTGTCGTTCAGTATGTCCGGCGAGGAACTGATGCGGCACGAGGACAGCAGGCTGAGCGGGATCGCACCATTGTACCACGAGCCGCCGCGCAGTGTCTTGGCGCGATTTTCGCCGTTAAAGAAATCGCCGACCCACTGCCAGACGTTGCCGCCCATGTCGTAGAGGCCCGCTGCGTTCACTTGGAATTTTCCGACCGGCGAGGTGTTCGCGAAGCCGTCATTGTAGCCGGGAATCGGGATGTCCGTCGCGGTCTCCTCGCCCGCGTAATTTCCCGCGCCGGTCGGCGGCGGCCACGCGTTGCCCCATGGGTACACGTCCTGCACGCCCATGTCGCGCTCCTCGGGTGACGAGCCGGGCTCGGCGGGAAGGCCGACGGCCTTGCTCCATTCCAGATCGTTCGGCAGGCGGTAGCTCTCGCCGGATTTCAGCAGCCCGGCCTTGCGTTCCTTTTCGGTGAGCCATTTGCAGAATGCGTCGGCCTCGCGCCACGTCACGTTCACGACGGGATGGTCGGGGCCCTGTTTGAATCCGGGAGTTTTCCACGATTCGGACTTCAGTCCGGTGGCCGTGGCGAATGCCTCGAAGTCCTTCACCGTGGTGAGATAGACGCTGAACTGCACGTCGCCGACCGGCACGAACCTCATGCCGAGGGAATTCACCGGGGCAGCGGTTTCCGGCGCAGGAGCCGGTGCTTTGACGGCGGGAGTCGGGTCGGGCGGTGTCACCGGCGGTTTGATGGCGGAAGTGATGGGATCCTTTTTCACCGTCGTCTCGGGGCCACCGCCCGAGAGGCGCGTGATCTCCGCCTGCATGTCGCTGATTTGCTGCTGCGCGGAGGTCTTTTTTTCCTCAAGTTTTTTGATCGCTTCCTTGCCGGAGTCACCCAGTTCCTTGAGTTGTTCGATGGTCGAGTCGTGACGCGCGATCTGTCCCTTGAGGCCGTGCATCTCCTTTTCGAGCGCCGTGATTTTTTCCTGGTTTGCCTTGCGCATGTCCGCGACTTCCGCGAGGCGCATCTTTTCGCGGATCGCGGCGATTTTTTGCAAATCCTGCTCGGCCTGCTGCTGGGAAAGCCGCGCCTGCATGCGGATCGTGTCTGCCTTTGTCTGGATCTGCGAGAGAGAATCCACTTCCTTCGACACGCCGACGAGGATGGCACTCGCAGCATTCAGTTCCGTCTCGGCCTTCTGCCGGTCCTTGAGCTTGTCGCCGCCTCTTGCGATGACGTCGTCGAGCTTGCGCTTGGCTGCTTCCGCCTGCTTCGTGGCCTCGGCTGCGGCGATCGCAGACTTCTCGGCCTCGGCCTCGAATTTCTTGCGGTCCGCATCGATCTGCTCGGACTGGAGGATGGTCGGGCCGTGGACCTTCCGCATCGCCTCAAGCGCCTTCTGGAATTTGTCCTTGTCGGCCTTCGCAGTCTCGATCCGGCGCGTGGCCTCCTGGTGAACGACGTCCGCGGCAGTGGCCGCGGCGCGGATGTTCTGGACGGCGGCTTCGCGCTGCGCCTTGGCTTCGTCGAGCTGAACCTTCGTCAATTTGTCGATGACAATTTTCGGAAGCGGATCGATCGGATCGGGCAGCCTCAGCGGCTCGCTCTTCGATGCGACGGCGGACGGCGTGGGCGTCTGCGGAGGCTTCATCGGTCCGGGTGTTGCCACGGGTGTCGCCGGCGGTTTAACTACGAGATTCGGCGTGGCCTTTCCACCCGGCGTCGGCGTGGCGGTCGCGACGTTCGTCGGCACGGGCGTCGCGGGCTCGCTGCCGATCAGGGGCTTCGGAGTCGCCGCGGGCTTTGGAGTTTCGATCTTCGGAGGCTCGACAGTCCCGCCGGACGTGTTGTTTGCCACGGTCTTGGGCGTCGGGACGGGCAGCGGGTCGGGCAAGTCGCCTTGCGTTGGAGGGACGGATGCTGTGTCCTTTGTTTTCGGTTCCGGCGTGCGCGTGGGATTCGCGTTGTCACCCAGTTTGGTCACAGAGCCATTCCCGTCCCCGTCATCCTGGTCGGACTTGTTCCGCATGTAGATGCCGACGCCGATGATGCTCGCCGCGACTGCCAGCCAGACGAGCGGTGCCTTCGAGCGCGGACGTTCCAGATCCGGGAAATTCGCGGAGAGCGCGCCCTTCACCGGAGCCTTCCGCTCCGGCGGGATCGGCGGGATCTCCGGGTGATGCGATCCTGCCGGTGTGGTCGCTTCCAAAGCGGGGGAATGTTTCGCCGCAGGCTCGGAGGCGTGCGGCTTTTCCGGGCCGGCATGGCTCGCCGACGCATCGGAAAGGGCTGCGGCTTTCAAGATTGCTTCCACTTCCGCGGGATGCCGCTGAGGCTCGATGGCGGCGGCCTTTTCCACGACTGGCGCGGCCTCGCTGCGCGGACGCGCGGGGCCGGAATCCTGCCGGAGAAGCGTGAGCACTTCGGTGAGGCTGCGAGGTCTCGCTTCGGCGGTTTTTTCTAGGCAGGCGGAGATCAGTTTTTCCCACGACGCGGGCACGGGCACCGTCGTCCCGGCCGCGGCGCGCACCTCGGAGATCGGCGCGGGGACGGTCTTGCGGACCTGCATCACCATGTCGTCGCCGGTGAAGGGCGACGTGCCGGCGAGCAGCGTGTGCATGAGCACGCCGAAGCCGTAGATATCGTCGCTCGCGCCGGGGCGCTCGCCGTCAATCTGCTGCGGGCTGAGGAATGCAAGGTGCGCGTCCGCACCTTTTGCGATGCCGGCGCGTTCGAGCGTGTTCAGGAGCACGCGGCTGACTCCGAAATTCGCGACCAGCAGGCCGCCGTTCGGGCGCAGGTAGAGGTTCGACGGCGCGAGGTCGCGGTGGAAAAGCTGGATGCGGTGTGCATCCGCGAGCGTCTCGGCGAGCTGCGCGATCCAAGGCTTGATGTCCGCGGGGTCGAGCCGGCCTTTCTTTTTCAGCACCTCATCGAGCGACTCGCCCTCAAATTCATCCATCGAGATCGCCGCGACGCTGCCGTCCTCAACGAAATCATAGACGCGGAGAATGTTCGGGTGGATGAGCTGGCGGTTGCGCTTCACCTCCTGGCGAAGTTCGGCCATCGCACGCGCATTGCCCGCGACCGGGCCGGGCACAAAGTGGAGCGTCACATCTTTCCCGAGCACCTCGTCGGTCGCGACCCACACGGGGCTTGCGCCGGGCTTGCTCAGGTTGCGGCGGAGCACGTAGCAGCCGCCGATTTTTGTCCCTTCAGCGAGAGCTGTTTCGGTGTCCGCTGTCACTGGCGTCTGTTCGTTCGGTGGTGATGTTTGCACGATTGGATAAGTTGAATGGGCTTCGGTTGCAGGAATTTACGACGATCCATGAGAAGCCTGCTGACATGCGTCACCGGCTCGATGGATCGCGACCGGGATTTTCAACATAGAAGCAAGTGGAAAGCCAACACAAGAATTTGCCGGGTTGCGAAAAAAACGAGAAAAGTGCTTGCCGGGTTCATAATTTATAGATAATTTCCGTAATCGCCATAGACCCCGCGCGCACCGCCTGCCGCGCGATTTCACTCTGATTTTTCTTTCCACGCCCTTCCTTCGCCGCTAAAAACACACCACATCCGCACATGAACAAACCAGCACTAGCCACCGTCATCGCGACCGCCTTCTCGGCTTTGGCGTTCGCAGCCCCGCCCGAGAAATCCGCAGGCAACTCTGCACAAGGGTACCTGAAAAACATCGCCCGCCAGCACTGCTCGACCACGCTATCGCTCTACGATGCCGCCGCACAGCGCTACGTGGACACCGAGGCCGCTGCTGCGTGGCTCGACGACGACATCGCCACTGGCTGGCCTGCGCTCAAGGGCAAGCAACACTACCTCGTCCGCCTCGCCGAGCCGCAGATGATCACGAACTTCGAACTCTCCACAAAGATCCCGAGCGGCACCATCACGATCTACACGGGCGACGCGGACGCCGCGCCGGGCGACAAGTCCTGGACGCAGGTCGCGAAGGACGTGCCCGTCGAGAGCATCAACAACCATAAGCTCGCGCACCGCATCAACAAGTTCGCGAAATACGTCCTCATCGAAACGAACATCGCCGACTCCTCGCCGATCTACAGCATCAATATCTTCGGCGAACGCCAGGCATCCGCGATGTCCATCGTCAAGCGCGCGGAGCCTGCAAACACCAAGCAGCTTCTCGGTGA
>Ga0194061_1001510_pt1 | contig 13445 bp, 11 predicted proteins | sample SepL2221m_MetaG_FD_163423 | JGI IMG/M metagenome (GOLD analysis project Ga0194061, IMG submission 163423) | Anoxic zone freshwater microbial communities from boreal shield lake in IISD Experimental Lakes Area, Ontario, Canada - Sep2016-L224-21m | ecosystem: Environmental > Aquatic > Freshwater >...
GCAGCGAAACGCATTCCTCTTTCATTTATTGGTATACTTCAATACATAGCACCAACGATACAATTTCTTATCGGCGTTCTGTTATACAAGGAACAGTTTTCAACACAACAATTTATAGGATATTCCTTCGTATGGATTGCACTGATAATATTCGGGTTCAATAGTTTTTCTTCGTACAGGGCCAAGAGTGTTATGGCGGCGGAAATGGAATAGTGTCCTCATTTTTATCCCGTTAATACTTCTAATTTGAAACAAATACAAGACTTTTAAGTATCATATTTAAGAGTTAATTTGTACTAAATCAATTATAAATACTCAATGAAAAATTTCAAACTATTAGTAACGATATTATCGTTTACATTATTAAACACGCTTTATGCACAGGAATTAACGACTGTAAAGATAAATGAGGTTTCCAGTGTTAAAAACCAGGGTATGAGCGGTACGTGCTGGTGCTTTTCAGTTATATCAATTCTTGAATCGGGTATGATGAAGGCGGGAATCAGCACTGCTGACCTGTCAGAAATGTACGTAGTAAGAAACATATATTTTGACAAAGCAAAGAATTACATACTTCGTCAGGGGTTCACAAGATTTTCAGAGGGAGCGTTCACACACGATGTGATGCCTGCAATTAATAAATATGGAATTGTACCTGAAGATGCTTATCCTAACTTACAGTCAGGAATGATAAACCATCAGGGATTTGACGAGAAGCTTAAGAAGTTTCTTGACAGTGTGCTTGTGAAGCAGCCGATATCAGCAGACTGGGAAGTGAACTTCAACAGAATGCTCGATGAGAAGTTCGGTAAAGTACCTGCCGAATTTACTTATGAAGGGAAGAAATATACACCTATGGAATTTGCAAAGAACGTATTGAAATTCAACCCTGATGACTTTGTAGGTTTAACTTCTTTTACGCATCACGAATTTTACAAACCGTTTAACGTTGAAGTACCTGACAATTATTCGGGCGGACAATTTTACAATGTACCGATAGACGAACTGATTGAGGCAACAGAAACTGCAATAATGAACGGTTACACTGTAGGATGGGATGCAGACGTTTCGAATTCATTCTTCGCTCAGGACAAGGGATGGGCTATGTATCCAAAGGGCAAGAGCAGCCTGAAGGATGCTATAAACCCCGATGATGCCGAAGCCGATTACACACAGAAGTCAAGACAGGATTTATTCGAAAACCTAACAACACAGGACGACCACTTAATGCACTTAGTCGGGATTAAGAAAACAGACAACGGAAAGATATTCTTTTACGTAAAGAATTCGTGGGGGGCCATGGGGCCGTTTAAGGGATTCATAAATGTATCGGAAACTTATTTTGGGATTAACACAGTAACTATAGTACTGCCGAAAGCTGCGCTGGATTCGGGATTAAGAACTAAGTTAGGAATATAATAGCAGGAAGATATTGCACACTAAATAGAATGATCAGAATTGATTTTTGCTGACAAAAAGATTTTCGGGGTTAAAGATTAAAAAAGCCGTTCTTTTATACAAAGAACGGCTTTTTGTTTATATAAACCTATTTCTTCTTTTTATAAGTAAGTGTATTACCTCTTCCGACATAGGACAATTCAAGTTTTGAATCATTTACATTAACTATATAAAAGCATCTTATCTCATCATTATCGAATACGGTAATGTATTTTCCTTTAGGGTTGGTTTTAGCTTTATCGTTTGCGAGGCATGAGTCTCCTGTTGCAAACTTTGTGATTTCAGGTTTTTCACCATTGTATATTTCAATCCATTCGTTTCCTTTAACCTGCAGTACTGATTTCGAGTCATCAGTGCTGACCCATTTACCCTCGAGTGCGGATATTTTTGAATCCGGTTCTTTCGGTGACTCCTTCATTGTTTCTTTTGGCAACTCCTTTTTTGAGGTAGTATCTTTCTTTGTTTCTGTGTCTTGTTTTTTAGGGCCCGAATCACAGGATGCTAAAAGAAACGAAATCAGTCCTGCCGCAACAAAAAGAGACAAAATTGTTTTCTTCATAGATGTGTGTATGTTTAGTTAAACTTAATCATTACAAATATAGCACATCTAATCCGCCAATTCTATGTGATTAAGAAACTTACATCTGTATCCGCTATTTCATTTATAGTCCGGATTATGTAATTTTATAAGGCTTTTAAATAAAGCCTGCAGACATTTTATTATTATGTAATAAATGATAACGATTAAATAATATTATATTTGCACAAACATATTGAAACTTTATTATATTAATAATAAATAATACAAAGACTATAGAACCTGATTTACAAAATAAGGCAGAGATTGACACAATCATACTTTCCGACATACACCTCGGGTCTGAAGTAGCAAGACCAACCGAAGCAAAGGAAACATTAAAGAAGTATAAGTTTAAAAGATTAATCCTGCTCGGAGATATATTCGATGATTTGAATTTCAACAGGTTAAAAAAGGAGCACTGGAGTTTTCTTTCATACATAAGAAAACTTTCCAATCCTAAAAACAAGGTGGAAGTTATCTGGGTGGAAGGAAACCACGACGAAGGACTTTCACGAATCACCTCACACTTTCTGGGTTTAAAAGTTTACAAAGAATATTCTTTTCAAATTAAGGAAAAGAACTTACTTGCAATACACGGTCATCAGTTCGACAGGTTTCTGAATGAGAACATAATAATCAGCAGTATAACATCGTATATATACGACAAGATACAAAGACTCAGCGGTGAGAAACAAACATTTGCAAGATGGGTGAAAGGTAAAAGCAAGGGGTGGTTAAGGCTTGCAAATAAAATTGCCATTAGGGCGGCTGAATATGCCGGACACAGAGGCTTCAATACAGTCATATGCGGGCACACGCATCAGCCACTGCACAAACATTTTCCTGAGAGGAATATTTCTTATTACAACACAGGCTGCTGGACAGATATACCTTCTTCGTACATCACCATTTCTGAAGACGGTGAAATTAAAATCTCAGATTCGTTAAAATAACTGACATTAATCAATTCTTAAAACCACAACAATATTCTGTTTATACAATAAAAGAGTCCGTTATTTTACTAACGGACTCTTCGGCTATGAGAATATGAATAAGGGTTTTAAGCCTCTGATTTAAAAGGGCGGTTACAAAACAACCGCCTGTGTATTGCATTTATTTAACTAACATCATTTTCTTTGTTGCTGTGAAACCATCTGCAATGATTCTGTAGAAATATATTCCTGAGTTTAATTTGCTTGCATTAAAATCAAATTCATAAGTTCCAACGTTTAATTTTTCGTTTAACAAATTTGCAACTTCTCTTCCGGTAATGTCAAACACTTTTAATGTAACTACTGAAGACTTAGGAATTGAGAAGTTTATCTTTGTTGACGGGTTGAACGGGTTTGGATAGTTTTGATTTAATGAATATACTGAAGGAACTTCAGAGGATATCTGATTTACTCCGACATTGTAATTCATAGGATTAAACTGTGCCCAGCCTGCGGTCCAGTTTGTAGGACCGAAAGCACCGACGTATGTTGTTGCAGTAAAGAACGGATCTGATAACTGTGCGTATGTAAAGTTAGCACCTGTTAAAGCAGGTGAACCTGTTAAAGGTAACCAGTTGCCGTTATTTTCATAACCATACGGATTTGTGAGCATTACATCTGTGTTGTTTGTTAAAACACGATTCGAAAAAGCGGGAGTATTTACAAAGTTTGGTCCATTAAAACCGTTTCCTGCCATTCCAGTTGTATCGGCAAGTGTCGTCATTCCGGCAATTATTAAATTTTTAACTGCCATTGAATCACCATTAAATGCATTGGCAACACCAACTCCGTCAAACCTTATACCTACGGGATATCCCATGTATATGGAATTATAGCAACTAAGTTTTGAATTTCTTCTGATATGTTCGCATCTTGTAAAATTAGGATTTACAGGTGTTGTCAGAGTTCTTTTTGGGCCAATAAAAGTAACGTTTGTAAAGACTGGTGCTGTTCTTGGAGTATTGAAATTATTTGGATTGTTCGCATTATTATCACTTTCAAATCCGTTTGAACCACTAATGTCAGCAATGTTACTGTCTCTTATTCCAAGAAAATACTGGCATCTTCCTCTGAAGCCGTTATCTGTATCGAAATCATCATCAACACCTTTGTATGCGATAAAATATTTACAGTTAACTGTTCCACCAAACCACTCGAATGAATCGTCACCAGAGTAACTTACCTGTATGTGATCGAGAGTTGTGCCTCTTCCAACTCCACCCATTGTTAATCCGTTTATTTCATTACCGCTGATTCCAGATAAGTTAATTCCGGGAAACTCTATCCTTACATACTGCATTATACCAGAATTATCATCGTCATTATGTCCACCATAATAAGCAGGTGCTGTAGAGACAGGAAGTCCTTCAATTGCGGCTGTATCTGAACCACCAACAGTGTTTATTGTTGCTAATCCTAATATAATAACACCACCCCAGTCACCGGGTCCTCTTAAACCCGCAGCAATTCTGCTTGTGAAGACTATTGGCTGTGCGGCAGTACCTACTGCATTTATTTTTCCGCCTCTTTCGATAATCAAGGTTCCTGTGGTTGATTTATCACCATAGATGATAGTACCGGCAGGAATTGTTATTGTTGCAGGTGATTTTACGTAAACAAAACCTTTCATAATGTACTTTGTACCTGCATTTAAAGTTACATTTGAAGTAATGTTATTGTTGTTCAATGTTGTAGAGTCCCAGGCCTGTGCATAAATAGAAGTGCAAAAAGCCAGTGACACCAATAATGTAAGAATAAGTTTTCTCATTTCTTTACCTTTCTGTTTAATTTTTAATTTATTTTTATATATATTTAATATTTGTATGAAACTGTAAACAAATAACTTCTGCCACTCTTTATTCCACGAACAATTTCCTCAGTACCCATAACATTCTGAATAAGAAGCTGATCCTGGTCAAGAATATCCTTTATTGCAAACTTCAGTTCGATTCTGCTCAGAAGTTTTTTGGAGATTGAAAAATCAAGCAAGTCTCTGCCTTTTTCACTAATATCATTAAATCCATTTAAACCAACTTCAGCAATTCTGTCGCCAAACCTGTTATAAGTAAGGTTTACGCTTGTTCCTAAATTATAATTATCATAATAAAGACCGATGTTTATCATATATGGAGACTGCCCCTGCATTCTTCTTTCTTTGGTTGTAGCAATAGTGCTTACATTTTCAAGATTAATTTTGGAATTAACCAGAGTAACATTTGCGTTCAATGACAAATCCGTCAAATGTCTGCTCAGGAAACCAAGGTTTTTTCTTGTTTCTATTTCCAGGCCATAATTAACCGCGCCATTCTTTGCATTTTGAAATGTCTTAATCCTGTTTGAACTTGTTGCAATAAAGACTTCTTCGATTGGAGCATCAATGTATTTATAAAAAGCCGAAACGGAAATAATATCACCTGCTTTCGGGAATATTTCATACCTGAGGTCAAAGTTCCTGACAAGTGTTCTTCTTAAATCTATTGCATTCCCAACGACGGATGTGTAGGAAACAAAGTCAACATATGAATACGGGGCAATTTCCCTTAGTTCCGGCTTTGCTATTGTTTGTGTGTATGCAGCCCTTAAATTTGAAGACTCAGTAAGTTTATACTGGATGTTGACAGACGGGAGCAAATCCCTGGTGAATAAACTATTTGAAATGGGATTACCAATAATTCCTGTTGTGGAAACTTTCTGCTCGTTTATTTCATACCTTGCTCCAATAATCATCCTAAACTTATTGACAGGAATATCAAACATTAAGAATGAAGCATAATTGTTATCGGATGCCGTATATTTATCTGTTTCATTTGTGAGCTCATCATAAAACAATTTATTCACATCAAAGTTTTCCTGGTTAAAAATAGTGCTAATCGGCTGATACAGCACATCAAACGGCATACCAATGTAATAACCGACACCGAAGTTTCTGGCACTAAAATTTCTGTTAATTCCGTTTGCAAACACACCTAGCTTCATTCTTGTTTGCGAAAATTCATTATTAAGTAACGGTACGTTAAATTTAAAAGGTATTTCAAAGTTTAAAGCAGCACTTCTGTTTATATCCTGTAAGTTTGAGAAGAATCTTCCTCCTGCATAAGTATTACCGAAGTTTGGATTGATAGCAGCATAATACGGGTTTTCTGTCTGCAACTCTCTTTGATAGGTCATTGTTTTCCTATCCGGTTCATCCCTGTGAGTTTCAGAATAAGACAATTTCCAGTCTATATTAGCATTATTTAATGCAGAAATATTGTGCTCTCCGAAGAATTGAGTTGAAAGTAATAATCTCTGAACGAATGAAGTGACGTATAGCTGTTTATCGAATGCATCGTTAAGATTTGTGAAACCGGAATAATATTCCGTGTTATCTTCGCTGTTAGTGGTAAATGTTGTTTTTGAGCTGATTTTATTCCTATCATTAATTTTCAGGTTCAGGTTAAGAAGGCCTCCCGATAAATATGAAGATTCTGAATTCCTACCGTTTAAACTGATTAACTTTGAATAATCTGAATTATAGTCATTTCTTGAAATATCTTTGTTTGAGAAAGAAGACTTGTAAGAATATGCAGCCATAAAACCAAAAGGCATTTTACCTAAATTAAATGAATTCCCGATTGATAACTGAAACCCTGAATTAAGAGGGGCTCTGTCCGATATCTGATTCCAGTTATTGCTGAATGATCTTCCATAATCTCTAACCTCTTCCCTTGAAAAATTGGAATTCTTTAATTGCATTGTTGGAAAATTTCCCGGCAAACTTCTGCTGTTATCAATTCCGGTGTTAAAGATTAGAAATTTTTTCTCGCTTGCATTATAATCCATGAATGTTTCGGTGCTTGTACCGGTTGTGAAAGCAGAACTTACACCTACATTGTAAGTGAATGCATCCGGAAAGTCTTTCGTTGTAATCTGAACTAACCCACCCGAGAAATTAGCGGTTAAATCCGGTGTAAATGTTTTAGAAATGATAATATTTTCCAGAAGGTTTGACGGAAACAGGTCAAACGAGAACGCTTTTTTATCAGGGTCGGTAGATGGAATAAGCACGCCGTTTAAAGTTGTGTTATTGTATCTTTCAGAAGTACCCCTGACAAACACGTATTTATCAGATACTATGGAAATACCAGTTACCCTTTTCAGAACATCAGATGCCGCAGCATCGGGAGCCCTTTTAATCTGCTGTTCAGAAATGCCATCCTGAACTTTGTCAGAGTTTTTCTGCTCGACCAGAAGCGCCTGTTCATTCGCAAGAGAAGTATTTGATTCAACTACGATAACATCTGTAGTCAGACCATCAATCTGCAAAACAATATCTAGTTTTACAAATTCATTTGATTTGACCTGAACGTTTTTGATTGTCTTATCGTCATACCCGATGTATGAAACCTTAATGTCGTAGTTACCAGGTGTCAGACCATCGATTTGATACGTGCCGTCTAAATCAGCAATAGCACCGTGATTCGTCCCTACAACCTTCACGGTTGCACCGACAAGCGGTTCAGAATTATTTGCATCAAGAATCTTACCTTTAACAGACTGCGCCGACAGTTCGCTAAAAGTGAAGATGGATATGGCAAACAAGATAGTAAATAATGCCCTTTTCATATTCTAATTTTGTTAATTTCTAATACAAAATTACATTTGATATGTTAAGGAAATATAAATAATGTTACGAAATGGTTAAGAGGAGCTCAAGTAATTGTTAAACTTTATAAAACAAAACGGGCAGATTGTTTAATCTGCCCGTTCATAAAAAGATTACAGCCTACTTTAGAACTCGATTATTGTATTGAAGTAGAGTCTGTTTAAAGTACTTTTGGTTGTTCCATCATAATTAACAATATAATTCTTATCAAATCCCTGAGACTGATAATTCAGACCAAGTGTTAAAACCGAAGACGGTTTGAACATAAGTCCGATAATCATTAATGACTGCTTGTTAGCATCACCTGTGAAGCCGGTAAGGTTAGTTCCGGGACCTGTTGTATTAGGGGTGAAAGTATCGTATCTGAATGTGAACATTAATTTTTCCTGTAACATTTCTATCGGAGGATTGAACTCAACCCAGGTTGAAATACCCTGTGCAGAGAAAGTAGAGTCAGACGTTGCCGGTGTAGAAGAAGGAACCTGATTCGACTGAAGACTTAATTCACCGCCTACTTTTATGTAACCAAAGTTTTTGAAATTGTATTTGAAGTTAGCCATACCGCCGAAACGGTTATTTTTATATGAACCTCCGTTAACAACGCCGTATTCATTGCTTCCTAATTTACCCATATAAGCAAATCCGCCAACTGTAAGGTCTGCGATACCGTCTATTCTTGTCTTGTTCATTTTTTTTGCGGCGTCCATATTTTGCTTAATCGTACCCTGAAGAGGATAGATAAATGCTGATGCCATAAAATCTTTAAACCTGTTCTGGTCGTAAGCAAGGTTCTTATAACCATTACCGTTTAATACTGCGACATAAAGGTCGGCAATTTTATCAGGGAATGTAAACTTAGCAGTTAAACCAAGGTCGGCACTTGAGAAGTAAGAACCTGTTTTTCTTGTTACTGTTGTTCCGTTTCTTGAGGCTGACATTGTCCAGCCGTAATCTGTAAGTGTTTTCTGAACACCTCTGAAACCATATGCTTTTTCGACATTGTTTATCCAGTAATTAGGAAGAACACCGACTTCAAAAGTGAGGCTCGAACCGTTATCCATAGCGAGCGGAGTATAATCAACAAAACCATATTTTAACTGATATGTCCATTGAGTTACGCCAGCCTGATCAACTATAGAAGTGATATCTGGTGTAATACGTGCACTGATCTGAGGAGTTAAAGATGCTCTTATATTTATGTATGCACGATCAAGATAGAAAGAATTCTTGTCTGTTTCAAACTGATTTTTCACAGGATTAAAACCAAAAGCAGAACCCGGGTTAACGCCTGTTGATGCTGATGTATCCAGTTTGCCGATAAAATCAGAGTTGTCAATATTGTCTGTCCATCCTGTAAACATTGTACCACCGATTTTAACTTCCGGTTTAAATTCTGTTTTATTTTGTCCAAATGATGCTGTTGTTATAACGAATAACAGCGATACTGCGATTAATAAATGTCTCATAGTCTATTTAATTTAATTTAATTTAATTTAATTTAATTTTTAATTACTTATTCCAAAAAGCCCTTATTCTTACTGGAATAACAAATTGATTTAATTTAATGCTTTAACTTTTTCTAATCCCTTTTTGCTTACTTCTGCAGGAAGGGGAGCATAACCAAGGTCTTTTGCGTATTTCTGACCTTCTCCAAGTGCCCACTCGAGGAATGCTTTTACAAGTTTACCTTTTGCAGGGTCTTTGTGTTTTTCGTATACTAATAAGTATGTATAACTTGCAATCGGATAAGCTCCCGGTCCTTTTGCATTAATGATTGACATCGTTAATGTTTCCGGCATCTGAGGTAATGTAACTTCACCTGCTTTTGTAACTGATTCTAAAGTCGGTGCTACAAACTCACCCTCTAAGTTCTTTATGTTTGCATATTTTAGTTTATTCTGGATTGCATATATTAATTCAACATAACCGATTGAGTATTCAAGTTGTTTTACTACACCTGTGACTCCTTCGTTACCTTTACCGCCTTGACCGATTTCAAATTTGGCTGTCTTTGATACACCAATCTTTTCTTTGGCTTCCGGGCTTACAGCACCTAAATAATCAGAAAATATATATGTTGTACCGCTTCCGTCTGTTCTGAACACAACCGTAATATCCTTGTCCGGTAATTTTGTATCAGGATTTTCTTTTACGATTTTCGGGTCATTCCATTTTTTAATTTTTCCGAGATATATATCGGCAACGTTTTCACCTGTTAAATTCAATTTCTCTACTCCAGGCACATTATATGTCAATACAACTGCACCAAGCACAGTAGGGATATGATGAATCTTTGTGCCGCTTTTTGTTTCGGCGTTTTTTGTTTCCTCGACAGACATAGGAGCATCTGTTGCACCAAAATCAACGGTACCTTCTGTAACCTGCTTAATACCGCCGCCACTACCGATTGACTGGTAGTTGAACTTTGCATCTTTGTTTACCTTTGCGTATTCATCAAACCATTTTGAATACAATGGAAACGGAAAAGTTGCACCAGCACCGTTTAACTGAACAGGTCCTGCATTTTCCTTTTTGCCGCAAGACGATGCGATAAAAGCAAACACGAGTAAAAGAATTGTTAAATACTTCATAGTTGTTTTATTAATGTTTTAGTTTAAAAAGTTATACAAATGTTGAAAATGCAAGTTACGATAATGCAACGGAAATGTTAAGAAATTGTAAAGAAATTCTGGAATGAATGAGAGTGAAGAAGTTAGAAAGTGAATCCCGATATAGAACATCGGGATTTCGCGAAGAATGCTCAATAAGTGGGAAAAAGATTAGATGAAGCCTCTGAAGGTGTAATAGATGTATTTTATGTATTCGGGAAACACATAGCGCAGTCCGTTTGAATTTTTATACCAGTCTTCGAGTCTGACTTTTGTATAATAGACTTTAGACTGAATGGAGATTCCGTTCGGCTGGAATATTTTATTATAAACTTTATAACTTCGTTTTGAATGAAAAGCATTTGTCACTAATATTGCCGAAGTATAATTATGGGTTTTCATAGAGTCCTGGATTTGCAGGGATTTATTCAAAGTAACGGGATGTTCCACGTCAAAGATGAAATACTTAATCTTTACTTTATAACCACCTGAATCGATAACAGAGTTAATAAACTGCAGATACTGTTCATCTGTATAGATCATAGAAGTATCAACAATCTTAACTGCCCAGATTTCTTTGCACAGGCCTTTTGTGTATAGATTAAGACAATAACCTAAACCTTCCTTCGAGTTTACATCTTCTTCAAGGATTACAATATCTGCCCTGGTGATGTCGCCCGTATCATAAACGAGAAATGAGCCCAGAGAATAGAGTATCGGATTACGCAGGAGAACAATCATCAATATCAGCACGAGGAGTATTATTACTTTAAACCTCCAGGTCAGTCTGCGTTTATGTACCTCTTTTGTGAAAAAATTATCAGTGTTCTGCATACGTTTAAAATTGCTAAATTCTATTAACAATTCAATTCAAAGATTTTGACTTTTTTGATATTCACAATAAAGTTAATTTACACACAATGAGCAGAACAATATATTATACAGTAGAAGAAGCACAAAGTCGTTTAAAATCAGTAATGCCGGCACTGGTACAGATGGTAATGCTGAAGAAAAAGTTAAACGAACTTGGGTTTGATGTATACAAACACGAATACTATGGCGGAATGGGTCCCAACGGGACGGGTAAATTTCCTGATGAGATGGAAGAGCTGATTAAAATCGTAAAGAATCTTTCTTCTTTATCGATAGAGATAAAGAATGTGGACACTGCATTAATTGATTTCCGTCACATAAGAAACAACGGAGAAGAAGTATATTTATGCTATCTGCTCGGAGAAGAGAAAATAGAATACTGGCACAGTCTGAGCGGAGGATTTGACGGCAGAAAAACATTAGACGAACTATAAATTTCAATATATGAACCCAATAAATACAGTAATCGTAAAAACATTACCATTACTTCCGAAGAAACTCGTACGTGTATTTGCGAACAAATACATTGCAGGCGACAACATCAATGATGCAGTAGCGGCAGTAAAAGCTTTGAACGTAAAGACAATAATGGCAACCATTGACGTGCTTGGCGAGAGTATTAAAGACAGGAATGAAGCAGTACAGTCTAAGAATGAATCGCTTGAGGTTCTTGATACCATAGTAAAAGAAAACCTGAACGGTAATCTTTCGGTAAAACTTACGATGATTGCTCTTGCGATGGACTATGAGCTTTGCAGGAATTTGTTTTCAGAAATACTTGAAAGTGCAAAGAGTAAGAATATATTTGTGCGTATAGATATGGAGAATTCTGAAGTAACGGATATAACAATAAAGATGTACAGGGAAATGAGGGCAAAGTATGATGACGTCGGACTGGTGTTACAGGCTTACCTGAGAAGAACTGAAAAGGATGTAATGGATTTAACCGAAGAGAAAGCAAACTTCAGACTCTGCAAGGGAATATACGTGGAGCCGGAATCGATAGCATTTAAGGGCAGGCAGGAAATAAGAGACAATTATTTAAAGGTTTTAAGAATAATGTTTGAGCGCAATGCATACGTTGGGATTGCGACACACGACGATTATCTGACTGACGGAGCAGAGAAGATTATTAAGGAAATGAACATTTCAAAAGATAGGTATGAATTTCAGATGCTGCTTGGAGTGAGGGAGTGGCTGAGGGACAAGATTGTTGCGAACGGGCACAGAACAAGAGTATACGTACCATTCGGAAAAAGATGGTATGAATATTCAATCAGGCGTTTTCAGGAAAACCCGAATGTTGCAGGACAGGTTTTAAAATCTATATTTTCAAAATAGACTTATTTTACGCCACTGAATACTGTATTAAAATGGGCTAAAATTTTCTCCATTGGTAAATAGGAAATTGCATTTACCCCCTGATAAGGGTGATCGAGAATGAATATTAGGTACAGCAAAATTATATTTATAAATGTAAACCCTATAACAAGCAGCAAATACGGGAATTTTGCACGCATACCGAAGAAAAACGAGAACGAGAAAGAAAAGTAACAACCGAACAGCATAACAACCCATATCAGAGAAGGGATAGTGTTGTTTAAGTAAAAGTACCTGAACCTTCTGGATTCACTTATTTTATTTATTAAACCCAGACACTGTTCGTATAAAAGAGGATTATCAAGTTTTTTGGGTTCAATTTTAAGAAAATAATCCCATAGTTTAGAATAATAAATATTCCTTTCGTAATCAGATTTGCCAAACTTCATATCCGTCATTTCAACGTAGTATATATGATCAGTATATTCGATAATGCATTTCATCAAATCTGATTTTACAGGCTCAGGGAATCCCTGAACATTATGGAATAGATTTGATATATAATTTGATTCATTGTAAACCTGTTCCTGAGCATTGTTGTAATCGCTCCAGTTTATATAAACAACGAATGCAATAATGACGGCATAAAGAAGACCAAAGGCATTGAATATATAACTTGTAACATTATGGTACTTTTCAAGATGTTCATAATGAATGAACTTATGAATAATTTTAAAACCGGTAAAGATAATTGCGATACTTAACAGGGCAATTATCGGTACCATCAGCCATAACGGGATATACAGTAAAAAACTCATATATTTTAATATTTATTTATTCTGAACTTCGAACCAGATTTTCGTAGTTTCAGGAAAAAGTTCAAACATAAAATCTTTTATAACTTTAGCATACTCTCTGATTTCCCATTGTGCGTGAGTATGATCTCTAAGGTCGATGAAATTCATAAC
>Ga0194061_1001511_pt1 | contig 13442 bp, 12 predicted proteins | sample SepL2221m_MetaG_FD_163423 | JGI IMG/M metagenome (GOLD analysis project Ga0194061, IMG submission 163423) | Anoxic zone freshwater microbial communities from boreal shield lake in IISD Experimental Lakes Area, Ontario, Canada - Sep2016-L224-21m | ecosystem: Environmental > Aquatic > Freshwater >...
GCATTAAATTTGCCATCTTTTAAGAGTACTATTTAATATATCATTATGGGAAGGATTTTTGAAGTACGTAAAGCCACGATGTTTGCCCGTTGGGACAGAATGGCTAAGCAGTTTACTAGAATTGGCAAAGAAATTGTGATTGCAGTTAAAGCAAGTGGACCAGATATTGCTACAAACCCCGCGCTTCGCAGATGTTTTCAAAACGCGAAGAGTGTTGGCATGCCAAAGGATCGTGTAGAAGCTGCAATCAAGCGTGCGATGGGTAAGGATACCAGCAATTATGAAGAGATCTTATACGAAGGATACGCGCCCCATGGGGTTGCACTATTAGTGGAATCAGCAACAGACAACCATGTAAGAACAGTGGCAAACGTGAAAAGTCATTTTAATAAAGGTCATGGTGCATTAGGGAATAGTGGTTCTGTGAGTTTTCAATTTAAAAAAATGGGAGTATTCAAACTTAATCCAGAAGGATTAAATATGGATGACCTGGAATTGGAATTGATTGACTTTGGCTTGGATGAATTAGGCGATAGTACCGATGATAATGGCAATCCGATTATTGTATTACGTTGCGCATTTACTGACTTTGGGAATTTACAAAAAGCCTTAGAAGAAAAAGGGTTGAGTACCATTAGCTCAGAGTTAGAATGGATTCCTACAACAACAGTTCCAGTTACAGATGAACAAGCAGAAGATGTGAGTAAATTAATTGAACGTTTAGAGCAAGATGAAGATGTAAATAAGGTCTTTCACAATATGGGATAACAACCATTTTATAATACTTATATTTAACGCCGCTTCAATTTTAGAGCGGCGTTATTTTTTGATGCAAGAAAAAGATTTGTATACTGCAAAAAGCATTATTCTATTTGATGGCTTCTGTAATTTATGCAGTTGGGCTGTTCAATTTGTAGTAAAGCGCGACAAAAAAAAGAAATTCCAATTTGCATCACTGCAAAGTGAATATGGAATAAAAATACTGATCGAAAATAATTTACCAGCTTCTGATTTTAACTCTTTAGTGCTTGTTGAAAATGGAAAAATATATACCCAATCCACAGGTGCTTTAAAAATAGCCCGCTCACTTTCTGGTTTGTGGCCCATCTTTTATACTGCTATTATTTTACCCACATTTATTAGAGATGGAATTTATAATTGGGTTGCGAAAAATAGATATAAATGGTTTGGCAGAAAGGAAGCATGTTTTTTATTGAACGACGATACGTTGTTTATAGATAAATAGTACGATGCACTAAATAGGAATTGTAAAACTAAAAGTACTTCCTTCTCTTATATTACTTTCTACCCAAATTTTTCCGTGATGGCTTTCAACAAACTCTTTACATAAAATTAAACCGAGACCTGTTCCTTGTTCTTTTTCTGTGCCTAATTCGGAATGATGTGTCCCAATTTCAAATATATTCATATAAACCTCTGGATGCATCCCTAATCCATTATCCTTAACTTTAAAAAGCCATGCTGTATCGCTTTTTTCTGCAGATATATTGATTCGTCCACCTGGATAAGTATATTTTATAGCATTCGAAATTAAATTACGAAGTATTGTACTTAACATGTTTTTATCGGAATAAACATTACCGTTATTGGGCATTTCAACATTTATTTCGATGCCTTTTTGGTCAGCAGTAACTTGTAATAATCCAAGCACTTCTTGCAGAATTGTGTGCAGATCCAGATTCTCAGGGTTAAAGATAATATTACCTGTTTGAGTATAGGACCACTCCAATAAGTTTTTTAACAGATTTCTTGTTTTTCCAGCTGCATCTTGCATCAATTTGGCACTAACAACAACTCCATCCAAATCTTTTTTTGCAGTCTGACTAATTAATAAACTACTAAAGCCAATCAATGTATGGAACGGATTCATTAAATCATGTGCAATGATGGAGAAGAATTTGTCTTTGGTCTTATTCAATTTTTTTAACCTAAGCTCATTCTCTTTTTGCAATTCCTCTACAATCTTTCTTTTATTAATATTTCTAGATGCCCCAATTATTTCCAACAGACCATTACTGTTAAAAACAACACGGGTAACTGTTTCAATCCAAATTAAAGTTCCATCCTTTTTATATTGCTGCAATTCATCATAATAATATTTTTTCTCCCCATCTTGATTTTTTAAATTTTTAATTTCAAGAGCAATTTTATCCAATACTTTCTTAGCCGAGGATGGTTCTAACGAGGAATCAATTGATTCCATCATCGCTTCTTCAACAGTAAGACCTCTTAATTGAAATATCGAGGGACTGATATAGGTAAATTTTCCAAGTGATAAATCCCAAACCCAAATTACATCAGCCACATTTTCGGCGAGCATACGATAGCGCTCTTCACTTATCTCCATTCTATTTACACTTTCATCAACAAGTAATTGCAACTTCTCTTCATGCATTTTCAATTCAGAAAATATGATAGTAGCAATATAAAGAATGAAAATAATCGGCAATAAAAAAAGTACTGTTTCAAATGAGGCTTCCGTTTTAAAATGGTCTCCAAAAAAACCATACCCATTTGCCGTTTCCACCGATAATAGAATGCTAATAATAAAAGCCACTATAATAGAATGCAAAAGATTCCCTCTTCTTGATAAAAAAACCATTAGAGGTATGATTAAAAACACAATGGAAGTAAATTGATAAAATGAAAGCAGCAATAGTGCTATTATCGCTGCGGTTATGCCAACAGGAAATTTTTGAATTCCTGCATCTTTTGTCTGCTGCATTCTTTTTGCCCAATATAAAGGAGCCACCAGAATAAATCCTAGCGTATTACCTACCGTTAAATAAATAGAAAGTTTAAAGAATTTGGCGAAATCAATCAATTCCCTATTTTCAAATCGTTTCACTATAATCAGAATACCGCTGGTTATAATGGCAGGGATTATACATACAAATAGAAAAAAATAAACTATTTGCATGTGCTTTGAAAATAATGGATGCTTCTGTGATTTTTCGAATTTTAATGCAATTTTCCATGCAATAAAGGCTTGTAAAACATCGATCAAAGCATTGATTAAACTTAAGAATAATCTTAAATAGTCAAGCTGATTGAAATTGTGTTGTATGTAAGAAAATGAATTGATTACAAAACTTGCAATCAACACCCAAATGAAAGCAGAATATCCTAATACAAGAAACATCAACAAGCCAATTCCAGAAGGAAGCCACATTAGTGAATAATGTTCAGGCGGAACACTTAATTGTGAAATACAAAAGAAACCCGATAAAATATAGGCTAACGTAAATAAAACAGAATTAGTGATATAGGATTGATTTCTTAAATGTCCCATTTGCTTTACTTCCTGTTCCATTTACAACGATTTTACGATACTTATTGAAATAAATTTTACATTTAAATTTACCATTTGAATACTAACAATACATGTAGCATTTCTCTAACTTATATAAATATTAAATCAAATAAATATATAAAAAAAGTTACTCACTCCGATATGTTTGATAGAATACTTAATTACTCACTCATCATTTCTTTAATGACTGAAATAATTTCCTCGGCATTGGGTTTGCTAAAATAATCACCATCACTTCCATAACCAGGTCTATTTGGTTTGCTTGTGATAGTTCTAGGATTTACATCTAACCAATTATAACCACCTTGTTTTTCCATTACTTGATTATACATATAAGAGGAAGCACCCCCAGGAACATCTTCATCAATAAATACAATTCGATTTGTTTTCTTTAGCGATTCAACAATGAAGTGATTAATATCGAAGGGCAATAAAGTTTGTATGTCTATGATTTCACAACTGATATCTTCACGTTCTAAGCGGTCTGCAGCATCTTGAATAATTCGAAGAACTGAACCGTATGAAACAATCGTGATGTCCTGTCCTTCTCTGATAATTTCTGGTATTCCTAAAGGGGTTGTATACTCCAATAAGTTAGCAGGCATTTTTTCTTTTAATCGATAGCCATTCAAACACTCAATTACAATTGCCGGGTCATTACCTTGCAATAATGTATTGTACATTCCTACAGACTGTGCCATATTTCTTGGAACGCAAACATACAATCCACGTAATGCATTAATCACCATTCCTAAAGGTGATCCACTATGCCAGATACCTTCTAAACGATGCCCCCTTGTTCTAATAATTAATGGAACACTTTGCATTCCTTTGGTTCTGAAGTGTGTTGTTGCCACATCATCACTCAATGGTTGTAAGCCATATAATAAATAGTCGAGGTATTGTATTTCAGCAATCGGGCGAAGGCCACGCAACGATAATCCAATTGCTTGTCCAACTATCGTTAACTCTCTGATTCCGGTATCTAATATTCTATCTCCACCATGTTTATCCTGCAACCCAGCGAACCCTTGATTTACATCTCCTATATGACCAACATCTTCTCCAAAGGCAAAAACCTTAGGATTAGTGGTGAATAAAGCATCAAAATATTTGTTCAAAATTTCATAGCCATTTACCAATGGTGCATCAAAAGAAACCAGTGGTTTTACTTGCTCTACTTTTAAAGCACTTTTTGGTCCTTCGTTATATAAATGGCTATTATATTGGTAATTATATTCAGAAAGCAAGTAATCGTAATAGGCTTTTATCTCCTGTTTTGTGGGAGAAAAAGGTGCCAGTTCCATTGTAATCGAAAGGGCCCGCATGATGTCTCTGCGAAGTGGTTCTCTGTTTGAAGCTAAATCGCTTGCCATTTTTTGCAATTGATTATAGACTTCCATATCATTTACAACAGTAGTTTGAATTAAAGAAGCTGCCCGGTTTGACAATTCTTTAATTGGCTGAATGTACTTTTCCCAGGCAGAATTTTTTTGATTCCTAACATGTTCTTTAGCATCAGTTTCAATAGTAATTAATTCTTCTTCAGAACCAATATTATTATCCTTAACCCATTGACGCATTTTTTTAATACAATCCCATTCACGTTCCCATTCTAATCTTTCAGCACTTTTATAACGTTCCTGACTTCCACTGGTAGAATGTCCCTGGGGTTGTGTAACTTCTTCCACATGAAATAAAACAGGTACATGGGTTTCTCGTACACGTTGTAAAGCTTCTTCAAACACTTCACACATACCTGCATAATCCCAGGCTTTTACTTTATAAATTCTTATTCCATTCGTATCTGCTTTTTTCTCAAATCCTTTTAAAGCTTCAGAGATTGACCCTTTGGTAGTTTGAAAATTGGTGGGTACAGAAATACCATAACCATCATCCCAAACAAATACAGCCAATGGAACTTGCAATACACCAGCAGCATTAATGGTTTCTAAAAAATGACCTTCCGTAGTACTAGCATCTCCAATGGTACAGAAACTAATTTCATTCCCATTATGGCTTAACGCATCAAGTTTACGTAACTCATTAGATTGTCTGAAACATTTTGAGGCAAATGCCAACCCCAATGCACGTGGCATCTGTCCGGCAGTTGGTGCAATATCTGAGGAAACATTTTTCCGATTGGCAAGATCCATCCAATTACCATTGTCATCAACAAAACGGGTAGCAAAATGGGAACTCATTTGCCGACCTGCGCTAAATGGATCATTTTTTATATCAGCATATAATTGCGAAAAATATTGTTCTACAGTGGATAAGCCGGTTGCAAACATAAAAGTTTGATCGCGGTAATATCCACTTCTAAAATCACCAGGTTGAAAGAATTTTGCCATTGCAACTTGCGCTACTTCCTTCCCATCACCGAAAATTCCAAACTTGGCTTTGCCAGTTAAAACCTCTCGTCTTCCTAATAAACTTGTTTCACGGCTAATCACTGCAAAACGATAATCTTCTAATACGGCTTTACGAAAGCCTTCAAAAGACAGCATATCGCTTGTTTGCTCCAAAGAAGTATTTAGTTCCATACATCAAAAATAACACTAGTAAGCGAATAGACTAACAGAAATTAGTATTTTGTAACACATATTTTTAGACCCAACTATTCAACAAATTAAGCTGATTATCGTGTTTTATTCCAGATTATCTTAAAAATATCTTAATCCCTCTTTCAGATATTTTAGAATCATTACTTTTAGGAATAAATTATATTTTATGAAGAAAATCTATTTGATGCTTGTGGCTTTGTTTTTAGTGGTTGTTGGATTTTGCCAAACAAACGCACCTGCTACAACAGCTAAAGACGTAAATACTCAAATAACATTTAAAAACGATACCTATAATTTCGGTAAAATAACTTTTGGCAAGCCCGTTGAATACGTGGTTGAAATGAAGAATATTGGAAAAGATAGCTTATCAATTTTAAATGCACAGCCGGGTTGTGGCTGCACAACCCCTAGTTTTGTACCAAACGAAAAGTTCGGACCGGGTCAGACTGTAAAAATGACCATCCGGTTTAATGGTAGTGTAATCGGGGCATTTACGCGTTATACTGATGTATATTTTACTGGTGGATTAACAAAAAAATTCACATTCAGTGGCGAGGGTGTTCAAGAAACTCCTGCTACAGCTCCAGCAACAGCAACTCAGAAAATCAACACAAAAAATTAAACTACCTGGTGTATGAAAAGAATTTTGTTTGTTTTAAGTCTTATGATCGGCCAGATAGCATATGCTCAAACTGGTATAGAGTTCAAAGAAACCAGTCATAAGTTCGGTAAAATAAAAAAAGGCGTGCCCGTAAGTTTTGTATTTGAATACAAAAACGTATCTGCAAAACCTGTAGTTATTGAATTTGCAAATGCAGATTGTGGTTGTACTACTCCAGAATATTTGCAGTCTGCAGTACCGAAAGGGCAGAAAGCAACCATCAAGGTAACTTACAATGCTGCAGTAGAAGGCGTTTTTAAGAAATCAGTCAATGTTAAGTTTACAAATAGTAACCAACCTTATATCTTAACATTAGAAGGCGAAGTGGCAGCAGATGCAAAGGTTGCCAAAACAAAATCTTAAGTATCCTATTTTTTGGACGATTTTTATAATAAGCGTAACGTTTTCGTTACGCTTTTCTTTTGTGTATGCACCTAGTGGAAGTATCTTTGCAATATGTTAACTATCAGTAATAGAGGTCTGGCAATGCCAGCTTCACCAATCAGAAAACTAGTTCCTTTTGCTGAAGCAGCAAAGAAGAGAGGTATTAAAGTATACCATTTAAATATTGGGCAACCTGATATTGAAACTCCAAAAATGGTATTGGATGCAGTGCGAAATAGTAACTTCAAAGTTTTAGAATACAGTCATAGTGCAGGTAATGAGAGTTACCGAAAAAAATTGGTAGGTTATTATGCTTCAGTTGGAATACAGGTAAATGAAAATCAAATCATCATTACCACTGGCGGAAGTGAAGCCATCCAATTTGGATTTCTTGCTTGTTTAGATGCAGGTGATGAAGTGATTATCCCTGAACCTTTTTATGCAAACTACAATGGCTTTGCAGTGGCAGCGGGTGTAACAGTTGTTCCAATTACTTCCAATATTGAAACAGGATTTGCGCTCCCTCCTATTGCCGATTTTGAAGCAAAGATCACTTCAAAAACTAAGGCTATTGTTATTTGTAACCCCAATAATCCAACAGGGTATTTATATAGTAAAGAAGAGATGGAACAATTAAAAGCCATCATTCTTAAATACAATCTTTACCTATTTTCTGATGAAGCCTATCGGGAATTTTGTTACGAAGGCAAGCAAATTAGTGCGCTTCACTTAACCGGTATTGATGAACACGTTGTTATTATGGATACGATAAGTAAAAGGTATAGTGCTTGCGGCGGAAGAATTGGTGCATTTGTTTGTAAGAATGCGAAGCTGATGGAAGCAGTGATGAAATTTGCCCAGGCAAGATTGAGTCCGCCAAGTTTTGCCCAAATAGCAGGAGAAGCCGCCATTGATCTACCCTCCAATTATTTTGATACTACTAAAGCTGAATATAAGTCCCGCAGAGATCTGTTAGTTAAACGCTTAAATGCTATGGATGGCGTTTTCTGCCCAAATCCAGGGGGAGCATTTTATGCGATGGCAAAACTGCCAGTTGATGATGCGGACGTTTTTTGCCAATGGTTATTGGAAAGCTTTGAAGACAATGGAGAAACCGTTATGCTGGCTCCAGCATCCGGCTTCTATGGAACAGCAGGCTTAGGAAAGCAGGAAGTAAGGATTGCATACGTATTAAATTTAAATGATATTAATAAGTCAATGGATCTACTTGACAAAGCCCTAAAAGTATATCCCGGAAAAACTAATTGATAATCAATAGTTTATAATTTTCTCGATTAAATTATCATTTCTACATGAATTAATAATTATATTACAATTATTTTAATATTAATTATTTAGAACGATTTATTCATTTTTTACATAAAAAATAAATAAATATGATGAATTACTAATTTTATTACTATGAATTCAAAATAATCGCTTATCTTTGAAATGTCAATGAAACGGGAGATACCCGGAAGACACAAAATCGAATTACCTCTTTTCTTATATGGCAAGCAATCGAAGACGACCCCTGTTTCTACAGGGGTCTTTTTTTTGCCCGATTCAAATTCCTTTTCCTGTTAACCAATTTTTTTGTTCAATTATCGTTTAATAAGCAGTCGCTTTACCATAATAAAATTATGTACAGCGGGTAGCAAAATCAACTTTTGAAGTATCTTATAAAAGATTGCAAAGCATTTTTAAGAAGACAGGAAATGAACTTGAGGAGAAAATATTTAATTATCGGAATATTTAGTTTTTGCTGTTTACAAACAGAAGCTCAAAGTTACCATGCCACAAATGGTTCTGCCTACGCCGGTGCAGTATCAATTTTCAATAATCCTGCTTCTTCCGTAAACTCAATATACAAATGGGATCTAAATATCTTTTCACTTCAAACAACCCTCACGTCAAATAATATTCTTCTTACAAAGAATACCACTAATACAAATGGCGCCACTGGTAATACAAAAATAAATTTTAAGGAAGGTTCGAATAGCTATTATGGTCATCAAAACCTGGACTTCAATCTCATCAATTTTACTTATAAAATTGATGAGAAGCACGCTTTTGGAATTGGGTTTAGAGGCAGAATGTATAACCACTTAAAAACATCTTCTATTTTTGCAAGTGACACTACTACTTCAGGATATAGCTTCTTTAGGGCCAATCGCACTACACCTTATTTAGAGGGATTTATGACGCATCATGGATGGATCGAAATGAACTTAAATTATGCTCAGGTATTACAAGAAACAGATAGAACCAGATTAACAGGAGGTATCACACTAAATATTGCCAAAGCATTATCCGGCTTTCAGGGAAGGATAAATAAAATTATTTTTGCAGAATTCCTAGTGCCAGCAAATAATGATACTGGCTATATTATTAATCAGGGTGGCGTTAATTATGCCTATACTTCTAATTACGATCTTCCAAATACAGGAACACAAAAAACTGTAAATCAACTCTTACAAAATAGTTTAACAAGTATTGGTTTAAGCCTTGGGTTGGAATATAGTATTTACGATGCTGCAAATACGGATGGCAATCCGCACACCCCTACAAACTACTCCTGGAAATTTGGATTTAGTTTGATGGATTTGGGAAAAAGTAATTTCAATACCAGTATTTATGCTGGAAATTTTTATAATCCTATTACCCATCTTACTGATGGTGTTTTAGACGCTAAAACATCGAATATCACATCAATCTCCGATGTAAAAGATTCATTAAAAACCATGTTCACTGATTTTGATTCTCTTCCGAGTAAATTTAGCATCAGTAAACCCACCAGAATTATTTTGAACGTAGATAGAAACTTAGGAAATCATTTTGCCCTTAATGGTCAGTTGAATATTAATTTTTATTCAACCGGTTCTTATAAAAAAATATTGACCAGAGAGTTAAATCTTTTAACCATTACCCCTCGGTGGGAAACCATTTTATGGGGTTTATATTTACCCATTCAATATACTACACAAGGAAAACTTTGGATTGGCGCAGCAGCAAAATTTGGACCACTTACAATTGGTGTTCATAATCTTGCATTAAAACAAGCCGTCAATACTTTAAACGGAGGCGGCTATATCATGTTAAGTGTTCATCCATTTAACAAAAAGAAGATTATGAGTAGGTTCGATTGCCCTGAATAATATAAGGCAACTTCCTTTCAAAATAGTAATCTAACCACTATAAACCCACCGCCTTAAACTATTGCTGAAAATCCGGATTATTCGGGTAATTCGTTTTTAATATTGTAATGGGGGCCATTGCTTTATTTCTTTGATTCGTCTGTACATACAAAATACCCAACACACTGGAATCATTGGCCGTATCCATGGCTTTAAAATGATCAGATATTTTCCAATCATTATATTCTTTTGAGTGACATGATTTACAAGTATTGGAACCCACCAATGCGGTACTATCCGACTTTATAACAACCGATTTAGGTTTAGGAGAACAATTTTCAAAAACAAGTGAGCATGAAAAAACAATAAAAAGTACAATAAAAAATGACTGCTTGGGGTACATTATAATGACTTAACTATTTAAGTTATGATGATAAAATAACCTGTTTAAAAGTACTATTATTGAAATTTTTTTATGCGCCATTATATATTATTCATATTTTACATATCAAAAATTAAAATCAATCTTTACGATCAAAAACCATTACCCATTCAAAAGTTAATTTTAATAATTTAATCAAATTTTTGTAAAATTTAGTCACCCTTATACAATTATAAATCAATGTTTTAACATTGTAAAATGCCTATAAAAAAAATAAAAATATTTTTTTTTATAGGCAACGTTTTATGATTTACCGATATCTAATATAATATACTGATCCACTAATGGGATACCTATATCCCTTCACTAACAAAGCATACCCCTTTGAATCTAACACATTTATCCAGCGAAACGATTACTAGGATTGTATTGTATAGTTTCTTGGGAAAAGAAATGAACAAAATAATATTTCTTAAATAATATATTAAATATTGTTTTTATGCATACGTACAAAAAATTGTTAAACGAAAAAAAGGGTGAAAACCTCGCCATAATTGGCACGATATTTTCTAACCAATTGTAGCCGATGACAAAACTCTACCCAACTTATACACTTTAAACTACGACTATGAACAAGCTTTTGTCCCGAGCTATTCCAATTGTTTTGGTTACTGCGATAGTAGCCATTGCCTGTGTGCACGAAATACCACTGCCATTAACAGGTGGGGTAACTGGTCCAACAGGATCTACTGGTACTACAGGTACCACTGGAGGAACTGGCACAACCAGTTGCGATACCACCAATTTTACGTTCAGTAAAGTTGTTAACCCATTGATTCAGGCAAAATGTGCCGCATGTCATGGCGCTACAACTGCAGCAGCATCTGGAGCATCTATTGATCTATCCACTTATGCTAAACTGTTACCTTATGTAACAAACGGCAGATTATGGGGTTCCATAAATCATAGTGCAGGATTCTCCGCCATGCCAAAAGGTGGCGCCCAATTTAGTACTTGCGAATTAACTCAGGTATCAAAATGGATTGCAGGCGGAGCTAAAAACGATACGGCAACAGTTGTTGTAGCACCTCCACCTACTTGCGATACCACAAAATTCTTGTTCAGTACCACAATTGCTCCGCTATTGAAAACAAATTGTATTACTTGTCATAGTGCAGGCAATGCACAAAATGGTGGTATTGATTTAACGCTGTTTGCAGTAGTTCAAGCCTATGCAAATAATGGCAAACTACTTGGATCTATCAAGCATACTGCGGGTTATTCAGCAATGCCTAAGGGAATGGCTCAATTAACTTCATGTGAAATCACTCAATTCACAAAATGGATTGGGGCTGGTGCTAAAAACGATACGGCATCCGTTATTGTTACACCACCACCGCCACCACCACCAACTCCATTACCTACATCAAATTGCAGTAAGGATACTGTTTATTTCCAAAATACAATTGCACCACTTATTGCACAAACCTGCTCAATGGCTGGTTGCCACGATGCAGTTACAAAAGCTAGTGGTGTAGTACTTGTTACCTACGCAAATATCACTAGATATGTAACGGCAGGTAATGCAGCGGGTAGCACCTTATATACGATTACAAAAAGTGGTAGCATGCCTCAAGCACCTATCGCAAAATATACGACTGCACAACTTACACAATTGCAAACTTGGATCAACCAGGGTGCAAAAAATAATTTCTGTACCAGTTGTGATACTACTTCAACCTATTCAAAAGGTATTGCGCCATTAATCACTACTTATTGTATTGGTTGCCATAGTGCAACATCAGCCGTAGCAAGCGGAGGTAGTATAGATCTTTCTACTTATACAGCAGTTAAAGTGTATGCTACAAACGGCAGATTGTATGGTTCCGTGAATCATGATTTGGGTTATTCTGCAATGCCTAAAAACCAGGCTCAATTATCTGCTTGCCAGATAGCTCAATTTAAAAAATGGATCGATGCAGGATCTCCAAATAACTAATATATGAAGAAGAATATCCTTTATCTGATACTCATTTTAGGAACCGTAATATTTATCAATGCCTGTTATTACGATAAAGCAGAATTGCTCTATCCTACAGTTCCGGGAGGAGCAACTTGCGATACAGCAGGTGTGATTTCTTATAGTTTGAAAGTAGTACCCTTACTTCAGTCTCAATGCTATGGTTGTCATTCTAAAACAGGTGGATCAGGTGGTATCAATATGGCCAATTATACGAATGACAAAGCAATTGGATTGAATGGGAAACTATATGGTTCTATCAGTCATGCAAACGGATATATTGCAATGCCTCAGGGTGGCAATATAATGTCGAGCTGTGATCTGGCCGTTATCAAAAAATGGATCACGAGTGGCTGTTTAAATAATTAAAGAAATTAACATGAAAAACAAAAAAATAATATACCGGCTTATTGTAATTGTAATATTCTTAATAATAGGAGTTGGATTGTACGCCTATAAAGAATATAATAGAAAAAATGTTGACTTAGCTGCAACCAAACCTGCATATACATTAACTGACATGCAATTAATCGATGAATTTACACAGGACCAAAATGCCAGTAACAAAAAATACCTGGGCAAAATATTGGAACTTTCTGGTAACATCAAGAAGATAGATACGGATGCCAATGGTTATCACACTGTTATACTAGGTAATGCCGTAAATATGAATTCTGTTAGGTGCAGTGTGGACAGTGCATTTAATAAAGAAGCACACAACCTTACTGTAGGTTCTACCGTAGTAATCAAAGGAATATGTACCGGTTATAATGCAGATGATCTGGGACTTGGATCTGACGTGATCCTAAATCGTAGCATCGCCATTAATAAATAAATCAACCATTTAATTAAACTTAAATTTATATCAAAATGAAATTATCAATTTTATTAGTTGCCGCCCTATCAATTGTTTCAGTGAGTAATGCACAGAAGTTCTTTACCAAGACAGGTAAAATT
>Ga0194061_1001513_pt1 | contig 13438 bp, 9 predicted proteins | sample SepL2221m_MetaG_FD_163423 | JGI IMG/M metagenome (GOLD analysis project Ga0194061, IMG submission 163423) | Anoxic zone freshwater microbial communities from boreal shield lake in IISD Experimental Lakes Area, Ontario, Canada - Sep2016-L224-21m | ecosystem: Environmental > Aquatic > Freshwater >...
CACGAGAACTTGAAAGCACAGGACATCGAGCTGGACCCGGCCGCACGCAGCGTGACCCAGGCAGGCACCGGCGTAACGCTGTCCACCCGCGAGTTCGACCTGCTGCATGCCCTCATGCTGGCGGCCGGTCGCGTGCTCTCACGCGAACAATTGGAGCAGCAGTTGTACAGCTGGGGCCAGGAAGTTGAGAGCAACGCGATCGAAGTACACATCCACAACCTGCGCCGCAAGCTCGGTGCCAGCTTGATACACACGGTGCGTGGGGTTGGTTACATGCTGGTACGCGAGACGCCGGCGCCATGAGCCGCACGCAGCGCTCCTTGCAAGGTCGGCTGCTCACGCTGGTATTGGGAACGGTGGTCATCGTCTGGCTGGTAACGGCGTTGCTGACGTGGCGTGATGTCCGCCATGAGTTGGACGAACTGCTGGATGGCCACCTGGCGCAGGCCGCAGCCGTGCTGGTGGTACAGCAGGCGCAGGATCTGGATGAAGACGATGATGCCAGTGGCTTGGACGCACCATCCCTGCACAACTACGCACCCAAGGTCGCTTTCCAGGTGTTTCACGAGGGGCGTCTGATGATGCGCTCGGCCAATTCCCCGGCTGAGCCACTGTCGGAACCGGGAGTCAACTTCAAGAGTGGGTTTGCCAACGTCCAGATCGCCGGAACGCAGTGGCGTGTGTTTGCCACTTACGGTGCCGAGAACGATGTGCAGGTCTACGTAGGCGAGGAGATCGCGTCACGCACCAGCATTCTGTCGGCGGTGTTGCGCGGCACGCTCTACCCGATGGCGGTGGCGTTGCCGCTGCTGGCGCTCGTGTTGTGGTGGGCGGTTCGGCGCAGCCTGCACCCACTGCACCAACTGGGAAACACCCTCTCACAGCGCCGCCCGGACGCTTTGCAGGTATTGGCGCTGGAGGGCGTTCCCAGCGAAATGACCCCAATGGTGCAGGCATTGAACGGGTTGTTCGAGCGCATCGGGGTGCTCCTCGAATCTGAGCGCCGTTTCACCGCCGACGCCTCGCACGAATTGCGCACACCGATTGCCGCCATTCGGGCCCAGGCCCAGGTGGCGCTAGGTGAGGCCGACGATGCACCGCGCCGCACCGCCCTGCGCAACACCCTGCTGGGGTGCGACCGTGCGATTCATCTGGTCGAGCAATTGCTCACGCTGTCCCGGCTGGACGCCTCCGCCGCGCCGGCGATGACGCGTCTGGACCTGGCGGCCCTCGCTCGCCAGGTCGTAGCAGACGCTGCCGCACCGGCTATTACCAAAGGGCAGGTGCTGGAGTTCGATGGTCCAGCGGCGTGTGCCATCCTGGGCAACGAAGCCCTGCTCTCGATCCTGATTCGCAATCTGGTGGACAACGCGGTGCGTTACAGCCCCTCCGGTGCCAACATTCAGGTTAGCGTGCAGGAGGCACAGGGGCAGGTCATGCTCGCCGTGCAGGACAGTGGACCGGGAATGTCCGACGTCGACCTTGCCAGGTTAGGGGAGCGATTTTTCCGGGTCACCGGCAACGCCGAGCCTGGTAGTGGGCTGGGTTGGTCCATCGTTCAGCGTATCGCTGCGGTGCACCGACTGGCGTTGCAGGTGCAACGCTCTTCAGCGTTGGGTGGCTTGTCCGTCAGCGTCAAAACGCTATTAATTAAGTAGCGCTTTATGCACTATTGACGGGCGTTCCAGCCATTTTCGTTCCTTTTTTTACCGCAAGTTCCGAGACCGAGCCGGCGCGATTCCCCCTGGTCGAGCGGATGTAGGTGTGTACACTGGCTCTGCCTAGAATCAATTGCGTTGGTGAGCTTTGAAGGAGATGGCAATGCGGCTTCACAAGATCTTTTGTGCCCTACTGATGTGGGCGGCGCATGCCATTTCTGTTGCAGAAACGGTCACCATATTTGGCGACGACTCTTACCCACCAGTGATTTACGTTCGCGACGGTCAACCCGCGGGTTTACTGGTATCCATTCTGAAAAAGGCAGAGTCCCTGACAGGCGACCGCTATGACGTGCAGTTGGCGCCCTGGAAAAGGTCGTATGACCTTGCGCTCAATGCGGGTGGTGGCGTTATTGGACTTTCATTCAACAATGAGCGCGCCAAAATTTTTGATTTTTCCAGACCTATTTACGACGATGACATACAGATCGTCACGCTCAAAGGCAGGTCTTTTCCATTTGCCAAGCTGGAAGACCTGAAAGGCAAAGTCATCGGTGGAGTCAACGGGGCAAGCTATGGTGATGCAGTCGATAAAGCTATTGCAACGGGAACCGTAACCGTGGAAAGAGACGTATCCCAATCGGGTCGCTTGCGCAAACTGCTCGCCGGACGCCTGGACGGTGCCTTTATCGGCAACGGCAAAGCGGGCTTTGAAATCACCATTGCGTCCAACCAGGAGTTGGTAGATAACAGGGGGAAATTCACCGTGCTTCCACTACCTTTGGCCAGAGACCCCTTGCATCTGGGGTTTGCCAAAACTCTGCGAAAGCAGGATGTGATCAAACGCTTCGATGAGGCCATCGACAAGATGAAGCGCTCGGGCGAGCTTCAAAAGCTCATTTCTGACACTGCCAAATAATCCGCCTGCCCGCGGCTGGCGAGCGTCTATTTCAGGTTGCGTCGGATTTGGCTGCATGCGTGGGAGCCAGCATGGGAAACTGCACGCGAATGGTGGTTCCCTGGGACGGCGCACTTTGCACCGACACCGTTCCACCCAGGGTCCGCACCACCAAGCCCTGTACGATATTCATGCCCAAGCCGGAACCACCCGTACCCAGTTTGGTGGTGAAAAAGGGATCGAAAATCTTGTTGACAACGTCGACGGTCATTCCTTCACCGTCATCACTCACCGTGAGGTTTACAAATCCGGAAAGGTCGCTGTTTTTAACCGCCACTCGAATCAGTCCGCCACCTCCCCCTGGGTAACCATGCACCAGCGCATTCACTACCAAGTTGGAGAGAACCTGACCAAATGAACCCGGATACCCATCGCAGATCAGATCGCTCTGAAAGTCTGTTTCCACCTGGCAATTGGCCTTTTTAATCGCCGGATGCACGGTGCTTAGAACCTCGGTGGCGACCTGTGCCAAATCAAAGGCCCGTCTTTGGTCACTGGCCTGGTCCACCGCGACTTGTTTGAAGCTGGTGACCAATTGGGCGGCTTTTTCGATGTTGCGCAAAAATATGTCCATCGCCTGTCGCGAGTTTTCTGTGACCTGCATCAACGTCGACTTTCTCAGAGTCCCACTGCGCAACTCAATGTTCAGGTTGTCCAGATGACTGGCCACCGTGGAAGCCACGGTTAACGCATTGCCAATGGGCGTGTTGAGCTCGTGCGCAACGCCGGCGACCACCCGCCCCAAAGACGCTAGCTTCTCCGACTGAATCATTTCGCCTTGCGTGTACCGCAGTTGCGCCAGCGTTTGCTCGAGTGTCCGGGTTCTGTCGGCTACACGCGCCTCCAGTTGCTCATTGGCCTCGTTGAGTTTCAGGTTGCGTTCCTCCAGCTCCGAAATCAGCTTCAGCAATGACAGACGGGTGGTTTCCATGCTCCCTGCCAGGGTGCCTAGCTCGGTCAGCAAGAGCGGTGGGATTGGATGATGCAAATCTCCTTTTGCAATGCGCTGGGATTCACGCACCAAGGCCTTGATCGGCCGAACCAGGCCCCACTGCAAAACAAACAGCGTGATGATGACGGCAATGAATAGCACTACGCTCACGCCACGCAGAAACGTCTCTTGCGCTTCTTTCCATTTTTGCTGGTGACCGCTGGTGCTGATGACGATGCGCAACTGGCCGATTGCAGTGCCATTGCGCTCGATCGGTAACACCTTTTCCACCAGTTCGCTCTCATCGTCCAGGGTTGGAGGCATCTTGCGCTGGCGTTTTGCAAAGACACCGCCCCGGTGATCGAGTACTTCCACCATCTGAACCTCGTTGGCTACAAAAACAGAGTCAATGATGGATTCGCCCTGCTCGGGCACATACTGCCAAAGCGCCTCCCGCATGGCCATGGCCGTCAGTGTGGCCATGCGTTCGAGCTCGCCTCTTACCTGTGCTTCATGCAAAGTACGGATGCGGGAGGCCTGATCCAGATAGGCAATGGCACTGGCCAGTGCCACGGCAAAAATGACGGTCGCACTGATGATGATTCGCAGGGAGAAGAAATACCTTTTCATTTTCCGCTTTCCATCAAAGAGGACTTCCCACCCGGTCGAAAGCACTGAGAAAAAACATTCTGACCGAACCGTAGTAGCATGAGAATACCAGCCGGAACAGTTATCGCAAATCGCACTTGAACCACCATGACCACACCGTCATTTTCGCTTGAAGGCACCCAAGAGGGAAACGACAACGACTCCATCAGCGTTTTTGACGACACGCACGTCGTGGCAGCTGCCAAGCCGGACAAATCGTGGCTGGTACTCATCGTTGACGACGAGCAGGATGTGCATGAAGTCACTGAATTGAGTATGCGTGGCATGGTGGTTGAGGGGCGAGAGTTGCAGTTTCTGCACGCCTATTCCTGCGCCCAGGCCCGCGAAATCGTTGCCAGCAATGCAGATATCGCTGTGATTTTGCTGGATGTCGTCATGGAATCGCACGACGCCGGTTTGCAATTGGTGCAAGTCATTCGCCAAGAGTGCGCAAGGTCCACCGTTCGGATCGTGCTGCGAACCGGACAACCGGGATTTGCCCCTGAGATTGAGACCATTCAAAAGTACGACATCAACGACTACCGGACCAAGACCGAGTTGACCCAGGTGCGCCTCTTTACCAGTTTGGCAGGGGCTATCCGCGGCTATCGGCATCTGGTAGCGATGGAAGAAACCCGCCGCGGCCTCGAAGTGGTGGTGGATGCAAGCACCGAACTCAGCCAGGTGCGTGGCGTTGCCCTGTTCGCAAAGGGTATGGTGATTCAGCTCTGCGCGCTGATGAACATCAAGCCCGACGGCCTGGTCTGTGCGAAGGCAGGAAATTCACCGGACAACGCTGCTACCGTGATTGTGGCCACAGGCGTCTATGCGCCCCTTATGGCAATGTCGGTGGAACACATGCCCGTAACGCCAATTCGCCGCGCAATTGAGAAGTGTCTGCGGTCGCGCACTAGCCTGTTTGAACACAACACCGTTCTGTATTTCCCCGGACCCGATGGCAGCGGCATCGTAGCGTTTGTTGACGCTGCGCCACTTTCTGCCACGGACCAGCATCTCATCGAGGTCTTCTGCTCGAGCATGACGGTAGGGCTTGAAAACGTCCAGTTGCACGAGAAGATATTCAACCTGGCCTACCAGGACCCCTTGCTCGGCATTCCAAACCGCAACCGCTTCGTGGACATCGTTCAGCAGCACCTGCAAACGCCCGAGGGCAAGTCAGTTGCCCTGATTGATCTGGATGATTTTGCGGGCGACAACGCAATGTTTGGTCACGGTTTTGGCGATGAACTCTTGCGGGCTTTTTCTGCACGGCTCGCCAATACTCTGGGAGCAGACGTTTCAATCGCCCGACTGTCGGGCGACACGTTTGCCGCAATTGGAAATAGCGACTCAGTGAATCCGGAGTCGCTGGGACTTTGCTTGACAGAGTCCCTGTTGGTTCAAAATTTGGTGATGGTGGTCTCGGCCACTTCTGGCCTGGTCAGGCTCAACGCCCACGCTTCCGATGGTGCCGAAATCCTGAAGCAAGCCTACGTTGCGCTCAAATTGGCCAAATCCCAGCACCGGGGCGCGTGCATGTATTACAGCGACGCCATGGGGACCGATGCCACGGAAAGAAGCGCTTTGCTGCGTGGCCTGCGCGAGGCCTTTGAGGCGCACCGCCTGTTTGTTGTCTACCAGCCGCAAGTCAGCCTTCCAGATGGCTCCGTCATTGGCTCTGAAGCGTTGCTGCGCTGGCGTACGGACGACGGAAAGTTTGTCTCCCCGGACCAGTTCATCCCCCTGGCAGAACAATCCGGCTTGATGGTGTCGATTGGCGAGTTTGTGCTGCGAAGCGCATGCCACCAGTTGCGGCGAATTCATAGCCTGGGGTTTGCTGAATTTCGCATGTCGGTCAATGTGTCACAAGTTCAGTTTCGGGAACCCGACTTTGTTCAAAGCGTCAGGCGTGCCATTGCGGATACGGGCATTCCGGCTTCCGAGCTGGAGTTAGAAATAACCGAGTCCATGGCGGCAGAGCAATTGGATTTTGTTTTGACCGTTTTGGATGAACTGCATCAGATTGGAGTTACCGTCGCGATCGACGATTTCGGCACCGGCTATTCCTCTTTGAGCATCTTGCGACAGTTGCATCTTGATCGGCTCAAGATTGACAAATCCTTTGTATCGGATCTGAGTGTCATGGAAGGCGTCGCAAAGTCCATCATTGACATTGGGCGCTCGCTGTCCCTGGAACTGATCGCTGAGGGTGTTGAGACCAAAGGACAAGCGGAGCGGCTGTTTGCTTTGGGGTGCCATGAAGCGCAAGGCTATTTGTATTCGAAGCCGTTGCCACCTGACGAACTGGAACATTGGTTGTCAAGGGCTAAGGCCTGAACGGATCACCAACACACCAGCGAGCGAGTTGCGAATGTACGCACGGTTTTTTTCGGTACTTTTTGTTCTGTTCGCCGCAATTGGCATTGCCAGACCCGCCCATTCCAGCAAGGTTTCCGACTATTGCTCGCGACCTATCCGGGTCGGCTTGTTTGAGTTTGGTGTTCTCTACAAGGCGTCCAGTAACGATGGTGTGGATGTGCGTTTGTTGAATACCATCCATGGCCTGACCGGTTGTGAATTTGAAAAAGTGGTGCTTCCTCGCAATCGCATCTGGGCCGAGTTGCAAGACGGCTCGCTCGACTTGGCCACTGCGGCCATCCCCAGCGCAGAACGAAAGTCCTACGGCTATCTTCTCCCCTATCTGAAAACACGCAATGTGGTGCTCATGCGCAAAAATATTGGCACCCACATCAAAACAGCGTCGGACCTGCTCCATAGCAAGGTGCGCGTCGGCGTAGTGCGGGGCTTCAAGCATGAGCCGCTCTATGACGTGCTTATTGGTGATCTGGATAAGCAGGGACGTGTAGTTCCGGCCGTCGATGTGGCTGAAAATTTCCGACTGTTTAACGAAAACCACGTGGACGTAATTTTCAGCCAGCCGATCATTTACAGGCAGTATCTTTCGGACGACTACATTTCGCAAAATATGGCAGTTCGGGACTGGGCACCCAAAAGTGAAAGCGCGATTGGTGCCTTGATACTTTCTCGCTCGTCGTTCAGCGCGGAGCAGAGCAAGCGCTGGGACGCGCTCATTGTCAAACTGCAAAAAGACGGTACCCTCTACAACATCTATCGCCGCTTCCTCAGTCCTGACCAAGCTGCCGATTTGGTCTATGTCGGCCCGCGCTTCCCAGATTGAAGCAAGTGCTTCAGAAGTACTTTTTCCGCAAGGCCTTGAGGAAACCCTCTTTGTCGGCCGTAGCAATGGATAAATTCACCTGAGCTTGCAGTGCCTGCGCATTGGGGTGTGCAATTCCAATCAGAAAGTGGACTTGTGGGGCTTTGGCCCAAAGGGGTTTGAAGGATGATAGGCCAGACTCGCTGGGCCAATCGGACCGCGTGCGACGAGCGCCAATGATGTACTCCAACTCCTCGAGCGCAAACTCGCATCGGCCCGCACTCAGCTTGGACAGCATGGACTGATCGTTGGGCGAACCTCGATCCAGCTTGGTAGTGTCCAGACCGTAGTGTTCGTAGGTGTATTCATGCACACCGCAACCTCGCAGGCTTTCCAGTGCCTTCACTGTCTTGGACGGCAATCCGATTTTTTCGCCATCGGCCGCGCGATAGAAGACCTGCGGCGTGAGAGTATGGTACGGCAACGAATACAGAAACAGCTTGCGCCGCTCGGAGTCATCATAGGCGTCAATGGCAAGATCAATTTGGCCCAGCTTCACCGCTTCCAGACACCTGGCCCAGGGCAACTCCTGAAAGTTTGGGTTTCTTCCCCACTGTTTGGCCACGCGGTTAAAAACCTCAATGCTGTAGCCCGTGACGGTAGGGACATCTTTGGTGATGACAAACGGAGCCGTCTCGCCCGCGCATCCGCTGAGGGCTTCCTGTTTGACGTTAGGATCAACTCGCGGTTGCGAAAACGCTGCAAAGGGCAAACTCAAGAAAACGGAACACAAAAAAAGCCGGCGGTTTGGTACATGCTTCCAACTGTCGTAGAGGTGCATGGTGATGACTACTCCTGGGGTTGTGCCCCATTTTAGAGTTGCCGATCGCTTCCTGCGCAGACATATCAGCGTTGGGTGGCTTGTCGGTCCGGGTATTCGCTATTAATTCCGTAGCTTCTTACGCACTGTTGGCGGGCATCTAAACCATTTATGATGCCTTTTTCAACCTCGAATTCGGCGACTCAACTGGCGCGATTCTTCTCGCGCTCAACCCGAGCGTCTTTCAGGTGGGTGTTTCGATCCAGGGGAAACGGGTCGGACTGCGACGCTGCAACAGACGTACCCATCTTTGGAGCATCTGCGTCCAGGTTGAACCCAGTATTTCACCCAAAGCGTCGCTGCGTTGACGCCGAGCCATCTCAATGCGCGCCTGAATGTCGTTTCTTTTGAGTTCCATGATGTACTTCTTTCTTTGCTGTGATCAAAACGCTCTTTTGGAGAGCACAGTGCTACGATAGCCCAGGCATTGCAGTGCAGCAAACGATCAATTCTCAGCCAACACCTTCAAATATTTCATCCATGACGTATCGACTGCCTCCACTCAACGCATTGCGCGCGTTCGAAGCGGCTGCTCGCCACCTGAGTTTCAAGAATGCCGCTGTGGAACTTTCGGTCACCCCAACCGCCGTCAGCCACCAAATCAAGTTGCTGGAAGACTTCTTGGGGCTGGCTCTGTTTCGCCGCCTGACGCGTGCGCTGGAACTCACGCCACAGGGAGTGGCCATGTTGCCCAAAGTGCGCGAAGGACTTGAATGTTTTGCCGCCGCGGTGGAAAAATCGCGCACCCACGCCAGCGCAGGTCGCTTGGTTGTCGTGCTCCCGCCGTCCTTTGCGACACGTTGGCTGGTGCCGCGGCTGCGGCGCTTTGCGCTGAAAGAACCGGCCCTGAACTTGCAAGTGATTCGCTCCTTGAACGCCATTGACAGCGATTCGGCTGTTGCCTCCTTTGTTTTTGAAAGTGTCGATTTGCGTGAGGAAGACGCGCTGGTGGTGATTCGGTTCGGCACGGGCGCCTACCCGGGTTTTCAGGTCGATCGGATGTTTGGTTCTGATTACATTGCGGTCTGTAGCCCCAAGCTGCTGGAGGCTGACCCGCCGTTGCGCACGCCCTCGGATATGCGCTTTCAGGTGCTGCTGCATGACGATGCGATGGCCAACGAGCGTGCCGGACCAAGCTGGGAAGAGTGGCTACGCATTGCCGATGTGACCGGCATTGACCCCAACGCTGGCCCACACTTCAGTGATTCAGGGCTGGTGTATGTTGCCGCTCTGGACGGGCTTGGTATGGCGTTGGCATCCCGACCGCTGGTGGCCAATGCGATGGCGCAGGGTCGATTGGTGTCGCCTTTCGACATTGCCGTAGGCCAGCATTTTGCCTATTACTTCGTCACGCCAGAGGCCACCTCCGGTCGGCCAGCAGTGCAAGCCTTTCGCCATTGGCTCCTGGAAGAATCGCAATCGGAAACAACCCGCCGCACGCACTGAAAGTCCTCTCGAATGCTTCACACACCGGGTCCTGCGTTACTCACCTACTTCGAAGAGCACGGGATCCGTGATGTCGAATGCATCTTCCCCGACATGGCGGGCTACCCGCGTGGCAAGCTGATGCCCGCGCATAATTTTGCTGCTGGCAGTGAACTTCGCATCGCCCAGGCGATTCCGATGCAGTGCATTACGGGCGACTACTCGTTTGATCCGATCTTCCCGGACTCGGACCCCGATGTGCGGCTGGTACCCGACTACACCACACTTAAGATTTCCCCCTGGTCCAGCGTTCCTCGAGCTTTTGCCATTCACGACTGCGTAGAACTCGATGGGCAGCCTTGTCTGTTTGCCGCACGTTCGCTGCTCAAAGCCGTAGTGGCGCGCTACGTGGCGCAGGGTTTGCGGCCCGTGGTGGCACCGGAGATCGAGTTTTACCTGACCGCCCCCAATCCAGACCCGTCGGTTCCTTTTTCCGCCCCCATTGCGCGAGGTGGTCGTGGTGAGGTGGGGCAGTCAGCCTTCAGCATGAACATGCTCAACGAGCTGGCACCGTTTTGGAATGCCTTGCGTGCGGCCCTGGACGGATTGGGGGTCCAGACCGATACCTGGATTCATGAAGTGGGGACCACACAGTACGAAATCAACCTTCTTCACGGCGATCCGGTGAAGGTTGCCGATCAGGCCTTCCTGTTTAAGTACACCGCCAAGGAGACCGCGATCCAGCACGGGCTTAACGCGGTCTTCATGGCTAAGCCGATTGCGGGCGACCAGGGTAGCTCCATGCACCTGCACCAAAGCGTGGTGGACGCCCATGGACGCAATATTTTTAGCACCGACGAGGGCACTGAATCAGCCGCGTTCGGACACTTTATTGGTGGCCTGCAAACCTATATGCCCGACATGATGTTGCTGTTTGCGCCCTACGTAAATTCCTATCGGCGCTACGTCTCCAACAGCCAGGCCCCGGTCAATCTGGAGTGGGGCTACGACAACCGCACCACCGGCTTGCGCATTCCGCGCAGCGCGGCAGCTGCACGCCGGGTCGAAAACCGGATTGCAGGAGCCGATGCCAACCCCTATCTCGTGATGGCAGCATCGCTCGCAGCGGGGCTCGCCGGCATGGAAGATCAGTGCGATCCTACGGTGGCATTGCCGCCGGGTACCAATAGCAATGAACTGGGCCACACCTTGGCACGCAGTTTCTTGCCCGCCCACCACCAGATGGTCAACAGCATTGCCGTCCGCAGACTTTTGGGTGACTCTTTTGTTACCGGATTTTGTGCCGCCAAGTCAGTCGAATATGACAATTACCTGCATGAGGTAAGCGCTTGGGAGCGCCGTTTCCTGGGACCTCAAGTCTGACCTTCACGCGCACTACAATCCAGAGCCCACCACCACGCCACGGGCCTTGCGCATGGGCGCAGACCTCGAGCCACTGAGGACCTGCCATGACCGAGCCCAACGCATTGACCCCCAAGGGGCCAGTTTCCAGTTCCGCCGAGAAGCAGGCCCAATTGCGCACCGCCGCGTTGGAGTACCACGAGTTCCCGACGCCCGGAAAAATCGCTGTGGTTGCGACCAAGCAACTGGTCAACCAGCACGATCTGGCACTTGCCTATTCGCCCGGGGTCGCAGCACCGTGTGAAGAGATCGTCAAGGATCCCAACAACGCCTTCAAGTACACGAGTCGGGGCAACCTGGTCGCTGTGATCACGAATGGAACCGCCGTGCTGGGCCTGGGAGACATTGGCCCGCTGGCTGCAAAACCCGTGATGGAAGGCAAGGGCGTACTGTTCAAGAAATTCGCGGGTATTGATGTGTTCGACATCGAGATCAATGAAAAGCACGATCTGGACAAGCTGGTCGAAATCATTGCCTCGCTGGAGCCAACGTTCGGCGGCATCAATCTGGAAGACATCAAGGCGCCAGACTGCTTTTATGTCGAGCGCAAGCTGCGCGACCGCATGAAGATTCCGGTCTTCCACGACGACCAGCACGGCACCGCCATTGTGGTCGGTGCAGCAATCCTGAATGGATTGAAAGTGGTTGCCAAGGATCCGAAGAAAGTCAAGTTGGTGACCTCGGGTGCCGGGGCAGCGGCGCTGGCGTGCCTGGGTTTGCTGGTCAAGCTGGGGATTCCCCGGGAAAACATTACCGCCACCGATCTGGCGGGTGTGGTGTACCAGGGTCGCACCGAATTGATGGACGACGACAAGGCGGTATTCGCCCAGACGACGGATGCCCGCACACTGCGCGAAGCCATTGTGGGCGCCGATATTTTCCTCGGGCTATCGGCCGGGGGAGTGCTCAAGCCTGACATGGTGGCTAGCATGGCCGCCAAGCCGTTGATATTTGCGCTAGCCAACCCGACACCGGAAATTCTTCCAGAAGAAGTGAAGAACGTGCGTGACGATGCCGTCATGGCCACCGGGCGCACGGACTACCCGAACCAGGTCAACAACGTCTTGTGCTTTCCGTACATCTTCCGCGGTGCGCTGGATGCGGGCGCTTCCACCATCACGCTGGAAATGGAAATCGCAGCGGTACATGCAATCGCCGAACTGGCGCAAGCAGAACAAAGTGAAGTGGTAGCGGCCGCTTACGTAGGGGAACAACTCGCCTTCGGACCGGAGTACCTGATACCGAAGCCGTTTGATCCGCGACTGATGATGAAGATAGCGCCGGCGGTCGCCAAAGCTGCGGCGGATAGTGGCGTGGCGTTGCGCCCCATCGCCGACATGGATGCCTACCGCGAAAAGCTCCAGAGCTTTGTGTATGCGTCAGGCACGACCATGAAACCGATCTTCACAGCGGCCAAAAAAGCTTTGAAAAAGCGTGTGGCCTACGCGGAAGGTGAAGACGAGCGGGTGTTGCGGGCCGCGCAGATTGTGGTGGACGAGCGGCTGGCCCTGCCTACCTTGATTGGTCGACCGAGCGTCATTGCAGAGCGTATTCAGGAGTTCGGACTGCGGCTCGAAGAAAACCGCGACTACCAGGTTGTCGATGTCGCACAGGATCACCGCTACCGTGACTTCTGGCAAACCTACCACCGTATGACGGAGCGCAAGGGTGTGACGGTTCAGGTAGCCAAAATCGAGATGCGCCGGCGCTTGACCCTGATCGGCGCGATGTTGCTGCACAAAGGCGATGTGGATGGCATGATTTGCGGCACTTGGGGAACCACATCACTGCATCTGCACTACATCGATCAGGTAGTGGGTAAGCGCCAATGGGCTGGCTCGGGTCAAGACGTTCCCATCTATGCCTGCATGAATGGTTTGATGTTGCCGGGGCGCCAGGTATTTCTAGTCGATACCCATGTTAACTACGATCCGACCGCCCACGAACTGGCGCAGATCACCATCATGGCTGCCGAGGAAATACGCCGCTTTGGCTTCAAGCCCAAAGCCGCTCTGCTGAGTCATTCCAATTTCGGTACCAGCAATGAGCCTAGCGCACTCAAGATGCGTGACACCCTGGCCTTACTGCAAAAGCAGGCGCCGTGGCTGGAGGTCGATGGCGAAATGCATGGCGATCTGGCACTCGACGGCGCTGCGCGCCAAAAGTTGATGCCGCGCAGCACTTTGCAAGGTGACGCTAATCTTCTGGTACTGCCCAATATCGACGCTGCCAATATTGCCTACAACCTGCTCAAGACCGCTGCCGGTGGCAATATCGCGATCGGGCCAGTACTTTTGGGTGCGGCTAAACCCGTGCACGTGCTCACCGCCAGTACCAC
>Ga0194061_1001514_pt1 | contig 13433 bp, 9 predicted proteins | sample SepL2221m_MetaG_FD_163423 | JGI IMG/M metagenome (GOLD analysis project Ga0194061, IMG submission 163423) | Anoxic zone freshwater microbial communities from boreal shield lake in IISD Experimental Lakes Area, Ontario, Canada - Sep2016-L224-21m | ecosystem: Environmental > Aquatic > Freshwater >...
CCCCCTTCAGTGCGGCCCGCCGTTTTTCGGAAATGATCGATCCCGTTTTCTTGTCGATTCTTGCCGCCAAAAAATCGTCGAAGTTCTTGCCGCGAAGCTCAGCGATCTTGAGTTCACCGCCGGCCGCGACGGCCCGCAGGGCTTCTGGGCTGTCGGGATCTTCTTGAAGTTTATCGTACGACAGTTTCAGTTGCCGTGCTCCAAAATACATTTGAAGATCGGTCAACGCCGCCAGATATGTACAGAGACTCTTTTTTGAAACATCGGTCTTCTGCCGCTTAAAGTCCGCCACTCCATCCGCCAGATTCACGTCACAGTGGCGATTCAGTGCCCGGCTCAGCCGCAGATTCTCCGCCTGTAGCGCCTCAACCTTGCTCTCGGCGCTGTCGGCCCGTTTAGTTAGGTCCACGTTTTCGTTCAGCAGTTGCTTCATTTTTGGAACACGAACACGGTGGCGGGCCGTGACGGGCGGCAGAATGACACTCGGTTGGATGTGACCATCGGCAGACATAACGAATTGCGGCCTTGCGGGACCGTGTTGGATCTCGACCTCGACATCATCTGGCGGTTCGGGCGGATCCCGTTGAAACACGGCGCGGTATGCGTCTTTGGGTGTGCTGAAGTGGTTCGGGTGGTTGGGGTCCAGCAGGTCAGGCGTGTTTAGGATGCGCTGGATAACGGCCAGTGTTTCGTCCGCCGCGACTTCATCGGTGGTGTTCATGCCACGGCAGAATTTCTTGCCGCGAGCATCCCGCCACTGTGCGACGAAACCGGGACGACCGCCGAGCTGGGTCTTTGAGACACGGATCATGTGCGTTAATCTCCGCTGAAAGGACTCATATCAGCGGTCTGGAATAACGTTTGGAATAACAAAAATCAAGCACATTTGGAATAACGTCGCGCTTGAATTCTTGTAAGTCGTTGGTAGGTAAGGGTGATTGAGGGGATTCGAACCCCCGACCTTCTGAGTCACAGTCAGACGCTCTAACCAGCTGAGCTACAACCACCGTAAGACGTAGAAACTTCGTTTTAATTGGATTTTGATGCGCGTGATGTGCTCAAAAAACGTTATCGAAATACTCTACTTTAACGGCGCTTGGATTGCAAGTGGAATTCTGAGAACGTGCGGATTTGGATTCAGTGGCTTTTTTTTAGAAAGTATGGTGGACATAGGGCGCGCGCGATTTATTGTATAAGACTTCAAACGCGCGCTTGCAAGATGGAGGATTGTGCATGTGCGCGTGGGCTTCGTGGAGGTCGCGTACGCATTCGATGGGAACTGAAAACGATAACAGAACGCTCTCCGATCTGGCGCAACGCGGCAAAGATAAACCGACCGCCGCCGCCGCTAGAAATTACGTCGCCGTTGCGCGCGGAAAAGATTTGGTCGTGATCCGCTTGATCGGTCGCGGCACCATGCTGAACGCTCCCGCGTTGCAGGACTTTTCCGACGAGCAGCGCAAAGCCGGATTCCTCCATTTTCTCTTTGATTTCGAACGCTGCACCGGGCTCGATAGCACGTTCATGGGCGTCATGGTCGGCATGTATTCGGCCTCTTCCGATTCAACTGAATCGATGCCCGTTCCCGTCCCAGCATTCGTCGATGCGGACTTGCCGCGCGGAATGGCGTCGCCGGATGAGACGGATGAATTGGAGCCGATGTCGCCGGAAGAGGCGCTGGCTTCACTCGCGCAAGCCGGCATCGGTTCGCCTGTGAAAAAAGAAGCGCCTGCGAGTACGGTCAGCGCCGTCAACGCGTCGAGCGAGGTCCGATCCCTGTTGGCGATGCTGGGTGTCGATAAATTTGTGAAGCTGCGCGGCAGTTGCGATCTCAGCAAACTTGAAACCACCATCCTCCCTGAAAAAGCCATCTCGCCCCTCGAACGCCAGCAGTTGATTTACAAAGCTCACGAGCAACTGATCGAAATCGATGAACGCAACGAAGCCCAGTTCGGAGAATTACTGCGGTCGTTGTCCGAGGAATTGAAGAACGGGTAACACCGAAAACGGCGAACGGCGAACAGCTTTTGTAACATCGAATCTCGCGAATCTTCATGAATGGGTTTGGGTGGAAAGGAATGAGGGCACGATGGCCGAAGTACGCAATCCAGGCACGTGGCGGGCGCTCTTTCGCTTTGAGTTGTCGAAGATGGCGGGGCGGCGGATTACGTGGGTGCCGTTTTTTACGATTGCGATTATTGCCGCATTGACCACTCTCACGTTCCATTACGCCGAATTTAAAATTCAATTAAAAGTGCTCTCGGCTTTCAAGCTCGATTTCAAAAACAAAAACGAATTCGCCAATGGATATTTCATGGCGGTGGCTGCGTTCAATCCGTTGTTTCAATTGCTCATTCCAATTTTCATTGCCGTTGCGTCAGGCCTCATGGTTGCAGGCGAGGCGGAGCAGGGGACATTGCGCGCATGTTTGATCCGCCCGGTATCGAGGTCGCGGTTGTTGTTTTCAAAATTCACCGTTTTGTGGGCATATACCATGCTCCTTACTCTCTTCACCGTCTTCGCATTTACGGGATTGGGAGTTATAAATTTTGGGTCGGGTACGCTCTATACGATGAATGCGTTCTATAACAATGGTCTTGAAGGCATTTCTGTGATTCCTTCCGACGAATTGCCCGGACGAATTCTGCTTGCCAGTGTGTTGGCTGCGTACGGGTTGACCGTGTTATCAGCGCTGGCCTTGTTGATTTCGTCGCTCGTCGAAAGTGCTGCCATGGCGTATGTGATCACGCTCGCAGTCTATTTTGCTTTCTACGCGTTGCGTTTGTTTCCGTTCTTGGAGTTCCTGCATCCATACCTCTTCGTCACCCACATGCTGCGCTGGCAACAGTGTTTTTACAGCGACGTGAAATACGGCGACATCTCCGTGTCGCTGATTCACATGTCTGGGTACATTGTGGCGTTTTTGAGCACGGCGGTGCTGCTCTTCAAAGAGCGCGATATCAAGAGCTAACGTGTTGCGCTCTACGCCGGTTCAATCGTAAAAGTCAGCGGGTACTTGGCTGTGCGTGCGAGCGACTGCGCTTGATCGACGCGGAATTCGGCTTCTTCGAGACCCATCACGTCCACCAGAGCGACTTGATTCGAGTGCGCTTCGTACATGATTTCGTATGCTTCCGGAACTTCCTTTTTAAAGAATCGCGTCAGGACGTGAACGACAAATGCCATCGGAGTCACATCGTCATTGTGAATCAACACGCGGTAACGCGGAGCCAGGCGCGTGGTCGTTTGCGCGGCGGGTTTGACGCCGGGCGGAACGGTAGCGGCGGCGTGAGGTGCGGATGAGAACGGGAAATCCATGCGGGAAGATTAAACGAATGGGGACGAGATTGCAGCAGAAAAATGGTGCTTTACATCATCCGCTGCCGCTTATTCAAATACGCCATCAACGCCACGCTCAGCGATTGGTCGGTGCTGAGGGGCACGAAATCGATGTCGTTTTGCTGGCAAAAACGTTTGATCGATGACGTGTGTTTTTCGAACGCTTCCATGTACGCCTTGGCGATGTAGCTGCCTTGCGCGATCATGACGCGCTGGTCTTCGGCGTCCACGAATTCGATGTTGTCGCGGTATGGAAACGTGCGCTCTTCCGGGGCGAGCAAATGGAAGACGATGACTTCGTTTTTTCGGATGCGGAACGTCTTCAAGCTCGCGATGATTTTTTCAGTGTCGTCGAGCAGATCGCTGATGAGCACAATCAAGCCGCGCTTGGGAAAGCGTTCGGCGAGGCGTGCGAGGCCTTTTTCCGTGTCGGTGCCTTTCGACGGTTTGGCTTTGCCCAATTCGCTGTAGAGCAGATGCAGATGCGGCGTGGTGGCTGCGGCGGGGATGACGTGAGCGGCCGCGTCGCGGAAGATCGCCAACCCTGCGCCGTCGCCTTGATGGATCATCAGATACGCGAGCGCCGCCGCGAGGCTGCGACCGTAAACCCATTTCTGAATACCCTGGGACGTGCCTTCAGGCAGCGCACCTTCTCCGCCGAAACTCATCGAGGCCGACGCGTCGAGCAGCACGTGGCAGCGCGTGTTTGTGTTCTCTTCGAACTGCTTGATGTAAATGCGGTCGGTGCGCGCGGCGACTTTCCAATCGATGAATTTGAAACTGTCGCCCTTGGCGTATTTTCGATACGAACTGAATTCCGACGAGAAGCCGTGATAGGGGCTTTTGTGCAGGCCGATCAAGAAACCTTGGACGATGAAGCGCGCGACGAGTTCGATGTTCGCGACGCGAGCGATGACGCGCGGATCGAGGAAACGGGTGTCGCCGTCAGTCTTGCTCTTCGGTTCAGGGGCTTCGACCATGTGGGGCACTCCGTTTCGTCATCACTCAATCAACTGCGCGCGTAACGTTGAATACAATGACAAATCACAAATGACAAATACCAAATGACAAATAATCCGTTACGACTCACACACTTTTCCCGCCAATCCCATCCTTGCTTTCATGTCGTCATCGGAAACATCTTCGATATGTGTCGCGAGCCACCACGTATTGCCGCACAGGTCTTTCACGCCGCCCATCCGGTCGCCGTAAAACTGATTCGACGGCGGCATCACGGATTCGGCTCCTGCTTTAATCGCGTTCGCATAAACCGCGTCCACGTCGTCGAGGTACAGATACAGTGACGCGGGCGCGGCGGGGAAGGGACCGGTGGGTTCGGCCATCATAATAAACGAGTCGTTGATTTTGAGTTGCGCGTGCATGACGGTGCCATCCGGGCGGGCATGGCGCAAACACTCGACGGCTCCGAACGCGTTTTTTAGAAAATCGATCAAGCTGGCGACGCCGTTGGCCATCAAATACGGTGTGATGCAGTGGAAGCCTTCGGGAACGGATTTGACGCTCAAGGGTGTGCCTCCGAGATCGGAATTGTAAAACACGTGCCACGTCAATTTATGCGGCTAACTGCCGGTGGCGAGGCGGTCGGCGAGGCGTTTGTCGAGGTCCGGGATCGCGTTGATTTTTTTCATCGTCGTGGCGATGTCGTACGCGACGCGTCGATACCGGACGGTTTTGCCATCGAAAATGACGTAGCACGAATCTTTGTTTTTGTCGCGCGGCTGGCCGACAGCGCCGATGTTGATGATCGTTTTGAGGCCCTGCGGAATGGCGTAGGTCATATCGGGGAGCAGGGCGGGTTTGATCCAGTGAAAATCGTGAGTGGCTATGCCGGGGCGGTGCGAATGGCCGACGAAGCAGATGGAGTCGAAATGCTCGAACATTTCAGCCGCCTTTTCCGACGGGCCGAAACCGTTGTCTTTGAAATCGTCTTCGAGGACATATTCCATCAACGGATCACGCGGCGAGGCGTGAACATAGACGACGTTATTTTCACGACGGAGCGACGGCTGATTTTGGAGCCAGAGCCAGCGCGAGAGTTTCCCCGGCAGTGAAAAGATACTGGGCTTCATGATACGACGCTGCCATGCGACAGCTTTGGCAGCGCTTTCGTTAAATCCCAGAGCGTGAGTCATGAAGAGTGCGGCATCGTGGTTGCCGCAGAGTGACCAGCGGCAGGTTTTTCGCACGATATTGACGCATTCGACGGGATTGGGGCCGTAGCCGACGATGTCACCGAGACACACGATCTCGTCCACTCGCTGCGTCTCGATGTCGGCCAAGACCGCTCGCAGAGCTTCGAGATTGCCGTGAATGTCGCTGATTACAGCGCGGAGTGCCATAGGAAACCGTCACATGGGACCTGTGTAGCACCCGATGAACTGGGGCATCACAGGCAACACGGGCAGACAGGTGCCCGCGTTGTTCACTGAACCGAAAAACCGACGGCAAGGGTGCGCGCCGGTGGTGTGGCTCCACGTCCTTCGTACCGGACTACTCTGTCGGCTTGATGAACTTGACCTTGCGGCGACCGCCTGAGTGCGTGATGACTTTCTTGAAGCCTTCGGCAACCTTGCGTTTCGCTCGTTTTTTGCGCTTGATTCGAATTTCCATCCGGCGTTTTCGTTTGTCTGCCAAAGCTCTCTCCCTCGCGCCGGCACACCGGCGAACAGCATTCGTATTCCCACGTCTCGCGCCGGCCTGTGGCTGACAGCCCCAGACTCCCCCGGCAATTGAAGCGAACATTCTAATCAAACTACCGTGCTTGCAAGCGAAATCTTGAAATACTTTCAAGATTCCTTTAACGCGTGACTCGGGCGGACCTATTTCGAATCGATCTTTCGCTTCACAATTCTTTCAGCGCCGGAATTCATCAGGTCTTCAATCGATATCGCGTGATCGCGAGCCTGGTGCGATTTGTCATGGTAAAGATGGCATTCGTTGCAGTCTGTACGGGCACCGTTTGGCTTGTGGCATTCCTGGCATTTTTGGATGCCAGGAAGAAGTACGGCGGACGTTTTTTCACTCGAGCGCGCCTCAGTGTGGCACGATTCACAATTGACGACGCGGTGCGTTTCGTGATTAAAGACCGCCTGATTCAGCCAGCGGACAGGGGCGCGGACACTCGCAATAACGGGATATTCAGCACCGGCGTTTGCGGGCTTGGGCGAGGGTTCGTGACAGAACAAACACGCTCCACGGTCGCCGCTTTTTGTCGCGTCTTCTTTGGAGACAAACAGCTTTTGAGTCAATTCGTCGCGCTTTTTGATCGCTACTTCGGACAGTTTTGCGGGACTGTCATCGACAAACGCGCTGATGCGTCCGCTCACTTTTTCGTCGAGACTTTCATTCAATTCTTTCTTGTTGCGCTTCGAAAGTGTGCCGTAGTCGTTGATGACGGTTGGGGTGAGGATGTTGTCGGTGAGCAGTGAGCACTCGTCGGGCTTGAAGGTGGCTGCGACATACATGACCATATCGGGGGTGGAGTCGCGGAGGACGCGGATTAATTCTGCGTCAATTTTCGATTTGTCTTTGCTGCTCAGAATAGGAGCAGCGGCTTTCTTTGAAAGCTCTGTGCGCAGGCGTTGGATGAGCGGCGTGGCAGGACTTTTTTCCTGGGCGATTTTTTTGATCGCCTGGGATTGTTGCAGCATGGATTCAAGGCGTTCGTTGGAGAGTGCGCGGCGTACAGTTGTCGCGGTGCTGTGCGGTGGGATGAGGGTGATGGCCTCATCTAATTTGAGTGCGGGTAATGTATGGGCGTGGCACGTGGTGGCGCAATTACGCTCGTAATTCACGGGGATCATGTAACGCGTTTCGCCGCGCGCAGGCGTGTTGGTGAGGCGTTCGTAAATGAGCTCGACGACGGTCTCGGCGCAGTCTGATTTGAGTGCTGCTGCGTTGTCTTTGTCGATGGCGTGATGACTCAGTGGCGGACGATCGAGCGCGGCTCCGGTAAGTTTGCGGAGGTCCGTTGGCGTGAGTTTGAGACGCGTCACGCTGGAGGCTGCGGCGCTGGCTTTGATGCCGTCGTAGAATTCGTCAGTCTTGCCGTCGAGAATTGTTTTTTCGAACGCGATGAGACGCGTAGTTTCTGCGGGAAGCGGTTCAAGATTGGTCACAGTGGCGCTGTGGCAATCGACACATTCCATCTGCCGCGCGCCGAGCGGCGAAGACGAATCGTAGACCATTTTCATGTGAATTTTGTGGTTGAAGCGGAGTTGTGTCGGGTCGTTACCGCCGGGTTTGGTGGGGTTGGGCTTGAGGATGCGCCAGTCGTCATGGCCACCGCCTGGGGAGAAACCGGTGATCGACTTCGTGACGACGGGCTGCGCGCTGCCCTGGACTTTGAGATCAGCGTGGCATTGGGTGCAGTGGTTGTCGCTCATTTTGACGAGGCTCTTGTCGCCTTTGTGCTCGGTGTGGCAACTGGCGCAGCGCGGCTCTTCGATCTGTTTTCCGGCCGTGCTGACAGCGGTGCCTTTGAGCAGCTTTTCGCCGCCAGGGCAGACCTGATTTGCGTTGTGAACGGGGCCGTCGTGGCAGACGCGGCATTTTGAATTCGTGACGATCCCGAACGAGCCGAGATGGCTTTCGTGGCAATCGCCGCAGCGGTGGTTAAAGAAACTGTGCTGGGCCGAAACGACACCGGGTTCATAGAGTGTGCGACCGGTATTGCTGAAGGGATTGAACGTCATGAGCAACACCGCAGTGAAGCCGATCGCGGGCAGAATGCGCGTGAGAAAAAACATCCAGCGGCGTGAGGAGTGAATTTTGGACGGGTAGTTTGGATCGATGCGTTGAGCGCGGTATTTTTGCTGTTTGACGAGAAGGTTTTCGTTGCGGTCGCTCATGAAAGCCTCCTGAAATGGATTCGGGTTTCGCGTTCCGGGATTCGTGTTGAAATCCCGGCGCGCGAAACCCGAATGTGGGTTGCAAATAGGTTACTACTTCTTGGCTTCGGGCGTAGCGTCTTTCTTTGTTTCCGGCGTGGCGGCTGGTTTGGCTTCAGCCTTGGTTGCACCGGGAGCGGCTTTGACGTCATGATTGCTACTGTTGCTTTCGGACATCAAATACTCGATCGTCACAGCACGGTCTTGCTTGCTGTGGGTCTTGTCATGGTAAATGTGGCATTCGATGCAATCGCTGCGCGCATTGCCAGGTTTATGGCAAATCTGGCATTGCTGCATTGACGGCAGAAGTACTTGCGACGTCTTCTCGCTTGTTCGAGCCGTGGCGTGACACTCTTCGCATTTAACTACTCCATGCGTTTCGTGATTGAAGACTGCGTGGTTCAACCAGCGGATTGGGACATTGGTATCTGCGACGACATCATCGTTCTGTGGCTTGTCCGCTTTCTTCGTGGTCGGTTCGTGGCAGAAAAGACAGGCACCGCGTTCGTTATTGTTGCGAACCGTTTTGGCATCGCCGAATATTTTGCCTAAACCTTCTTTCAATTTATCGTCCAACGCCGTGTCAATCGCGGCAGCGGAGATGGGTTTGTCATCAACGAATTTCGGAATCAAACTGCGGATGGCGTCGGCCAATTCGTCGTTGAACTTTTCCTTCTTCTTACCCTTGAGTTTTTCGGATCCTTTCAGGGCGTCGGCGTCGATGCCGTCAATGGCTTTGGCCATTTCTTCTTCGGAGCCGTAGGACGCCTTCATAAGTTCGAACATCTTTTCATAGTCACCGACTGCGGCGGTGATCAGCAGTTCGTCGGCTTCCTTTTTCGTCGCAGGCAACGGCTTGCCAGAGGCCTTGAGGAGATCGGCACGGTACTTGGAGAGCAACTTCATTTTGGCTTTGTCAGCGTCAGTCATGCTGGCTCCGCCGAGAGACGACTTGACAATTTCGGGGTATAACGCGCTCTTCAAGAAATCGCGAGCCTCGCCGGCGGGACCGTGCGGAATTATTATGCCAGCGGCTTTAATTTCGTGTTTGTGGCACTCGGACGCGCAGTTCTTTTCGTACGTGACAGGGATCATGTAACGATTTTGGCCGGATGCGGCCAAACTGCCGAACAGATCGCGAATCGTGGCAATGGCAGCGTTTTCGACAGTGAGTTTCAGTTGAGCCGGGTTGGCAGCCAGCTTCTGACGGGTCCGATCGAACGTGTCGCGGCTGAGCGTTTCGACGAGGATACGGCGGACGTCAATGTCGTCGAGTTTATACTTCACAACTCCGGTGGCCTCAGCGCGGACTTTGATGTTCGAGTAGAACGTCTTGCCTTCATCGGGCGTGAGTAATTTTTCAAATTCGTCGAGACGCTCTGAATCTGGCTTCATCGCTTCGAGATTATTTTCAGATGTGCGATGACAATCGACACACTCCATTTTGCGCGCGCCGAATTTGGAGAACGAATCGTAGGAGACGGTCATGTGCTTGGCGTGATTGAAGCGAAGCTGTGTGGGATCGTTGCCTTCGGGCGACTTGGCATCGGGACGCATCACGCGCCAGTTTTCGTGGCCGTCCATGAAGCTGCGGATATTGCCGTAAGGTGCAGGCTTGCCATTGAGCGTCTTCAGGTCGGCGTGACATTGCGTACAGTGATTGTCGGACATGGCAACGAGCTGTTGGTTGCCTTTGTGTTCGGTGTGGCACGACGCGCAGCGCGGTTCCTGAAGTTCGACTTTTCTCGTGCCGGTCAGCTTGCCGAAACCGCTGGGGCTGAAAGTTTCGTTACGGATGAGTTTTTCACCGCCCGGGCAGACCTGATTCGGATTGTGGATCGAACCGTCGTGGCATTTTGAACACTTGGCGTTGGTGACTTCACCGAGTTTGCCACCTTTGCTTTCGTGGCAATCATCGCAGCGGTGGCTGAACCAGATGTGGCGGCTGGAGACCGGGCCGGGTTCGTAGATGTGGCGTTCGTTTTTCACGAACGTCAGGACGACCAGCGCTCCAATGGCTGCGATAGGCAACACGAAGGTCAGGATGCGCATCCACGTTCGCCATGCGTGTGGCTTCTTGTGGTAGTCGTGATCAATGCGCTGAGCGCGGTATTTCTGCTGCTTGACGAGGAGTACTTCGTTGGGGTCGCTCATGTAAGCCTCAGTTTCGATTCCACGGTTCCGAGCCACTGACTTTCAATTGCATGACACACACGTCCTGCGGGTCCATCGCTGTGTTTTACTTAAAGAATTTCGTCGCACCGGAATAGTCGAACGTCGCGATAAAGACATGGAACGCTGACAACGCCAGCAAAAGATAGGACAACGGAATGTGAAAGTATTCCCAGAAATGGAGGATGCGGTGCAAGCGGACCTGCACCTGCAATTGGCGGCGTTCGTCGCACAGGGATTGAAGTTCTTCAAGCGCCACGTGGAGCTTCTGAGGAAGCAGGGTCTTGATGTGGTTGAATACGGCGGTGGCCTTGCGCAGTTCGGCGAGCTTGGCGTCTTTTTGGAAGACGGGATCCAGGAACGGTTCGACCTGCTCGTTGAAGAATGTCATCAACGGCTGAGCGGCTTTAAAATCTTCAGGAGAGGTGCCGATAATGGGCGTGTACTTGTCTTTGAAATCGGCGTCTTTCTTAAGCTTTTCGGCCTTCTTGCGTTCGACATCGTCTTGTTGGGTAGCGGTCAAATTGCCGGTGACTTTGCCAGCGCAGCACGACGTAATGATGGCGGCGTCGATTTTGAGTTTACCGATGACTTCGGGAATCTGTTCGTACGTCGATTCGTTCTTGACGGCTTGGAGCATGATTTTGGGGATGTACTGTTGCAAAATGACGCCGAGGATGCCGGTGAGTTCAACGACGATAAAGAGCAGCATCAACCAGAGTGTGAGCTTGTGTCCCATGTGGAACGCGGAGTGGCAGACGATCAGGGGGAAGGCGAGGAGGCCGAGCCAAATGTGGGCGTTGAGCCAGACTTTCGCGCGGCCCAATTTCCAGACGCGGACTGCGCGGCGCGCACCGAGTAAGCCGCAGAACACCATCATCAGAAAACCGACGGTGCCGTAGAGCAGACCGGGGATTGTGGAACCGGAGGGACCGGTGCCGCCATTTTTTAGTGAGGCCTGCTCGTAAAAGTGGTAGCTCACGAAGCTCAAAATGGTCGCGGCAATGGTGAATACGATCCAGTTCTTCTGTTTTTTGAATTCGATAAGCACGGGTCGGTTAGTCCTTCCTCGACATGCTGCGTATTGACCGTCCGCCGGTTCGCCGGTGGTCGTTCAGTCGCAGCCGTTTAATTCGCAAAACACTCACTTCGCACGACACCCACATCGTTCGAGTTTATTCGTCACGACCCCGTGAACTACGATGTTCTATCAACGTGTCCCGGCGCGACGAAAATCGCAGACAGGGTGCGTTTCAGAATAAGTTCGGACACAAGTCTCGTATGAATCTAGGTTCTTTTCTCCGATTTCGGCGTATCTTTCAACGTACTTTTCCCGACAATTTCAAAAAAATCGCGCGCATTCACGCGCATGGCGGCGTCGTGCGGGCACGCGTAGACGCAACTTGGTTCTTCTAATGTACTGCACTGATCACAAGTTACGGCGAGCTTCTTGACGTCGGCGACTTTGGTGACGGGCTTGTCCTTGTGTTCATCGTGTGGTAATTTTTTTCCGTCAGATTCTACGGGTTTAGCGGCTGCAGCGGCTGCTTTCTTGCGCTGAGCCTCCTCTTCTTTGGCGGTTTCGCGTGCGAGCTCTTCAGGCGAGAGTGCGAATTCGTGCATCGTAATATTGCCGTACGGGCACTGCTTCGCGCATTTTTCGCAGCCGATGCACCAATCTTCGATGATGATTTCAAACGTGGCCTCGCGTCGAATAGAACCGACGGGACAGCCGATCATGCAGACCGGATCCATGCAGCTGCGGCAGGATGTGGCGAGCAGGTATTTGTCGAAGCGCATACCTTCGCGCAAGAGGCGCGATTTTCTGTCATCATGAGTGTCCACGCACGCCTTGACGCACTCGTCACAGCGGGTGCATTTTTCGAGATCGATCAGCAGGACGTTCTGAGCCTGCATGAGTTCGTGGTCGATGAATTCACTGAGCGGACGCGACGGCGGGCGCAGCGCGATTTCGTTGCTTTGCGCCATACGTTCAGTGACGTCAACGTTCATGCGCGTCTTGAATTCGTCGTAACAATGCGTCAGAAAATCGAAATGCTTCTTCTCGATCTTGACGAGTTCGACGTGGTCGAGCGCGGTACACGTGGCGGTGCGGTTGACGTTGCGGAGCAGGCCGATTTCGCCGAACGAATCATTCTGCCCGAGATACGTCAGGACGAGTTCGCCGCCTGGCTGGGTTTGCGAGACTTTCACGCAGCCGCGTCTGACGAGGTAGAACGCGTTGGAGACTTCCCCTTGCTTGAAGATGATTTGGCCAGGTTCGAAATCTTTCAATTCGACGAGTTTGCGGAGCTGGTCGATGAATTCGGGATCGAGGTCTTTGAAGAGCGGGATCGCGTTCAAATGATCGATGAGCGCACGTTCGCGATAGTTGCGATCCAGCTTTTCCTTGTACTTGCTTTTGCGTGTGCGGACGGTGTCGAGGACGGTGCGAATGAGTTCGACGACGACACAATCTTCAAGCGCGCGGACGTTCGCGGATCGCGGGTAGAAATTGATGCAGGACATTTCGCCGAAGAGATCGCCCGGGCCCATTTCAACATGGCGCAAATGCGGCGGTAAGACCTGGACGTTTTCGATGTTGGGGCGCTGGCGTGATTTTGATTTGCGCGGACCTTCCTTGCGGCCTTCAATCCAGAAACGGAAGCGTTGAATCAGTCCCACGCCTTCGAAGCGCTGCTGTTTTTTCGAGTGAGCCAGGGCGGCTTTGTCGGGCGTGACCGTGTAGGCTTCGACTTTTCCGGAGAGGATGTAGAACGCGGTGGAGGCGTATTCGCCTTGGCGACAAATCAGGTCGCCCTTTTTAAATTCGCGCCGGACGACGCCGCCGTAGAGCGTTTTTTTGATGAGCGCTTCGGGAATGCCCTCGAGGATTTCGAGGCCCTTTAATTCTTCAACCGTGAGCGGCACGCCTGGTTGAAGCGGAATAGGTTTTTCGTCGTCGTCCGAGCTTTTGATCGCTGTGGGCGCTGCGGGTTTGGGGGCTGGAGC
>Ga0194061_1001515_pt1 | contig 13433 bp, 22 predicted proteins | sample SepL2221m_MetaG_FD_163423 | JGI IMG/M metagenome (GOLD analysis project Ga0194061, IMG submission 163423) | Anoxic zone freshwater microbial communities from boreal shield lake in IISD Experimental Lakes Area, Ontario, Canada - Sep2016-L224-21m | ecosystem: Environmental > Aquatic > Freshwater >...
TCGTGAAGGTCGCGTACCTCTTCACACACTTCGTGCCGATATCGATTATGGCTTCCATGAAGCACATACAACATTCGGTCGTCTTGGTGTAAAGGTTTGGATCTACAAGGGTGAAGTTATCGAGTCCCGTGCGGAACGTGCAGCGTCAGCTCTTGCAGCTGCTCGCGCTCCAAAGCCTCGTACACAAAACTCAAACCGCGGTCCTCGTACCTCACGTCCAGCTAGTGCTGAAGTTACAACTTCGCAAGCGCCAGTTGCAGCAGCAACAGCAACAGCTGTTGTGGAAGGAGATGCAAACTAAATGTTGATTCCACGTCGCGTAAAGCACCGTAAGCAGCATCACCCAAAGCGTGCTGGTAAGTCAAAGGGTGGGACTGTTGTTTCATTCGGAGATTTTGGTATTCAAGCTCTTGAGCCTGCATATGTAACCAACCGCCAAATTGAAGCAGCGCGTATTGCAATGACACGTCACATTAAGCGTGGTGGAAAGGTTTGGATCAATATTTATCCAGATCGCCCACTAACGAAGAAGCCTGCTGAAACTCGTATGGGTTCCGGTAAGGGTTCTCCTGAGTGGTGGATTGCAAACGTTAAGCCAGGCCGTGTGATGTTTGAAATCTCCGGTGTAACTGAAGAAATCGCTACAGAGGCAATGACTCGCGCAATTCACAAATTGCCAATGAAGTGCCGCGTAGTTCGTCGTGAGGAGTTCTAATGTCAAACATCGTTAGTGCAGAAACACTTCGCGCTCTCTCAACAGATGAGCTCGCAATCAAGCTGAAGGAAGCAAAGGAAGAACTTTTCAATCTTCGTTTCCAAGCAGCAACTGGACAACTTGAGAGCCATGGTCGTTTGACTGCGGTTCGTAAAGAAATTGCACGCATCTACACAATCTTGCGTGAACGTGAACTCGGAATTGGAGGCGCAGCATGACCGATAACACGGCCAAAAATAAAGAGCGCGGTTTTCGCAAAACTCGTGAAGGTCTCGTAACAAGCGACAAGATGGATAAGACAGTTGTTGTTGTCATCCAGGATCGCGTTAAGCATGGTCTTTATGGCAAGGTCTTGAGCCGTTCAAGTAAGTTGAAGGTTCACGATGAAAGTAACTCAGCCGGTATTGGCGATCGCGTTCTCATCATGGAAACTCGTCCACTTTCAGCAACTAAGCGCTGGCGTGTAGTCGAGATCCTCGAGAAGGCAAAGTAGGGGAGAGATAAGAAATGATTCAACAAGAATCGCGACTTCGCGTCGCTGACAACACCGGTGCAAAGGAACTTCTCTGCATCCGTGTACTTGGTGGTTCCTCCCGTCGATATGCCGGAATCGGAGACATCATTGTTTGTTCTGTTAAGGATGCAATTCCTGGTGGAACAGTGAAGAAGGGTGAAGTCGTCAAGGCTGTCATCGTTCGCACAGTTAAAGAGAATCGTCGTCCAGACGGCTCATATATTAAGTTTGATGAGAATGCCGCAGTGATCTTGAAGGCTGATGGCGAACCTCGTGGAACTCGTATCTTCGGACCAGTTGCTCGCGAACTGCGTGATAAGAAGTTCATGAAGATTATTTCGTTGGCTCCGGAGGTGCTCTAAAAATGTCAAGCATTCGTAAAGGCGACACTGTTGAAGTGATTGCTGGAAAAGATAAGGGCGTAACCGGCAAGGTTCTGGATATCAGCAAGCGTGATTCACGCGTTGTTGTAGAAGGAGCTAACCGCGTTAAGCGTCACACCAAGGAAGACACCACTGAACGTGGCGTCAAAGTTGGCGGAATTATTACCATCGAATCTCCAATTCATATTTCAAATGTGATGTTGGTCGGCGATGATGGCAAGCGCACCCGCATAGGTGCTCGTCAAAACGATGAGGGTAAGAACGTTCGCATCTCTCGTCGCACAGGGAAGGACGTCTAATCATGACAACCATTTCTACTCAGCCTCGTTTGAAGGCTCGATATGCATCTGAAATTAAGCCGGCTCTAAAGAGCAAGTTTGATTATAAGAATGTTATGGAAATTCCAACACTCGTTAAAGTAATTGTGAATATGGGTGTCGGCGAAGCAGCTCGCGATTCAAAGTTAATTGAAGGCGCAATCAAGGACTTGATCGTTATCACTGGCCAAAAGCCACAGGTAACAAAGTCTCGTAAGTCGATTGCTCAATTCAAACTTCGTGAGGGCCAGCCAATTGGAGCACACGTAACACTGCGCAACGATCGTATGTGGGAATTCACAGATCGTCTTCTCTCAATCGCACTACCTCGTATTCGTGACTTCCGTGGACTTTCTCCAAAGCAGTTTGATGGAAACGGCAACTACACCTTCGGTTTGACCGAGCAGGTTGTATTCCCAGAAATCGAACAAGACAAGCTTGATCGCACACGCGGTATGGATATTACTTTTGTGACAACAGCTAAGACCAACGAAGAAGGCCTAGAGCTACTCAAAGCTCTCGGTTTCCCCTTCAAGGAGGCATAAAAAATGGCAAAGACATCACTCAAGGTCAAAGCTTCTCGTAAGCCTAAGTTCAAGGTACGTGGTTACACACGTTGCCAGCGTTGTGGTCGTCCACATGCGGTCTATCAGAAGTTCGGCATCTGCCGTATCTGTTTCCGCGAGATGGCACACAAGGGCGAACTTCCAGGCATCACTAAGGCTTCCTGGTAAACGCGAAAGCTTTACTAGAAATCAACCGGTTTTATCCAACTACTAACTACGTAATAGGTCCGCTAGATAATTAAAAAACTAACGGAAACCATTTCGAGAAAGGCCAAAGGCCAAGAATGACAATGACAGATCCAATCGCAGACATGCTCGCACGTCTGCGCAATGCGAACTCTGCCTACCATGATGTGGTTTCAATGCCATCATCATCGGTAAAGGTTCGTATTGCCGAAATCTTGAAGCAGGAGGGTTATATCTCCGGCTTTAAAGTCGAAGCTAACGCTGCTGGTTTCGGGAAAACACTTTCAATTGATCTTAAATTCAGCGCAGATCGTCAGCGCTCGATTGCAGGTCTTCGTCGCGTCAGTAAGCCAGGACTTCGTGTTTATGCAAAGTCAACAGCCCTTCCAAAGGTGCTCGGCGGACTCGGCGTTGCCATCATTTCAACATCAACTGGATTGCTTACTGATAAGCAAGCCAACAAGCAGGGTGTAGGCGGAGAAGTTCTCGCCTACGTATGGTGATCGCATATGTCACGTATCGGTCGTAAGCCAATCTCGATTCCTGCGGGAGTCGAAGTAACAATCGCTGGTCAGGCTGTATCGGTGAAAGGTCCCAAGGGAACACTTTCATTCGTCGTCTCTGAACCAATTAAAGTTTCAAAGGAAGATACAGCTTTGGTTGTATCTCGTCCCGATGATTCACGTACGGCTCGTTCACTTCACGGTATGTCTCGTACCATGGTTTCGAACATGCTCGAGGGTGTAACAAATGGATATGCGAAGACAATCAATATCGTTGGTGTTGGTTATCGCGTACTTGAAAAAGGTGCTGATCTTGAATTCGCACTTGGTTACTCACACCCAATTGCTTTCCCGGCTCCAGAAGGAATCACTTTTAAAGTGGAATCAGCAACTCGTCTGCAGGTTAGCGGAATCGACAAGCAACTTGTTGGCGAAACTACAGCGAAGATTCAAAAGCTTCGCAAGGCTGATCCTTATAAGGGCAAGGGCCTTCACCTTGACGGTGCTCGTATCCGTCGCAAGCAAGGAAAGACAGGTAAGAAATAATGGCTATCGGAGTTAAAGTAGTTAAAGGCAATGCGCAAAATGCACGTCGCCGTCGCCATTTCCGCGTTCGCAAGAAGGTAGTTGGTTCATCACTTCGCCCTCGCCTTGTGGTCTCGCGCTCTTCACGTCACCTTGTAGCTCAAATTGTTGATGATTCAATTGGTCAAACACTTGCATCAGCGTCAACAATGGAAGCCGATCTTCGTTCAGCAACGGGCGACAAGACTGCCAAAGCAAAAGAAATTGGCGCACTTGTTGCAAAGCGCGCGAAGGAAAAAGGAATTTCTGCAGTGGTCTTCGACCGCGGTGGAAGCAAGTATCACGGTCGCATTGCAGCTCTAGCTGACAGTGCTCGCGAGAATGGATTGGACTTCTAATGGCAGCTCCAGCAACAACTTCACGTTCAGGTGCAAATACACCTGGCGGAACCGCCCCTGGCGGTAAGAGCAACGATCGTCGTGAACGTCGCGATCGTCGTGATGGTGGACCTGAAAAAGAGAAGAGTCCATACACAGAGCGCGTTGTCTTTATTAACCGCGTTGCAAAGGTTGTAAAGGGTGGACGTCGTTTCTCCTTCACAGCACTTGTAGTCGTCGGAGATCAAAAGGGAACTATCGGAATCGGTTACGGCAAGGCTAAGGAAGTACCTCAGGCAATTGCTAAAGCTGTCGAAGATGCGAAGAAGCAATTCTTTAAGGTCCCTGTAATCAACGGAACTATTCCTCATCCAGTAACGGGTGAAAAAGCTGCGGGCATTGTTCTTCTTCGCCCAGCAAGCCCAGGTACCGGAGTTATCGCGGGCGGCCCAGTTCGCGCTGTTCTCGAATGCGCAGGTATTACAGATGTCTTGACCAAGTCTCTTGGTTCAGCAAATCCAATCAATATGGTTCATGCAACTGCACAGGCTTTGAAGGATCTAGAAGATCCAGCATCGATTGCTGCACGTCGCGGAAAATCTCTAGAAGATGTCGCACCTGCAGCTCTTGTACGTGCCATCGCATCGGTAGGTGCATAATGCCTCGTTTAAAAGTTACACAACTACGTTCCAAAGTCGGCGGTCGTCCAGAACACCGCGAGACTTTGCGATCACTTGGTTTAAAGCGCATCGGTGACGTTGTGGTGAAAGAAGATCGTCCAGAAATTCGTGGAATGGTCGTCGCTGTTCGCCATCTTGTTAAGGTTGAGGAGGTCGAATAAAAATGGTTCTCAAGGTACATCACCTTCGTCCAGCTCCTGGAGCGAAGAAGACAAAGACTCGTAAGGGTCGCGGTGAAGCATCAAAGGGTAAGACTGCTGGTCGTGGCGGCAAGGGAACGCGCGCTCGTAACGTAGTTCGTGCCGGCTTCGAAGGCGGACAGCTCCCATTGGTCATGCGCCTTCCAAAGCTTCGTGGTTTCAAAAACCCAGAACGCGTGGAATATCAGCCTGTGAACGTTTCAACAATTAATGCTCTCTACCCAAAGGGTGGGGAAGTAACGGTTGAAGATCTCATTGCCAAAGGTGCAGTACGCGATGGATATCCAGTGAAAGTGCTTGGAAATGGCGAAATTTCCGTCAAGGTAAATCTCTCTGTTCACGCATTTTCTGCATCAGCATCTGAGAAGATTGCTGCCGCTGGTGGAACTGTTACTGCGGTAAAGAAGTAGAAAACGTTCGTTTAACTTAAAAATAATTAATATCGAAACGGAAGCTTAGGAGCAAAAGTAAATGCTGTCAGCATTTGGTAAGGCCTTTAAGACACCTGATCTTCGCAAGAAGATTTTCTTTACGCTCGCGATCATGGGTCTCTTCCGTTTCGGTTCAATTATTCCAACGCCTGGTGTTTCGTATACAAATATCCAGACATGTTTGAAGAATGCCAACAGTGGCGGCCTCTTCGGCTTAATCAATCTTTTCTCAGGTGGAGCGCTCCTACAACTTTCTGTTTTTGCTCTCGGCATCATGCCTTACATCACCAGCTCAATCATTATTCAGCTTTTGACTGTCGTTATTCCGCGCTTTGAAGCGTTGAAGAAGGAAGGACAATCAGGTCAAGCAAAACTGACTCAATACACTCGTTACCTAACAATTGGTCTCGGAATATTGCAGTCAACTGGCCTAGTAGCTGTTGCTCGTACACCAGGTCGTTTATTTAGTGGTTGTTCACTACCTATTATCCCTGACACTTCGTGGACACGAATCGCAACAATGGTTTGTGTAATGACTGCTGGAACATCTGTAATTATGTGGCTCGGTGAATTGATCACCGATCGCGGCATCGGTAACGGAATGTCAATCTTGATTTTTACTTCGATTGCAGCTCGTTTCCCAAGCCAACTTTGGTCAATCAAACTTCAAAAAGGTCTCTTCCCATTCCTTGTTGTGATGTTGATGGGTGTTGCGGTTGTTGCCGCAGTTGTCTTTGTAGAACAAGCCCAGAGACGTATTCCTGTGCAGTATGCAAAACGCCAAGTTGGTCGGCAGTCGTATGGCGGAACTAGTACTTATATTCCTATCAAGGTGAATCAAGCTGGCGTTATTCCAATCATTTTCGCATCCTCGCTGCTTTATATCCCATCGTTGATTGTTAATTTCTCAGGTAGCCAAGCTGGCTGGGCTGTTTGGGTTCAACGTAACTTGGTAAAGGGTGATCACCCTATTTATATTATTCTTTACGCATCACTCATTGTCTTCTTCACTTATTTCTATGTAGCAATTACCTTCAACCCTGATGAAGTTGCTGAAAATATGAAGACATATGGTGGATTTATTCCAGGAATTCGTTCTGGACGTCCAACAAGTGAGTACCTCCAGTATGTTTTGTCACGCATCACTGCGCCAGGTTCTGCTTATCTTGCATTTGTTGCGATTATTCCAATCATCGCCTTAATCATGGTTAACGCTTCTCAGAATTTCCCATTCGGCGGAACAGCTATTCTTATTGTTGTTGGTGTCGGTTTGGATACGTCCAAGCAGATTGAAAGCCAACTTCAACAGCGTTCCTATGAGGGATTCCTCCGCTAATGCGTTTGATCCTGGTAGGACCACCAGGAGCTGGTAAGGGAACTCAAGCTGTTCATCTTGCAGCCCACTATGCCATTCCACATATTTCGACTGGCGATATCTTTCGCGCCAACATTAAGGGTGGAACTGAGCTAGGAAAGCTTGCGCAGTCATACACCGATAAGGGCGAGCTAGTGCCGGACGCTGTTACAAATGACATGGTGAAAGATCGCCTTAATCAAGACGATGTTATCAACGGTTTCCTATTAGATGGATACCCACGCAACACTTTCCAAGCAGAAGTACTTCGAGCAATTTTGGCTGAGCAGAAGCGGCCACTTGATGCTGTTCTAGAGCTTTCTTTAGATGATTCAGAAATTGTTACTCGTCTCTCTGGGCGTCGCACCTGCAGAGATTGCCAGTCAAGTTTTCATATCTTGTTTGAGAAGCCACTTGTCGATGGAAAATGTGACAAATGTGGTGGCGAGCTTTATCAACGCACAGATGATGGTGTTGACGTTATTCAAAACCGTCTCTCTGTTTATTCAGAACAGACCAAACCTATTATTAATTTTTATCGTGGAGAAGGTTTACTTATCTCCATTGCGGCAGAAGGTGAAGTATCTGAAATAACGCATCGAGCAATCGGTGCTTTAAGCGCAGCTGTTTCCTAGGTAGGCAGGTGATATCGTGGCAATTCAAATAAAGACTCTGGAACAGCTACAGAAGATGCGTCTAGCTGGCCTTGTAGTAGCCAAAGCACTACAGGCGATGAAAGAAGCCATAGCGCCAGGTGTATCGACACTTGATTTAGATGCAATTGCGGTAAAAATCCTTAAGGAAAATAACGCCACTCCATCGTTTTTAAATTATCACGGTTATCCAAATGTTATTTGCGCCTCAGTTAATCATGAAGTTGTTCATGGCATTCCAAATGCAAGAAAGTTTGTTGAAGGCGATGTGATATCGATTGATTTCGGAGCCATCGTTGATGGCTGGCATGGAGATTCGGCATTTTCTATTGGCGTTGGTGAAATCGATCCCGAGGATCAAAAGCTTATGGATGTATGTGATGAATCTATGTGGAGGGGTATTGCAGCCGGCAAAGTTGGCGGCCACCTGACAGATATTTCAGCGGCAATTGAGGATTACATTAATTCGCAGGGTAAGTACGGCATTTTGCGTGAATATGGTGGACATGGAATTGGTACAGAGATGCATCAAGATCCCCACATATTAAATTATGGAAAAGCCGGACTTGGACCAGAATTGATTGTTGGTTTAGCTCTTGCGATTGAACCGATGATCACTCGTGGCTCGCCTCGCACACAAGTCTTATCTGATGATTGGACAGTAGTCGCAGCTGATAAAAGTAACGGGGCTCATTTCGAGCATTCGTTTGCTTTTTGCCCAGATGGAAAGCCGTTCGTTTTAACTGCGCAGGATGGTGGAGCAGCAAGGCTGGGCCGTCTTGGAATTGAAATTTCACCACTACTTTCTTAAATTTTCTTAAATTTTCTTAAATTTTCTTAAATTTTCGGAAATCAAGCAGATTCAACTGACCCCGAACTACCCACAGACCCAGATTTAGACCTTCAAGCTAGCCTTTGCAGGCTTTGGCTTATACCCCTCCAAGTCGGCCAAAAGGGGTGAAATACCCGATTTCCTCTATGGCGAGTTTGCCCTTAGAATTCTCATCTTGCCTCCAGATAAACGCTAGAGGCTGGATTAACTCAACCCGGTTCAGAAAAGTAGGTACTGCTTGGCTAAGAAAGACGGCGCCATCGAAATTGAAGGCTCTGTAGCTGAAGCACTTCCGAACGCTATGTTCAGAGTGACGTTAACAAATGGACACGTTGTGCTTGCACACATTTCCGGAAAGATGCGACAGAACTACATTCGTATCTTGCCTGAAGATCGTGTGATTGTGGAACTAAGTCCATATGACCTTACAAGAGGTCGAATTATCTATCGTTACAAGTAAGAGAGAAGGAATATCGTGAAGGTAAAACCAAGCGTGAAGAAGATTTGCGACAAGTGCAAAGTCATTCGTCGTAATGGTCGCGTCATGGTCATTTGCGACAACCTTCGTCACAAACAGCGTCAAGGTTAATCAAGGGTTAATCAAGGGTTAATCAAGACTAATTAGGGCTAATTAAAACTAGCTCTAAATAAATAACGCGTGGCACGACTGAAGTTGTAAAACTTCAGACTCTCGGACCGGTAGGCCGAGACTAATGTTGTGAAACATTAGGTGTGCTGCGGAGGACCTTCCGGATATAGAAAAGGTAATAGATATGGCACGTCTTGTCGGCGTCGATCTACCACGTGAAAAGCGTGTGGAGATTGCGCTCACTTATATTTTCGGGATTGGACTTACGCGCGCGCATGCAACTCTTGCAGCGACCGGTGTAAATCCAGATACCCGCGTTAAAGATCTTCAAGAGCCAGAATTGGCAAAGCTTCGCGAATATATCGAAGCAAATTATAAAATCGAAGGTGACCTTCGCCGTGAAATTACGGGCGACATTCGTCGCAAAGTTGAAATTCAGAGCTACCAAGGTATTCGTCACCGTAAGGGACTTCCTGTACGTGGTCAGCGCACACACACCAACGCACGTACACGCAAGGGCCCTCGTAAGGCAATTGCTGGTAAGAAGAAGGAGACTAAGTAATGGCCGCTCCTAAAGCAGCTGCTAAAGGCAAAGTAAAGCTCCGTAAGAAGGAGAAGAAGAACGTTGCCTTTGGACAAGCGCACATTAAGTCAACCTTCAACAACACAATCGTTTCAATAACAGATCCATCCGGAGCTGTTATCTCTTGGTCATCTGCTGGTCAGGTTGGCTTTAAGGGTTCACGTAAATCAACACCTTATGCAGCTCAAATGGCTGCAGAAGCTGCTGCACGTCGCGCACAAGAACATGGCCTTAAGAAGGTCGATGTATTTGTTAAGGGCCCAGGCTCTGGTCGCGAAACAGCAATTCGTTCATTGCAAGCAGCTGGTTTGGAAGTTGGTTCCATCTCTGATGTGACACCTGCTCCACACAATGGTTGCCGCCCACCAAAGCCTCGTCGAGTTTAAGGAAGGAAGAGAATAAATGGCTCGTTATACCGGAGCAGACTGCAAGCGTTGCCGTCGCGAAAAAGTGAAGCTCTTCCTCAAGGGCTCAAAGTGTGATGGACCTAAGTGTCCTATCGAATCTCGTCCATACCCACCAGGGCAACATGGCCGCGGTCGAACAAAAGAATCTGAATACCTATTGCAGCTTCGCGAAAAGCAAAAGTGCGCTCGTATTTACGGCGTTCTTGAAAAGCAATTCCGCGGCTACTACGAAGAGGCTAACCGTCTTCAAGGCAAGACAGGTGAAAACCTCCTTGTTCTTCTTGAGACTCGCTTAGATAACGTTGTATTCCGTGCAGGCTTTGCAAAGAGCCGCGACATGGCGCGTCAGCTTGTTAAGCACAGTCACTTCACCGTGAATGGTAAGAAGGTAAACATTCCTTCATATCGCGTATCTCCAATGGACATTGTTGATGTAGTCCCTGGATCACTCGATGCAACCCCATTCATCGTTGCTAGCGCAGAGCTTGGCGATAAGGCTGTACCAGCCTGGATGGAAGTTGTTGGGTCAAAGATGCGAATCTTGATTCACGCCATGCCAACCCGCCCAATTATCGACACTCTTGTTCAAGAGCAGATGATTGTTGAGCTTTATTCTAAGTAGTAAATATGTAATTGATCAGTAATTAAAGAAGTAACCACCAGTTCGTACAACTTTAAGTAGTTAAAAATTAAATAAGTAGTTAATAGCAGGAGATCAAATAGCGGATCTCCCCGACGTACGGAGGAACTAAGTGCTCATTGCACAACGCCCCATCCTCACTGAGGAAGTAGTTTCAGAGTTTCGCTCAAGCTTCATTATTGAACCATTGGAGCCTGGATTCGGTTACACCCTAGGCAACTCACTTCGCCGCACTCTCTTGTCATCTATTCCAGGTGCAGCTGTAACTGGAATTCGTGTCAACGGCGCGCTTCATGAGTTCGCAACCTTGGACGGTGTTAAAGAAGACATCACTGAGATTGTGCTAAATATTAAGAACCTCGTTCTGTCATCAGACAACGACGAGCCATCCTTGCTTTACATCCGCAAGAGTGGAGAAGGCATCGTTACTGGCGCAGATATTGCGGCTCCAGCTGGCGTAACTGTTCACAATCCAGAGCTACACATTGCAACACTTAACTCAAAGGCTGCCTTTGAAGTTGAGCTAACAGTTGAGCGTGGTCGCGGATATGTAACTGCTGTTCAGAATAAGGCTGCTGGCGGAGAAATTGGTCGTATTCCTGTTGACTCAATTTATTCACCAGTTCTTCGCGTCTCTTATAAAGTAGAAGCAACGCGTGTTGAACAGCGCACAGACTTTGATCGCTTAATTGTTGACGTTGAGACAAAGGGATCTATCAAGCCTTCAGATGCAATGGCATCTGCTGGTAAGACTCTCGTTGAACTCTTCGGTCTAGCACGCGAATTGAACGTTAATGCCGAGGGCATTGAAATGGGACCTTCCATTCAAGATGCCGCTCTAGCTGCTGATCTTGCTCTTCCTATCGAAGACCTTGATCTCACAGTTCGTTCATACAACTGCTTGAAGCGCGAAGGAATCCACACTGTCGGTGAACTAGTCGCCCGATCAGAAGCTGACCTTCTCGACATTCGCAACTTTGGTTCAAAATCTATTGATGAAGTGAAGGCAAAACTTCACTCCATGGGCCTACAGCTCAAGGATTCACCAATCGGATTCGATCCAACACAACATGCCAACTACGGAACTGATATTGACGAAGACCTCGTCGATTCAGATCAGATTTAATTGGAATTAAAGAGGAGATACGCCAATGCCAAAGCCAAGTAAGGGACCACGTCTTGGAGCAGGTCCTGCTCACGAGAGGTTGTTGCTAGGCACTCTTGCAGAGCAACTATTTGAACACGGAAAAATTACAACAACAGAGGCAAAAGCTAAGCGCCTTCGCCCTGTTGCTGAGCGCTTGATCACTCACGCAAAAGCGGGAGATCTTGCTGCCCGGCGCCGCGTCCTTGCAACAATTGCTAACAAGAGCGTCGTACACACACTCTTCACAGTGATTGCGCCACGTTTTGCAGAGCGTAATGGTGGATACACACGCATTACAAAGATTGGCCCACGTAATGGAGATAACGCGCCAATGGCTGTTATCGAAGTTCTGACTGAGGGCACACCTGCCAAGAAGGCAACTGTAAAAGCTGCTGAAAAGGTAGCTAAGAAAGCTGCTGAATAAACCCAGCGCTTCTTACATTAATTAGATTCATGACGATTCCCGTTCTCAACCCTGAGAGCGGGTTTCGTCGTTTACAGATAAATTTTTCTTATGATGGCACTAATTTTCAAGGCTGGGCCAAGCAACCTGAATACCGCACTGTTCAAGGAGTTCTTGAAGAACTAATTGGGAAAATTCTCCGAGCCAAAGTTGATTGTGTTACGGCTGGTCGCACAGATGCTGGAGTACATGCGACAGGGGCAGTTCTTCACGTTGACATTCCAGATTCAGATGAGATCGTTGATATTGAAAATCTTGCATTCAAACTCAATCGAATCCTTGATGAAGATATTCGCATTACTAACGTGCGTGTTGCGCCTTCAGGTTTTCATGCACGCTATTCAGCGACGGCCCGCCATTATGAATACAGAATCGCAGATGGAGATAGACCTATCTCGCCACTCGAGCGACATTTTGTAGCCGACTGGTATCGCCCACTTGATTTAGAACTACTTAATCAAGCTTCCACTTCACTGCTCGGCACACATGATTTTTCAGCCTTCTGTAAATGGCGGGAGAATGCCACAACTATTCGAACGCTAAAAGAATTTTCATGGCATCGCGAAAAGACTGGCCTCCTCATTGCCCGAGTTTGTGCTGATGGATTTGGCTACAACATGGTTCGCAATCTGGTTGGCGCTGCAGTTTGCGTAGGCGAGAAAAGGTATGACCTCGGGTGGATTCGCAGAGTACTCACAGAGAAGTCACGGGTATCGGACTCATACGTTTTCCCAAGTCGTGGTTTAACATTGGTTAAAGTTGATTATCCAGAGGATGATCAACTTCCCGCTATCGCAGAACTCGCATGGAAGGCCAAGCAACTAGCAAACGGGCAACTAGCAAACGGGCAACTAGCAAACGGGCAACTAGCAAACGGGCAACTAGCAAACAGCTTGTATGAGCAAGAAGATGAGGAGCTGGAATAGCCAATGAAAATTGTGAGCAGGAATATTAAAGCCATCCTTGGCGCAGCAACGATTGGTTCATTAGCTTTGAGCGATCCATCCTTTGCCGCTGCGCAAATATTTTTAGGTAACGCAGCTCCAAATGCACTGGGTGGTTCACTACAAGTTCAAATCACAGTTGATGGTGGAAAAATAACTGCAATTACAACTCCGATCACTCCACCGGGTAGAAACGCTCAATACGCAGCTTATGCTGTTCCAATTTTGACGCAAGAGGCCCTGAGCGCACAAAGCGCAACGATTCAAGGAGTTTCTGGAGTGTCATACATTTCAAGTGCGTGGATGCAATCGCTGGCGTCAGCCATTAGTAAAGCAGGGGCGTTACTCACGAACCAGATTCCATCCACTCCATCCACTCCATCCACTCCATCCACTCCATCCACTCCATCCACTCCATCCACTC
>Ga0194061_1001519_pt1 | contig 13419 bp, 10 predicted proteins | sample SepL2221m_MetaG_FD_163423 | JGI IMG/M metagenome (GOLD analysis project Ga0194061, IMG submission 163423) | Anoxic zone freshwater microbial communities from boreal shield lake in IISD Experimental Lakes Area, Ontario, Canada - Sep2016-L224-21m | ecosystem: Environmental > Aquatic > Freshwater >...
ATCCAGCTAATCGCCACCGATCTGGCCAAGACCGACCCGAGTTTCTCGTGGCAGCGCAAGCTGATGGACGCCGGCTCGTGCAATACTTCGGCCTTTATGGCGTGGGGTTACGATGCCGCCGGGATCACTATTCCGCTGGGCAATTACCACAATATGCACGTGGATGGGCACATTGGCTATGGTTCCACCCCGACCGCCGGGCCGGAAGTGGGCAGCGAATCGGTGGATATCCGGGATTTCGCCGGTGAGGTATACTTGCTCACACAGGTGGTGCAGGCCATGGGCCGCTACGACGGCAGTCTGACCCCCTGGCGTGAGAGTTTGGATACAATGTACGAAACCGAACAACGTGAACTACTCGCTAAGACCAGCGCTGGTACCGCCGACTTTGATAAGGTTCAACCATGAAAATCACCCATGATCCGCACCAAATGATTGTCACGCCCGCCCAATTGGAGAACTTTTGTGCCACCGCCCGCGCGGCGGGGTACCTGACCTTTGACACCGAGTTTATCAGCGAATCCAGCTATCGCCCGTGGCTGTGCCTGCTGCAGGCCGCCACCACCGATTGCGTGGTGGTGATTGACCCGCTGGCCGTCACGGATCTGACGGTTTTCTGGGAACTGCTGGCCGACCCGGCCGTGCTGAAAATCGCTCATGCCTCCGAGCAGGATTTGATGCTGGTGCGGCAATATGGCGACCTGATCCCGCAGAATATGATGGATACCCAGATCGCCGCCGGGCTGGTGGGGCTGGGCTATCCGCTGGGCTATGCCAAGCTGGTCGAGGAATTCTGCGGCCATAACCTGCCCAAGTCGCATACATACAGCAACTGGGGCCGTCGCCCCCTGACCACCCAGCAACTGCAATATGCCGCCGACGATGTGCGCTTCATTGCCGATATGTGGGTCAAGCTGCAGAAGCTGGTCGAGGAACAGGGCCGGATGGACTGGCTTAAGGAAGCCTGCACCGAATTGATTCACGATTCCACCCGCGTCAGTACGCCGGATGAACTCTTTCGCCGGGTGCGCGGGTGGGGGTATCTGAATGCCGACCAACTCGCGATTCTGCGCGAATTGGCGGTGTGGCGCAATGAAACCGCCGCCGCGCTGGATAAGCCCCTGCGTGTGATCGTCAAAGATGAGGCGCTGGTCGAACTGGCCCGCAAACAATCCACCAAGCTGCCGGTGATTCAATCCACGCTGCTGCTGCCGAGGCAGTATGCCGACCCGTGGGGGGTGGAAATCCAAACCGCCATCACCCACGGCATGAGCCGTCCGGACAAGCCCACACCCGCGAAGGTCACCCACGACATCCCCGGCGCCAAGGAACTGGGCGACAGCCTGTGGCTGGGCTTCCAATCCCACTGCATCGGCAACGCCCTGGCCCCCGGCCTGATTACCAATCACGCCGAAATCGAAACCTTCGCCCGGCGCTTCCTGCGCAATCAACCGTGTGACGACCTGAGCCTCTTCACCGGCTGGCGCCGCGCCGCCGCCGGCGCTTGGCTGGTCGAATTCGCCTCCGGGCGGGTGAATCTGGAAATGCGCATCGAAGGTACCGCGTTGCGCGTGAAGAAATAAGGTTCATTCGGGAATTTTGCGGCGAGTTTTATGTATTCTGCTCCAATGGGACGAAGTCACTCCCAATTTCCCATAATATTCTTGGTCAAGCCTCCCGTCCATGTTAATCTATTACTCATGGCATGGCATGTGTACTAACTATAAGTGATTAACGCAAAGACGGCACTTTGTTATGCTTGAAAACCAAAAATGACAGGTGCTATATGCGTGCGAATTATGTTGCGGTTAGAGGCATTCGAATTCTTGCCGTTGTCGCTGCTATTGTGACGGCGTGTTGGCTGGGATTTTATGGCTATTATTGCATATTTGAACGGACCGAATTTGAGAACAGAATATTGTTCCGCGACATAGCCATGGAGTGTAATCACAGGTCTCGTTCGTTTAATATGAATGACCAATTTACCCCTACTATGAACGCCCATGACCTGCTGGCGCAACTTGACCAAGGGGAAAGAGTTCGTGATAGAGTCAAAAATGCGATCAAACAGGGGCGTAATCTGTATGGAAACGCGTATTATGTGATCCGTGATGACGATGGAAATTGGTTCTTATGTGATCCCGGAGACAATCGAAAAAATGATGAAAAATATATAGGTAAGGCGTGGGTGTTCTCAGAAAATCATTGGCAAATGCTCGAGCATCAGGAGCCATGGCTGACCTCCGAGCATATGGTCTACGACCCTATCGTTGTAGCCAGAATTAATTCCGCGCTGGCCAAGTATTTACCCCCAACTACCGCACCTACCACGCACTCATTCTCGTCCGAAAAGCCACGCGAAACAAAGACGGTTTTACCATAATCATCCAACCCCGTTCCCGCGCTTTTCCCCGCGCAAAAACAAACCCGCTCCGGGGTTGCCGGAGCGGGTTGTCGAATTACTCGGATCAAACGGCCAATTAGGCCAGTTCGATGGTCGCGCCTTCGGCTTCGAGCTCTTTCTTGAGCTTCTCGGCTTCGGGCTTTTCCAGACCGGTCTTGACCGGCTTGGGAGCAGCTTCGACCAGGTCCTTGGCTTCTTTCAAGCCCAGACCGGTCGCCGCACGCACAACCTTGATGACGTTGATCTTCTTCTCGCCCGCAGCCTTCAGAATCACGTCAAACGTGGTCTGTTCGGCAGCGGCGGGGGCAGCAGCGCCACCGGCGGGAGCAGCGGCAACCGCCACGGCGCCAGCCGCGGCTTCGATGCCATAGGTGTCCTTCAGGTAGCTGCTGAGGGCTTGCGCATCCAGCAGAGTGAGCGCCACAATCTTGTCGCCAAGATCCTTGATTTCCGGCTTGATATCAGCCATGGTACGAACCTTTCACTTTCTATTCGTAACAACCAGCCCAGACACCGTGTCCGGTTTTAACTGCTCAGAGCAGGCTCGCTGTCAACGAGATACACAAAATTTACGCGGCCTTTAGGCGGCCGCACCGGCCTTCTCTTGTTTCTCGGCCACGGCCTTGACCTGACCAGCAAGCTTGCGGGCGGGTGCCACAACCTGACCGGCGATCTTGCGCGCGGGGCCGACGATCTGCGCCACGATGGTGGCCTGCAGTTCCTTCTTGTTGGGCAGCTTGGACAGGGCTTCCGCAGCCTTGCCTTCCAAAATTTGGCCATCCATGATGGCGCCCTTGATCTTCAGATTGCTGAACTTCTTGGCCTGCTCCAGCAGTTCCTTCATGATGTCCACGACGGAATCGCCGCCGTACACAATCGCGTTGGTTCCGGTGATGAGCTTGTCCGCACCGGCAAAGCCGACCGCGGCCAGAGCCTTGATGGCCATCGCGTTACGCACGACGGTCATTTTGACTTTCTTCTTCCGCAGGGCGGTGCGGATATCGTTGGCATCCTTGGATGCCACGCCCGAGTAGTTGATGATGACGACCGAGTCGGCACCCTTGAACTTGGTTTCGTATTCTTTGGCGATTAAGCCCTTGAGTTTCATGGACATAGCATACCTCGCTGATTACAGATGACACTGGCGGTTACCCGCCTGGTCAGGACTCTGATTGACGACCCGTTACTTGGTTTCTTCTTCAATGTTATGTTTGGTGGCGTCCACATGGACCGCCGGACTCATCGTGGTGGTCAGGGTGATACCCTTGATGAACACGCCCTTGCTCGACGTGGGCTTCATCTTCTTGATGGTCTCGATGAAGGCATGGGCGTTGGCCGCCAAATCTTCATCCGAGAAGCTCACCTTGCCCAGCAGGGCATGGACGTTCCCGCCCGCATCGTTGCGGAACTCGATCTTACCGGCGGTGTAATCCCGCACCGCACCGGCCACATCCGTGGTCACGGTACCGGCCTTGGGCGAAGGCATCTTGCCCTGGGGGCCAAGCACCTTACCCAAACGGGCAATCTTCGGCATCAAATCCGGCGTGGCAATCGCCACATCGAATTCGGTCCAGCCATCGTTGACCTTCTTGATCAGGTCATCCGCACCGGCTTCCACTGCACCGGCCGCCTTGGCCGTATCAATATTGTTGCCCTGCACAAACGCAATGACGCGCTTGGACTTGCCGATCCCCTTGGGCAGGCTGACCGAACCACGCACGGCCTGATCGGCCTGCTTGGCATCAATGCCCAACCAGATGCAAATGTTGACGGTTTCGTCAAACTTCGCCTTCTTGAATTTCTTCAGGGTGATGATGGCCGTTTCGAAGCTGACAGCGTGATCGGGCACATGTTTGGCCGATTCGTTGTAGCGCTTACCGTGCAGTTTTGTGCTCATGGCGACTCCGCGAAAACTAACTCTGGCCGCAACGCGCGACCGAAAAAATCTCGCCGTAACCAGAAACTGCATTAGTGGGGGAGTTTACGTCCCGGACTGAAGTTTCAGTCTCGGTTCGCCGCTTGTCATGCAAGCTCAGCTCCCACTGTTGCGGCCCGTGGTACGGCCTTGAAGTGCTAAAGAATAACCATTAACCCGTAACTGTCAAGCCGCCGGGGTACAGATTTCCCCGCCGGGGCTCAGATTCGCCGTCAGCGGCATGTTATCAATCAGCCGCGTACTGCCACACACCGCCGCCACCAAACCCACACACGGCCCGTCTATTGGCCCGGTGTATGCCACCAGCGTATGGGGATGATACCCGCTGGCATATTGCACGGTTAATCCGCGTTCATGAATAATCTTGTGCATCCCCTCGGTCAACTTCGTTCCCGTCATCCCCGGCGTGACCAAGGCTCCCTTGGCCCAGTCCAGCGCCGCATACAGCGCAATCGCCTGGCCGCGTTGGGTGGCATCCAAATAGCGGTTCCGGCTCGATAGCGCCAAACCATCCGCCTCGCGAATGGTCGGACACGTCACCAATTCCACCGGCACATCCAAATCCCGCAGCATCGCCCGCAGGATTAGCTGCTGCTGGTAATCCTTTTGGCCCATAAACATCTGGCTGGGCTGCACGATATTCAGCAATTTGAGCACCACTGTGCACACGCCGCGAAAATGCCCCGGCCGCAGCGCCCCATCCAAAACCGTCCCCAACGGGCCGGGCTCTACCGCCAGAATATCCTCGCGCCCATGGGGATACATCATGGCATCACTGGGCGTAAACACCGCGTCCACCCCTGCGGCCTTTAGTAACTTCAGGTCTGCATCCAGTGTCCGCGGATACTTCTGCAGGTCTTCCTGCGGACCAAATTGAGTCGGGTTCACATAGATACTCACCACCACCCGCCCCCGGGGGCCGATCTGGGCGCGGGCTTCGTGGACCAAACTGATATGCCCCTCGTGCAGTGCCCCCATGGTCGGCACGAAGCCAATTTTGACGCCTTCCGCAACCGATACTGCCTGCCAGGCCCGTATCGCGGTGATAGTTGCACAAACCTGCATAGGTTAATTCCTTAATCCAGACCCTAAGGTCCGCTTATGCCGTAAGAATTTTTCGGGAACAAAAACATGCCTGCGGCATCTATATGTTAGCAGAGGACGCTTTTTTCGCAATTCCTTACTCTAGAAGCAGGTGGATCATGAGGAAACCTATCGCAGCGGTATTGACGGCGTGTGTGCTGCTGACCAGCGTTACCAGCCTATGGGCGGACGCCATATCAGTAAAAGGCAAAGTTGATGCCGTCACGGTGTATCGGGGGCAGGCGTTGGTGACGCGCAAGGTGGATTTGGCCGGGGCTGCGGGGCTGCGCGAGATTGTCATCACCGATTTGCCCGCGCAGGTGATGTCCAGCAGTCTCTTTGCCGAAAGCAATGAAAATGTCGAAATCCGGTCGGTGCTGTTCCGCGAACGCGCCGTCGAGCAGGATGTGCGCGAGGAAGTGCGCAAACTCGACAGTCAGATTCGCGATCTGGCCGATCGTATCAGCCTCCGCCAGCGTGAAATGCAGACCTATCAGGAACAGCGTAATTATCTGGCCAAGCTCGAAGGCTTTGTAGCGCCCACCGCCACGGTGGAGATGAGCAAGGGCGTACTGAACGCCGACACCCTGATCAAACTGACCGAGATGCAACTCGCCCAGCGGTTGCAATTGACCAAACAATCCCAGACCGCCGAAATTGACATCCGCACCTTTGGCGAACAATTGAACACCCTGCAACGCCAGCGCCAGCAACTGGCCGATGGTTCCGCCAAGACGGTCCGCGAAGCGGTGGTTTTTGTCAATCAAAAAGCCGCCAATGCCAACATCCTGTTCCGGTACATTGTGGATTCCGCGTCGTGGTCGCCCAGTTACAACGTCCGCGCTGATGCCCAGGGCAAGGTGATGATGGAATACAACGCCTCGATCCAGCAGCAAAGCGGCGAGGACTGGGGCGATGTCGCCATTGTGCTGTCTACCGCCACACCCAATCTGGTCGCCGCTGGCCCGGTATTGCAGCCGTTGGAACTGACGCTGGGCAGCGCCCGCGCGGGCGAGGAAGAAGTAGCGGCGCAGTACGAGAATATGAAGTCATTGAAAAAGCAGATATACAGCGCCAGCCGCAATGACAACCGCCTGAACTCGTCACCCAACATCCAAGGCCAAAGTGGCGGTAATTTCGATATCAATGGGAACCCCAGTTCTGGTTGGAATAAAGGCACGGTCGCACTCAATCAGGCCGCCGAACAGGAACAGGTGTTGGAACTGGTGGTCAAAGATGCCCAATTGAAAAAGATGTCGGGAACTTCCAGCCGCAAGGAAGAAGTCACCGTCACCTATGACCTGACCAATCGTATGAGTCTGCCCAGCCGGGCAGACCAGCAGTTGATCCAGGTCCGCGCCATGGCCATGCCCGCCGAGTTCTATCGCGTGGCCACGCCGCTGTTGTCGCAGTATGTCTATCAGCAGGCCACCTTGACCAACGATTCCAAGGTGGTGCTGCTGGCCGGCCCGGCCACCTGCTATTACGCGGGTAATTTCGTCGGTTACGGCGAAGTCTCCACCGTGACCGCCGGGGAGCATTTTGATGTCGGCTTTGGCATTGATACCAGTCTGCGGGTCAACCGCGAACGGTTGGAAAAACTCGAAGTCGTCCAGGGTGGTAATTTGACCACCAATTACACCTATCGCTTGATGGTGGAAAACTTCGCCGCCGCCCCGGCCAAGGTCCGGCTGCTGGATCGTCTGCCCACCGCCCGCGAAGGCGTGAAGGAAGCCGACCTGAAAATCACCCTCGAACCCAACGGTACGGAACTGAGCAAAGACGCCGAATATCTCCGCAGCCAGCGGAAGAAGGGTATTCTGCGTTGGGATGTGGAAATCCCCGCCCAAGCCATCGCCGAAAAAGCCTATACGCTGGATTACAAGTTCAAGCTGGAATTCGACAAACAAAAGATGGTCCAGTCCGCCAATCCCAGCGAACCCGGCGCTCCGGCCAAAATGTTGCAGGAAATGCAAATGGATCTCAAACACTAACGCCATCCCGGCGTGCCAAACTTGGGGCACGGTAGGTGTTGTACTGTCTGTGGGCCCGGACTAACCCCCCGGGCTCACAGCATTTTTGCCCCCCGGAATAGATGGTTACAGCGTTGGGCCGTCCGGCTGGTATCCCCCTGCAGAAAAAAACGCGCATTGATGCCAAATGCCCGCCGCTGGGGTATGATGCCGTATGAAATTGTTGTCGGTTTCAGGAGTTTTGGTTTATGCCCGCAGCAGGCAAATATTTTCCCGATCTGGCCACCTTCGCTACTCAGGCCCGGTCGGCCACCGCCGTCCCGGTCTATCGCGTGCTCATGGGCGATCATCTGACGCCCGTCACCGCGTATGAACGCCTGGCCCGCGCCAGCCAATATGCCTTCCTGCTGGAATCCGTCGTCGGCGGGGACCGCATCGCCCGCTATTCCTTCCTCGGCGCCAACCCGCGCAAGGTCATCACCGCCTGGGACCGCCGTGTGGTGATCCAAGAGCAGGCTCTGCCCCCGCGCGAACTCATGGTGGCCGACCCGCTGAAAGAACTGGAAACCCAGCTGGCCTCGATTCAGGGGCTGGTCCTGCCCAATATGCCGCGTTTCCTCGGCGGCGCTGTGGGCTTTGCCGGGTACGATACTGTGCGCTATCTGGAAGGGGAAAAACTCCCCAATCCGCCGCACGATGATCGCGGCCTGCCCGATTTATGTTTTGGCATCTACGATGATCTGGTCATCTTCGATCACGTCAACAAAACCGTGATCGTACTGACCAACGCCCATCCCCAGAGGGGGGGGGATAACGCTGCGGTTTATAGCGCCGCCTGCCAGCGTGTGGATGGCCTCGTGCAGACCCTGCAAAAAGCCGTGCCCATGGAACTGGGCGAAATTGACCTCAGTCAGGAACTGCGGCCCGAATTCACCTCCAACGTCACCCCCGACGCCTTTGGCCAGGCCGTGCTCAAAGCTCAGGAATACATCAAGGCCGGCGACATTTTCCAGGTGGTGCTCTCGCAGCGTCTGCACACCACCACACCCGCGCGGCCGTTTGATATTTACCGTGCCCTGCGCATCGTGAACCCCTCGCCGTTCATGTTCTTCCTGCAAACGCCGGAGTGTATTCTCTGCGGCGCTTCGCCCGAGATTATGTGCCGCGTGGAAGAGGGCATCATCACCAACCGGCCCATCGCCGGCACGCGCAAGCGTGGCCGCAATGCCGATGAGGATGCCGCGCTGGAAGCCGAACTGCTGGCCGACCCCAAGGAGCGCGCCGAACATATCATGCTCGTGGACCTCGCCCGCAACGATGTGGGCCGCGTTGCCGTCAAGGGTTCCATCCAGATCAACGAACAGATGACCGTCGAGCGTTATTCCCATGTCATGCACATCGTCTCGGATGTGCGCGGCAAGCTGGCCCCGGGCCTGAAGGCTTTTGACGCCATGCGTGTGGCCCTGCCGGTGGGGACGGTATCGGGGGCGCCCAAGATTCGCGCCATGCAGATTATTGATGAGCTCGAATCCACCAAGCGCGGGCCGTATGCCGGCGCGGTGGGTTATGTGGATTACAACGGTAACATGGATACCTGCATTGCCCTGCGCACCATGGTGATCACGCCCGCCCCCGGCGAACTGTGGAACGTGTATGTGCAGGCCGGCGGGGGGGTCGTAGCCGATTCCACCCCGGCGGGTGAATATCAGGAATCCATGAACAAGGCCGCGGGTCTGCTCAAAGCCGTGGCCCTGGCCCAAAAAGGTTTTCATAGCGTCGTATAAACAGCGTGGAGTAGACACACATGCCCGCAATCCAGACGGTGAATCTGACCAAGCGTTACACCTTGGGTAATCAGTCGCTCTTGGCGCTCAACAATCTCAACCTCGTGATCGAAGAGGGCGATTGCTTCGGCTTCATCGGCCCCAACGGCGCGGGCAAATCCACCACCATCAAAATCCTCGCCACGCTGCTGCAGCCCACCTGGGGCGAAGCGCGCATCTGCGATCTGGTCATCGGCTATGAATCACGCCAGATCCGCCCGCTGATTGGCTACGTGCCCGATTCCTTCGGCGCTTACGAAGATATGAACGTGCAGGAATATCTCGAATTCTTCGCCGCCGCCTACGCTATTCACGGCGCCAAGCGCAAACAGATTATTGACGACGTGCTGCAACTGACCGACCTGGGCTATAAGCGCGAAGCGCTGGTGGATTCGCTCAGCAAAGGCATGCAGCAGCGGCTCAGTCTCGCCCGCGTGCTGATCCACGATCCCAAGGTCCTGCTGCTGGACGAACCCGCCAGCGGGCTGGACCCCCGCGCCCGCATCGAAATCCGCGAACTGCTCAAGGAACTGCGCAAGATGGGCAAGACCATCCTGATCAGCTCGCACATCCTGCCCGAACTGGCCGATCTGTGCAACAAGGTGGGCATCATCGAACGCGGCGAACTGCTCTTCTCCGGCACCGTCGAACAGGCCATGCGCAAAGCCAGCATGGGGCTGGTGCTGAATGTGCAGGTGCGTGATCGCCAGGCCGACGCGGCCAATCTCCTGCGCCAAACCACCGGCGTCGCCGGCGTGGCCGAAGCCGATGGCATGCTCCATGTCACCATGAATAGCGAAGTCGAAGACTACAGCTACCTCGCTGCCCGCCTGCTGGATTCCGGCTTCCACCTCAAACTGCTCCGCGAAGAGGAAGTCAATCTGGAAACCGCCTTCATGCGTTTGACTAAGGGTGTGGTGCAGTAATACCGTCGCACGGGGCCTCGTATGGATATGATGTTAGTTTGTAGATGAATCTGACGTATGGCTTGCCCGGAATGCGGGCCAATACAGGTGGCAACATAACCGTCGCGTGTACCATTTGGACGTTCCGACAGTAGGGGCAGCATCCTCGGCAGTAATTTTTCAATTTTTGTATTGACACCCGCACGTATTGGCCATATCTTACATTAAAGACGACAGTTTGCTCTTCTTTGGTCTCGAAAACGAAAGTCGCGGGTCATTTTTGGATGGGGTGGATCATGCTGATGCCAAGAGATGACGGTGGGTGTCCAAGATTACTTCCGCATAAAATTGATGCTATTTGTTTGGGGATTTGTGGGCTTTTCAAAGCGCTATCCTAACCAATTCATGATTATTGGGTCTGTTAGTTTCGTTATGGTCAGTTCCAAGCGAAAGGGTACTTAGAATGAGCCTACGAATTTCCCGGTTTGTTGTCCTACTCGGCCTGTCCTGTACGGCAGTTGTAACGTTGCTTGGTTGTGACCGCTCTGCCGGGAAAGAGTCCAGTACCACGAAACCCGCTGTCACGCAGGCAGCGATTCCCTTGCCCACACCGGTGGAAGTCGGGGGGGGGAAAGTTCAAGTAGGCTCACGCGGGCAGGGGAATGTGGCGGCTATCTTCATATCTAACCGCCTCGGGGAAAAATATAACAACAAGATACTCCCACTTCAGGATTACGTGGTTGCCGAGAGTAACGCGGTGGGTTATTCCTGTATAACACTGGAAAACACACAGGAGTCCATCGCGCCCAACGACTTGGATCGTGCAATGAAAAATGAGGCGTCGCGTTTGGCCTTGGTACGGAATCTCGGCGCAGACTACTTACTTACCGCCAATTTAACCAGTTACGACGAGGATGTAGTAGAAAAAACGGTCTACGGTGTAAAGGTTGAACAAAAAACCTACACACTAACGCTTACCTATGCGGTTGCGGATCGAAATCTGGGGGGAGCGTTGGATGGCGGCATTGTTACTGTCACGAAAGATATCCCCAAAACTGCCGCAGTTAGTACCACGGCCAACCCTTTTAATGAGTTGCTGCGTCGGGGTGCGAGCGAATTGGCTGCAAAATTTAAGAAAGATTTACCCCCGCCTCTTCCGTTGAATATGGCGCGTTTCTTTGTGGATGTACGGGTGCAGTCCTTTGTTGTACCCAATATTGTTAAAAATACCCAAGGTGAGTACGTTGTTTCTAGTGAAAAGTTTCATCTACTCGCCGAAAAGGCCACCATTGGTCTTGATGGCGCGGCGGTGGGTACCACCCCGCAATTGTTAAGTGGTCCCAAGGGGCTGCACAAGATGCGCGTAACCCGCGATGGTTGTCGTTCCTGGGAAGATAATATTTCGATTAACGAAGGGGCAGAGTTCGTCATTGATCTGCAATTAAGCGATGAGACCTTGCAACGCTGGAAGCAAATGACCACATTCTTAAGTGACCTCAAGGATAGCGAAAAACTGTCGGATGCCAAAGCCGAAGTGATCAAGGGTTTCGCCCAGACTCTGCGGCAAAGCGGTTTCAAAGTTGATCTTAAAGCAGATGTTAAAGCTGACATTAATTCCAAAGACTTCAAAGCCATCAACGAGATGGTATCAAAATGTATGTGGACGTCGAATGAATAGCCGAGAGACGCTGGATAATTGGCATTGTGCTCGTGATGGTATGTTCCATAGGAGACTGACCATGTTTGCGAAGTTTGCATCGGTGTTAAAAAACTGCCGTACGCTATGCGTCATTGGGTTGGCAACCATGCTGGGGCATGTGGTACTGGCTCAAACAGAGGCGGTCACACCAGCATCAAGTCAGCCCGTTGGTGCGTTATATACCATTGCGGTGGGGAAAATTGAGGTGGCCCCCAGTGTAAAAAAGGCGGCTACTCTTGCGGGCAAACAGCTTTCATTGGAACGTCTGACGGATATGATGGACGGCCAGATGATAGTCAGCTTCCAAAACAGCCAGAAATTCAAAGTGCTGGCCCGGAGCGACTTGGCCAAGCTAATCGAAGAACAGGGCGTGGAGGGCACCTGCAAACTGGTCGGTGCGACGCATCTGTTACTGTTGAATATAGACGATTTCTCCGACATTACGGAATTTAAAACGGTTGCGGGGATAGGTTCCCAAGCCACCCGTACGGTGCGGATTTTACCCGTGGTTAAGATTTACGATTCCCAGGGGAGTGATACCCTCGCCACCGCCAGCATGCCGGTGGAAAGTAGGATTTCCACAACTATCCCGGCCGGGGTCGTGCGCAATGGCAACGCCGATGATCGGGCCATTAGTGTCGTTGCCCAGACTACTGCCGACCGCTTGGCTAATCGTATCATTGATGTTCTTTACCCACCCAAGGTGGTACGACGCAATGATAAGGAGGTGGCAATTAACCGGGGGGACACAAGTGGTATTGCTATTGGCCAACTGTGGCAGGTACGTGGTCCCGATACCATTGAAAGTGATCCAGATACCAAAGCGAGGTTACATATTCCCGGTCCTGTACTGGGAAAAGTTAAAGTAGATGAAGTGCAGCCCAAAAGCGCACTTGCCACAGTAATCGAAGAAACGGTCCCCGGCCAGATCAGTAAGGGGGCTTCGCTGTCCATGCCGAAAACGGAGAACGCCCGTGCAGTGATCTTAACGGTTGATGAACAGCTAAATGTGCGTGTCAACCCGGAAAGTGCACTTCCCACCGGGCCGGCCAGCAGCGTTTTGCCGCCTGCTCCTGCGGCCAAAGGTCTGCTTACCGTGGGTGTATTCAGTTTCAAGGTTCCGCCAGCGGTTCGGGCCGAAGTGGTTAAAGCTGGCCGTGAACCAAGTTTGGATTATGTGATTGCCCAATTGAATACACAGTTTATCCATCGTCTTCAAGAAACGGGCAAGTACAATCTGGTTACCTTCGCGGACTTGGAGGAGATCGCCAAAGCCAAGGGGGTACAACTAACGGGTGACTTTGACGCCAGCAAAATTGCACCGCTATTCAAGATGATCGGGGCGAAATATATTTTCGTCACCACTGTTGATGCCTTCACAGATGCTGTAGAAATTACGCGAACTCCTACTCGCCGAGGTCATACCACTATAGATGGATCGGCGTCTATCTCGGTAGTAACCCAGCTATTGAATCTGGAAACTGGCGAGATTGTTGATACGGTCGCGGTGAAGCGCCAAGTAACCCAGGCTACCCCCACCGTGCTTCTTGATGGTGTCGGATTCGAAGGCGGAGGCGGCAACCCGCTCCTGCTTGA
>Ga0194061_1001520_pt1 | contig 13399 bp, 10 predicted proteins | sample SepL2221m_MetaG_FD_163423 | JGI IMG/M metagenome (GOLD analysis project Ga0194061, IMG submission 163423) | Anoxic zone freshwater microbial communities from boreal shield lake in IISD Experimental Lakes Area, Ontario, Canada - Sep2016-L224-21m | ecosystem: Environmental > Aquatic > Freshwater >...
GTGCGATCTCGCGCAGGCGCGCGGGCTCGTGCTGCAAGTCGGGCACATCGAGCGGTTCAATCCCGTGATGCCCGCGCTGGAGAAGCGGCTCAACGCGCCGCGATTCATCGAGGCCACGCGGCTCTCGCCGTATCCGGGGCGCAGCCTCGATGTTGGCGTCGTGCTCGATGTGATGATTCACGATTTGGAAATCATCCTGCACCTCGTGCGTTCGCCGTGGGTGCAGGTGGACGCAGTGGGCGTCGCGATTCTGAGCAAGCGCGAGGACATCGCGAATGTGCGCATCCGTTTTGAAAATGGCTGCGTCGCAAACATCACCGCGAGCCGCATCAGCCAGGACAAGGTGCGGAAGGTCCGCGTGTTTCAGCCCGACGCGTATCTCTCGCTCGATTACCAAAAGCAGGAGGGCTACCTGCTGCGGCTCGCGGTCGAGGGTGAAAAGGAGAGTTCGTTCCTCGGGAAAATTTTCGGCCTCGCGACGGATGCGACGATCGTCACGGAATTTGCTGGCAAGCGCATCGTGCGCGAGCCCGTGGCGATTGACAAAGACGAGCCGCTGAAACGCGAACTGGTTTCCTTCGTCGAGTGCGCGCGCGCCGGCGCGCAGCCGAAGGTCTCCGGTAGGGAAGCGACCGCTGCGCTGGAGCTTGCGCTTGAAATCACGCGAAAGATAGAATCGGCAAACGCGCAGCCCGCATGAAATTTTACGTCGTCGCAGGCGAGGCGAGCGGGGATTCGCGCGGCGTCGAGCTGATGCGCGCCCTGCGTGAACTGCGCCCGGACATCGAGTTCATCGGCGCAGGCGGACGCGAGATGAAGGCATTCGCCGGCGACGCGATTTTTGACTGGGCCGACGAGGCGGTCGTGGGCCTGTGGGACGTGCTGAAAAAGTACGGCTACTTCCGAGGCCAGTTCAACCGGATGCTCGCAGAGATCGAGGCCGCGAAGCCCGACGCGCTCATCACGATTGACTACCCCGGCTTCAACATGCGCCTCGCGAAGGAAGCAAAGCTCCGCATGCCGAAGCTCCGCACGATCCACTACATCTCGCCGCAAGTCTGGGCCTGGCACCGCGGGCGCATCCCGAAGATGGCGAAATTCCTCGACCTCATGTTGTGCCTGTTTCCATTCGAGCTGCCGCTCTACGCGGATGCCGGACTGCGCGCCGTGTGCGTCGGCCATCCACTGCTCGATTCACTCGAGGCGGAGAAGAAGGAACAGGTGCGGGATGCCTCGCTCGTCGCGCTGCTGCCCGGCAGCCGCAGCAAGGAAGTGCGGAAGATTTTTCCCGTGATGCTCGCTGCAGCGGCAAAGCTAAAGGCATCCAGTCTGTCACTGCGTTTTGAAGCTTCGGCGGCAAGTGAGTCGCTTGCTGAGGTGATGAACTGCATCATCACGGAGCGCGACCTTGGCGGGTTTCCGGATCCTGGGTGCACAGTCACGCTCCGCACCGCGCACGACCTCATGCAGCGCGCGGGCGCGGGCATGGTGTGCAGCGGCACGGCGACGCTGGAGAGCACGTTCTTCGGGCTGCCGATGATCATCCTCTACAAAGTCGCGTGGCTCACGTGGTTCGTCGGCAAGCGCCTCGTGAAAATCCCCTGGCTCGGCCTTCCGAACGTTCTCGCTGGCCGCGAAATCATCCGCGAATTCTTGCAGTACGCCGCGAAGCCCGAGCCGATCATCGCGGAGCTTTCGCGCTTGCTCGGAGACTCGTCGGTCCGCGAGGAGCAGCAGCGCACGCAGGCCGCAGTCATCGCGAGCCTCGGCGAGCGCGGCGCGGCGCGGCGTGCGGCAGAGGCGATTCTCGCGGGGTAGGGGACGAGGTAGCGCGATGCTGATGCTCGCAGAAGTGACGATCCCTACCCGTTCTTCGCGCAGCAGTCCTTGAACTTTCTCCCGCTGCCACACCGGCAGGGCTCGTTGCGGCCGACTTTCGGCGCTTCGCGGCGGGCGGGGAGATTCATCTGCACTTCGGGATCTGCATCTGGCTGCTGCTCGGCAGCACCGCCGGCGATGCTGCTCTCATCGGGCGCGGAGAGGAACTGCGGCAGGTTCGAGAGGAACGATTCGAAGGCCATGATGTTCGAGGTGCTGCGGAAGAGGTTGTTCAGCACCTCGTCCTTGATGTTGTCCATGAGCACTCCGAACATCTTGAAGGCTTCCTGCTTGTATTCGATCAGCGGATCCTTCTGGCCGTGCGCGCGGAGGTAAACGCCCTCGCGCAGGCTGTCCATGTTGTAGAGGTGCTCCTGCCACAGCCGGTCAATCGCGCCGAGCGTGATGTAGCGCTCGAGCCCCTTGATCTGCTCGGGAATCTCGTGCTGCGACTTCAGCTCGTACGCCTTTTTCACGCGGTCGGCGAGCAGCGCGCTGATCTCCTCCTGTGTCTTGCCCTCGATGGATTCCTTCGTGACCGAGGTCGGAAAAGTGATGTTCGTCCAGTGCAGCAGCTCCTCCGTTCGCGGCATGTCGCCCTGAGGGAAAAACTCCTCCACCTTCTCCGGGATGCGATCATCAATCACGTCGTAAAGCAGCGCGCGCGGATCGTCGGTGTTGATGGCCTCGTTGCGCCAGCCGTAGATGACTTCGCGCTGCTTGTTCATCACATCGTCAAATTCGAGCGTGCGTTTGCGGATGAGGTAATTGCGCTGCTCGACGCGCTTCTGCGCGGTCTCGACGGATCGGTTCAGCCACGAGTGCTCGAGCGCCTCGCCTTCCTTCATGCCGAAGCGCTCCATGAGCTTCGTCATGCGCTCGGCCGCGCCGAAGTTGCGCATCAGATCATCCTCGAAGCTCACGTAGAAACGCGAGTAACCGGGGTCGCCTTGGCGCGCGCCGCGTCCGCGGAGCTGGCGATCAATGCGCCGCGACTCGTGCCGCTCGGTCGCGAGCACGTAGAGGCCGCCGACTTCGGCGACGCCGGGCGCGAGTTTGATGTCCGTGCCGCGGCCCGCCATGTTTGTGGAAATGGTGACTGCGCCGAGCTGTCCTGCGCGCGCGATGATCTCGGCCTCCTGCTGGTTGTGCCGCGCGTTCAGCACCGTGTGCGGGATCTTCGCGCGCTGCAACATGCGCGAGACAAGCTCCGAAGCCTCGACGCTCGCGGTGCCGACGAGGACCGGCTGGCCTTTCGCGTGCGCCTCGCCGATTTCCTGCACGACCGAATTGTACTTTTCGCGGCGCGTCTTGAAGATGAGATCGTTCCCGTCCTTGCGCACGCACGGGCGGTTTGTCGGGATGACGGAGACATCGAGCTTGTAGATGTCGTGGAATTCGTTCGCCTCCGTCTCCGCCGTGCCGGTCATGCCGCCGAGCTTTTTGTAGAGGCGGAAATAATTCTGCACCGTGATCGTCGCGAGCGTCTGCGTCTCCTTGTCAATCTGCACCCCCTCCTTCGCCTCGACTGCCTGGTGCAGGCCGTCGCTCCAGCGGCGTCCGGGCATCGTGCGCCCCGTGTTCTCGTCCACGATGACCACCTTGCCCTCGTCCACGATGTAGTGGACGTCCTTTTCATAAAGGCAGTACGCGCGGAGGAGCTGCGAGATGTTGTGGATGCGCTCGCTCTGCATATTCATTTCGTCCTGCGCATTCGATTTCGCCGCGATTTTCTGCTGCTCGGTGAGCGCGCTGTTGCCGTCGAGTTCCGCAAACTGTGTCGGGAGATCCGGCAGCATGAACGCATTCGGATCGCCGGGGTTCATGAATTCGCGGCCCTGCTCGGTGAGGTCGGCCTCGTGTGCGCGCTGATCAATGTTAAAGAACAGCTCCTCCTTGAGCTTCCACATCTCCTCCTTGCGAACGTCCGCGTAGAACGACAGCTCCATCTTCTCGATTGCCTTGCGGCGCTCCGGATCCTCCATCGCGCGCAGGTAGGCTTTGTTCAGCGGCTGCCCCCATTTCACCTTCACCATCATCCGCGAGGCCTCCTCCATTTTCGTCAGCTCGGAGCCCTTGATCTTCGCCGCGATTCCGGCGGCGCTTTCGGTGGCGGCTTCGTCGAAAAGTTTCGTCGCATCGTTTGAGAGGCGGTTGCACAGCATCGCCTGCTTCTTCACGATCGCCTCGACGAGCGGCTTGTATTTGTCGAACTGGTGCGTCGAGACCGTGACTGGGCCGCTGATGATCAAAGGCACACGCGCCTCATCAATGAGGATGGAGTCCACCTCGTCCACGATGGCGTACCAATGCCCGCGCTGCACCTGCTGCTCCTTGCTCGTGGCCATGCCGTTGTCGCGGAGATAATCGAAGCCAAACTCCGAATTCATCCCGTAGCAGATGTCCGCGCGGTACTGCTCGCGGCGTTCATCAGGCGACTGGTCGTGCTGGATGATGCCGACGGTGAGGCCGAGGTATTGGTAGAGCTGCCCCATCCATTCCGCGTCGCGTCGGGCGAGGTAATCGTTTGTGGTGACGAGGTGCGAGCCACGTCCCGTGAGGCCGTTCAAAAAGAGCGGCAGCGTGGCGACAAGTGTCTTGCCCTCGCCGGTCGCCATCTCGGCGATCATGCCCTTGTGCAGGCAATAGCCGCCGATGAGCTGCGTGTCGAAATGAACCATCGCCCACGTCATCGGCTGCTCGCAGACGGTAAACTGCGCCTTCGCTTCCGTGAGCCGCCACGCGGCATTCTTCACCGCGGCAAACGCCTCGGGCAAAATGCGGTCGAGGTATTCCTGCTGCGCGCCCCATTCGAGCGGCTTCAGCTCTTCCTTCCATTTCGCGACCTTCGTGCGCAGGGCATCCTGGCTGAGCGAGCGGAATTCCACCTCGAGCTGATTGATGCGCGTGATGACCGGCTTGAGCGCCTTGATCATGCGTGCGTTTTTCGAGCCGAAGAATTTTTTGAGGATCCAGGAGATTGGATTCATGAGTTGTATTGAAATTGAGTTTGGGTCGCCGGGCTATTTGCTGCCGGGTTTGGTTGCGGGAGTGCCTGCGAGATCGGGTGGGAGCTTGTCGGCTTCAAAGGTTTCGACGTTCAGCTTCATCAGGGAAAAGAAAGGTGCGCCAAAGTCCGGGAGATTGCCGCCCGAGCGATCCACGATCGTCGCGATTGCGGCGACCACGCCGCCGCGCGAGCGCACGATGTCAACCGTCTCCTGCACGCGTCCGCCGCGCGTGACCACGTCCTCGGCGATGATGAACTTCTGCCCCGGACGAATCTCGAACCCGCGCCGCAGCACGAGCTTGCCTTCCTCCTTCTCCGCAAAAATGTGCGGCAGCAAAAGTGCGCGCGCGATTTCATGGCCGACGATGATGCCGCCCATAGCCGGCGAGATCACCGTCTCAGCGCCGGCACCGCGCACTTTCTCCGCGAGCGCCGCGCAGATACGCGCGGCGACAGGGGTCTCCTTCAGGAGGAGTGCGCATTGGAAAAATTGCCGGCTGTGCAGCCCGGAGCGCAGGACGAAGTGCCCTTCGAGGAGTGCGTTCGTCTGCCGGAAAAGTGAGAGGATTTCGTCGTCGGTCATGCGTTCAAGCCGTTGCCTGTGATTTCCCGGCGGTCACTTCGATCTCCACCTTCGCCCCGCGCGGGAGGGCAACGACCGCGACCGTGGATCGCGAGGGAAACGGCTGCGTGAAATGCCGCGCGTAAACTTCGTTCATCGCCGCGAAGTCGTCCATCGTGGTGAGGAAGACCGTGGTCTTGATGGCGTCGCCCAGCGACATCGCATTCACGGCGAGCACGGCCTTGATGTTCTCGATGACCCGCTCCGTCTGTGCAGCCACATCCGCGCCGACGATTTCGCCCGACACCGGATCGAGCGGAATCTGTCCGGAGCAAAACAGCAGATGGCCAAACGCGACGGCCTGCGAATAAGGGCCGACGGCTTTCGGTGCACGATCGCTGGTGATGGCTCGTTTCATGGAAAAAGGACGGCGAGACTATCAGTGAGCGAAGGGCTGTCAATGAAACGGCGGAGGAAGCGGTGCTCAGTTCTCAGTGCGCAGTTTCCAGCTTGCTCCGACTGAGCACCGAGAACTGAGCACCGAGAACTGAGCACCGAGAACTGAGCACCGAGAACTGAGCACCGAGAACTGAGCACCGAGAACTGAGCACCGAGAACTGAGCACTGAGAACTGAGAACTGAGCACTCTCCGATGCCGCGCCCGTCAGTTGTTTTCCGCGAGCCCTTCCTTGTGCCCGATATTTTTCACCGGGGCGAAAATTGCCTGCACCTCTGCGAGCAGTTCGCGGTCAATCGGCTCGGCGGCCCACTTCGCCCAGTTGCGGATGTTGTTCGGATTCGCGCTGCCCGAGACGGTCGTGGTGATGTCGGGATTTTCGATTGAGAATTGCAGCGCGAGCTTTGCAATGTCCGAGCCGCGTTTTGCGCAGAGCGCGGCGGCTTCTCGCGCGGCGGCCTTCACGCTCTCGGGCTCCTTCAGCCAGGCGGGCAGGGGAGCATTCGTGAGCAGGCGCGCGGAGAACGGCCCTGCGTTCATCGCGCCGACGCCCTTGCTTTTCAAATACGGCACAGCCTCGTCGGCGAAGCGCGTGTTTTGCAGCGTGTACTGGTTGTAGCTCAGCACGCAGTCCACATCCGTCTGGTCGCAGATGAATTTGAAAATCTTCATCGGGTAGCCGCTGAAGCCGATGAAGCGAACCTTGCCTGATTGCTGGATTTTTTTCAGTGCCGGGATCGTCTCGTCCACGATCTGCTGCATCGGCACGAACTCGATGTCGTGACACAGCACGATGTCCAGATGATCGGTGCCGAGGCGGTGCAGCGACACGTCCACGCTCTCCGTCACGCGCTTCGCGGAAAAGTCAAAATGCGCGAGGTCGTAGCGTCCGAGTTTTGTGCAGAGCGTGTAGCTTTCGCGCGGCACGCCCTTCAGCGCGATGCCGAGCAGCACCTCGCTCATGCCGCGGCCGTAGAATGGCGATGTGTCGATGAAGTTCAGCCCGCAGTCGAGCGCGACGCGCACGCTCTCCATCGCCTCGTCGAGCTTCACGCTGCGGAACTCCGCGCCGAGCGACGATGCGCCGAAGCTGAGGATGGGAAGCTGGAGGCCGGTTTTTCCAAGTGCGCGGGTTTGCATGGGTGTGGGGCGGACGTTCAAGCGGGGCATCGGCACGGACTGCCAGAACATAATGCGGAGACGGTCGTGGAATCCGCGACGTAAGCGGATGCCGACGAAACTATTTTTTCCACATGTGCGGAAGCCGCTGTGATCTTGTGCCTCCCCATGAAAAGCCTCCGCCTCCCCACTCTCTCCGCACGTTTCGTCTCCTACGTGAACTGATGGCGCTGCACGCGCGCGTTCATTCGATGATGGTCGGCGGGCGCGGAGCGAAGTGATTCTGCGAGGGCATTGACGGTGCGCGGCCGAGTCCGCATGGTGAGGCGATGCTTCCAGCCATTTCCCAGCTTCTCGTCCTCCAAGACCGCGACAAAAAACTCCGCCAGCTCAAGCTCGAATTGAAGCGCGCTCCGCTGGAGCGCAAGGACATGGAGTCGCGCACGGCGGGGACTGGCAGCGCGCTCGAAGCGGCGAAGCTGAAGGCGAGGGAGATCGAGGTGAAGCGGAAGGAACTCGAGAACGAAGTCGGCACCCGCAGGACGCGCATCCAAAAATACAACCAGCAAAAACTGGAGACGAAAAAGAACGAGGAGTATCAGGCGATCACGCACGCGATCGGGACGATCGAGAAGGAGATCACTGAGATCGAAGACCGGGAACTGGAACTGATGGAGGCGGCGGACAAGCAGAAGCCAATCATCGCGGCGGCGGAGAAGGAAGCGGCGGCGACGAAGGCGCAGGTCACCCAGCAGTTTGCGGATCTCGATGCGAAGGTGAAATCCATCGAGGCGCAGATGCTGGAGGTGCAGGCGGAGCGCGCAAAGCTCGCGGCGGAGGTGGAGGAGGATCTGCTCGATACTTACCAGCGGCTTTTCGAGACGAAGGACGCGCAGGCGGTCGTCGCGCTGACGAACGAGATTTGCCAGGGCTGCCACGTGAAGTCGCAGACGCACGTCATCCACGCGGTGAAGGCGGGGAAAGTCGTGACGCCGTGCCTTTACTGCGGGCGGATTCTTTACCCGGAAAACTGATCTGGAACCTTTCAGGAGGAAACCGCAGATGACGCAGATTTTCGCAGGGAGGAAATCAGAATGCGGTGAACTTGCGGCGACACATGGGGCGGCGTGCGTGTGGATTCACTCTCACGGCCGAGTCGCATCGAATTTCAATCTGCGCTCATCTGCGAAATCTGCGGTTTCTCTCTGCATTGCTTTCACCGAGGCGGGCACGCCATGAACCGCATCGCTGGCATCGAGACGGAGTACGGCTGCCTCGTCACGGACGGCGGCGAGAGCGGCGATGCGTGGCCGGTGCGCGTGAAGAATCACCTTTTCAAAAAGCTGCATGTCGGTGTGCTCGATCAGCACTACCGCGACTACGAGGAGCCGCCGGGGAACGGCGGATTCCTGCTGAATGGCGGGCGATTTTACCTCGACATGGGGCACATCGAATACGCGACGCCCGAGTGTCGCTCGGTGCGCGACATCGTGGCGTGCGATCTCGCGGGCGATGCGATGCTGCAAGGCGCGATCGAGGCGATGGGGGTGACGGACAGCGTCGCGTTTCTGAAGAACAACATTGATCACGGCACGAACGCGACCTTCGGCTGCCACGAGAATTACCTCATGCGGCGCGACACGGATTTCACCGAGGCGAACACGGCGGCGCTGCTCTCATTTCTTGCGACGCGGCAGATTTTCACGGGCGCGGGGCGTGTGGGACAGGCGAGTCCGCTGGCGTTTGAGGTTGAGCCGCTGCCGCCGTACGAGCGCGTGGAATTCCAGATGAGCCAGCGCGCGGATCACATCGTGAACGACATCTACCAGTGGGTGCAGTTCAACCGCGCGATCATCAATGCGCGCGACGAGCCGCTCGCGGATTACCGGCGCTACCGGCGCCTGCACCTGCTCATCGGCGACTCAAACATGAGCCCCTTCGCGACCGCGATGAAGATCGGCACGACGCATCTCGTGCTTTCGCTGCTCGAGCAGGATCGCCTGCCGCGCGACGTGGCGCTGCAGGATGCGGTGCTCTCGACGCGCATGATCTCCCGCGTGTGCCGCGCGGATGCGCCGGTGCTGCGCGCGGACGGCTACACGGACACGGCGATCGGCGTGCAGGAAAAATTTCTCGCTGCCGCGCAGTCGCTCGCGGGTCGCGATGCCGAGACGGACTGGCTGCTCGGCCGCTGGGCCTGGATGCTCGACGCGCTGCGCCGGGGGGCAATCGAGGAATTGCTTGGCGCGGTGGACTGGGTCTCGAAGAAATGGCTGCTCGACACTTTTCGCGCGGAGCAGGGCGTCGCGTGGAGCGACCCTTGGCTCGAAAGCCTCGATCTCGAATACCACAATCTCAATCCGTCGCGCGGGCTCTTCCACGGAATCCCCGTCGAGGGCGAGACGGCGGTCTTCAACCGCGAGGCGTTTGACTCCGCATTCCTGCGCACCGCACCCGCGGACACCCGCGCGCACGCCCGCGGGCTGGCTGTCGCGCATTGCATGGAGCGGGGCCTGCCGTGCGTGTTCAACTGGGACTCGATGACCGTCGGCCAAGAACGGACGCTCGCGATGCCGGATCCGCTGGCGACCTACGACGCCGAAGTGCGTGCGCTGCTCGCTGAGTTTTGAGGGCCGACTTTTCCTGCTAGGTTCTTGAGAAACACGGACGCCTTACGTCGGGAGACCCCGGCGGACGCACGCGCGCCTGCCGGGCTGTTCTCCCCACAGAGTCTTACGAGACCTTGACTTCGACGCTCTTGGGCTTGGCTTCCTCGGCCTTCGGGATTTTGACGGTGAGGACGCCATCCTTGTAGGCTGCGGTCACTTTGTCAGCGCGTACTGCGGCGGGCAGGCTCACGCTGCGCGTGAATTTCCCGTAGAACCGCTCGCGACGGTGGACGGTGCCTTCCTGCACGTCCTTCTCGCTCTTGCGTTCGCCGGAGATCGTGAGCACGCCGTCGTGGACGGACACGTTCATGTCCTCCTTTTTCACGCTGGGGATTTCGACGGCGACGACGAATTTGTCCTTGTCCTCGTGGGCATCGAGCGCCGGGGTCCAGTCGCTGAGGGACTCCGCCGTCCGCGCAGGGAAGGCGAGGTCGAACAGCCGGCCGAAACTGTCGCGCAGATTGCCGAAGGAGCTGAGGTTGTTGAGTTCGGGATTGATGTAGCGGATGAGGCTCATGGTGATTTGGAATGATGCTTTTGGTTGTTGGTTTGTGGTTTGACCCACGAGGCACCGTGAGAGCGAAACGGATGCCGGGATTTTTTCCGCTGTGGAAAGTGCGCGTAAATTCCTCGCGCAAAAATCCTTGGATTTGCGCGGCGGAAATCCCCGTCCATTCCCCGCGAGTCAGGATGGAGCAGCCGTGGCACACCGAGTGTGCGCCATGGTGCCACGATGACCGTGCAGGGCTGTTCGTGCCGTGCGACTGGTGCATTGCACGCCGAGGGCCACAGCTTCAGTTTCGGCGGATGTTCCACCTCCTGCGCCGAGCCTGCATCGTCTTCTCGATCTCGCTCGCCACCATCATGTCTTCGCTGCGCGCGGACGACTGGCCTGAGTGGCGCGGGAAGGGCCGCGGTGGCGTTTGGAATGAGGCCGGCATCGTCGAGAAATTTCCCGGGGCCGGACTGAAGATCGCGTGGCGCACGCCGATCCGCGGCGGATACAGCGGGCCGTCGGTTGCGGACGGACGCGTGTTCGTCACTGATTTTTTGCCGACAGAAAAAATGGCCGGCATCGAGCGTGCGCTGTGTCTCGATGAGAAGACCGGGAAGATTCTGTGGAGCACCGAATGGCAGGCTGACTACGCGGGTATCTCGTACGAAACCGGCCCGCGCGCGACGCCGACGGTGGACGGGGACCGCGTGTATGTGATGGGCGGGCGCGGCATCATGAACTGCCTCGAAGCGAAGACCGGGAAGGTGATTTGGAAAAAAGATTTCGTCGCGGACTACGGGCTGAAGCCGCCGGTGTGGGGCACGGCGAGCGCGCCGCTCGTGGACGGGCCTCGCGTGATCTGTGTCGCGGGTGCAGGCGCGAAGGGCGCGACACTCGTGGCCTTTGACAAGCTCACGGGAAAGGAAATCTGGCGGGCCATCGAGACGAATGCGGAGCCGGGCTATGGGCAGCCGATTCTCATCAAGGCAGGCCGTGTGGAGCAGCTCATCTTCTGGCATTCGACGGCGCTCTTTTCGCTGAATCCGGAGACGGGCGCGATCCACTGGCAGGTGCCGTTTCAATTGAAGGTCGGACTCAGCATCCCGACGCCGATCATGAGCGACAGCCGGCTCTTCGTGAGCGCATTTTACAACGGCTCGCTGATGCTCGAACTCGATCCGAAGAAGCCCGCTGTGCGCGAAGTGTGGCGCAGCGGCACGAGCAGCGAGATCAACACCGCGGATCTGCATTCGCTGATCTCCACCCCGGTGTTCAATGGCGACCACATCTACGGCATTTGCAGCTACGGGCAGTTCCGCTGCATCAAGGCCGCCGACGGCGAGCGCGTGTGGGAGTCGCAGGAGGTGACGCGCGAAAAGGCGCGTTGGGCCACGGCCTTCATCGTGCGAAATGGCGCGCGCTATTTCATCAACAACGATCGCGGCGAACTGATTATCGCCGTTCTCCAGCCCGACGGCTGGCACGAATTCAGCCGCACCGCGCTTATCACGCCCGACAACCGGCGCGGAGGACGCCGTGAACTCGGCGCGGTGAACTGGGTGCATCCGGCATACGCGAACAGGCACATCATCACGCGCAACGAGCAGGAGATCATCCGCGCCTCGCTCGACGCCGCGGACTACGAGAAGTAGGCGCGCGGCTACGCGAGGATCGCCTTGATCACGTGCCCGGACACGTCCATGAGCCGGAAATCGCGGCCGCCGAAGCGATACGTGAGCCGCTCGTGATCGAGGCCGAGCAGGTGCAGTACGGTCGCGTAGAAATCGTAAAGCGTCGCGACATTTTCCACGGCGTAGTAGCCGAGTTCATCCGTCGCGCCGTAGGTCGTGCCGCCGCGGATGCCGCCGCCTTCGAGGCACGCGCTGAAACCGATAGCCGGGCAGGTTCGCATTCATCGAGCCGAGGTCGTAGCTCACCCACGCGCCCGCGCTCGGGTGGTCCATGAACGGGAAGCCGGTGTGAAAAAAATGGTTTCCCTGCGCGTGCTCGTTCACGTTCGAGGTCACTGAGCGGATCACCGTGAGATCGTCCGCCATCTCGGCGAGGCGTGGGAAAAGTTTCGTCATCATCACGCCGCCCTATCCGCGCGGCCTCGCAGTCCACGCCGCGTCCGGGACAATTGCTGCACGCGATTTGCGGATGGCGGGGCGGAAAGTAATTTGGGCTTCAGCCCAATTGTTTGAGCTAAAGCTCAAACCACGTTGCGCACACACGCGTTCCCGAACCGACTGTTTCGCTATCCACAGCCGAACCCGGATGAAAACTCGGCATCGGGAAACTTCACTTTCCGGGCAAGTCCGCTCAGTGTCCGCGCATGTCTCCCGCCGACCGTTACTCACTCCTTCGCGAATGCGCCATCATCCGCGAGGGCGCGGCGGCGGCTGCGCGCGAGTGGTCGGAGCACGAGGTGCAGGCGCTGTGGTTCGCGGGAGCGTTCGGGAAAAATTTCACGACGACCGACGGACGCGCGGTGAGCGTCGTGCAGTTTGGCGTGTGGAACCGTGAGGCCGGGCCGGATTTTGCAGAGGCTGCAGTTTCATTCGATGGCGGCGCGGCGCAGCGCGCCAGCATCGAACTCGACATGGATGTGGCCGACTGGGAGCACCACGGTCACGCGACGAATGCCGCCTACGACGACGTCGTGCTGCACGTCTTTGCGAGCAGCGGGCCACGCGAATTTTTCACCAGAACCTCGCAGCACCGCGCCGTGCCGCAGGTGCAGCTCGATTTGCGCGCAATCGAGGAGCCGCCGAATCCGCAGCCCGATGCAAAGCCGGGCCGCTGTGTCGCGCCGCTGCGCGCGCTGCCGCTCGAAAAGGTGCGCGACGTGCTGATTGGATCAGCGCAGTTCCGCATGAGGAAAAAATCCGCCGCGCTCGCGCGCCTCGCGGAGCTGCACGGCCCCGACGAGTCGCTCTATCAGGCGCTTGCGACCACGCTCGGCTACAAGGCGAACAAGCTGCCGTTCACATTGCTCGCGCAGCGCCTCCCGCTGCGGCTGCTCCGCGCGGCGAAGGACTCCGCGACCGCGCTGCTCTTTGGCGTCGCGGGCTTCCTCGATCAGCGCGAACTCGCGCCGTTTGATTCGCCGACGCGCGCATTTCTCCGCGGGCTGTGGGAGCAGTGGTGGCCGCGCCGCGCGGAATTCGAGCGCCTCGCGCTGCCGCGTGAGGTTTGGAAAATGAGC
>Ga0194061_1001522_pt1 | contig 13392 bp, 11 predicted proteins | sample SepL2221m_MetaG_FD_163423 | JGI IMG/M metagenome (GOLD analysis project Ga0194061, IMG submission 163423) | Anoxic zone freshwater microbial communities from boreal shield lake in IISD Experimental Lakes Area, Ontario, Canada - Sep2016-L224-21m | ecosystem: Environmental > Aquatic > Freshwater >...
CCCGAGGTTATTTCGGGGGAGGAAGAAGCGGCTCTCTCTTTCCAAGGTGCAACCAAAGGTTTGACCGGCGTGGAAGGTCCTTATCTAGTAGTAGATATTGGTGGAGGATCGACAGAATTTGTCCTTGGTTCGAGGGAGGTTGCAGCCGCAAAAAGCGTCAACATTGGTTGCGTCCGCATGTCTGAGCGACATTTTCGATCGGACCCGCCAAGCCCGGATGAAATTGCAGCCGCAACTCTCGATATAAACGCGGCGATATCAGAGGCCGCAAAGCATGTCGCGATAACTTCGGCTAAGACGCTGATTGCCGTTGCAGGAACAGCGACAACTGTTGCGGCTGCAGCCCTCAATCTTCAGGAATATGACCGCGATGCGATTCACCTTTCTCGTGTTGCGGCAGCAAAAGTTCATGAGATTTCAAAAATGTTTTTGTCGATGAACCGTCATCAACGGGCATCTCTTGGTTACATGCATCCTGGTCGAGTTGATGTGATAACTGCTGGCTCTTTAGTGCTTTCGCAGATTATGAAAGCCACTGGCGCAGCAGAATTTATCGCGTCCGAAAGCGACATTCTCGATGGAATGGCCTGGGATCTTGCCTCGCGTTAAGTGCACCGATGTTCCTGTCGTGAGCGCAGGGTCCATGACTTTGGCTCAATTGGATATCAACATTCACGATTGCAATGCCTGCCCTCGTCTCGTCGCATGGCGAGAGGAAGTGGCCGTCGTGAAACGGAAGGCTTACGAGGATCACGATTATTGGGGTAAACCAATTTCAGGATTCGGATCAGACAAACCGAAAATTCTTATTGTCGGTCTCGCCCCGGGGGCACACGGAGCTAATCGAACGGGCAGAATCTTCACGGGCGATTCGTCGGGCGATTGGCTCTTTGAATCTTTGCATCGCATTGGGATTGCGAAGATTCCTACAAGTTTGTCTAGGGATGATAAACAACAATTAAAACTTACGCGTATCACCACGGCGGTACGTTGTGCCCCACCGGACAACAAGCCTGACGTGGAAGAGCGCGACCGTTGCCAGCCATGGTTAACTCGCGAATTTGAATTGACTGCGCCCACTGCGCGCGCATATGTGGGCCTAGGTGCTTTCGCGTGGGCTGCCATCTATAAGGAATTGAAGGGATTGGGTCATCCAGTTCCAAGAGTGAAGTTTGCTCATGGAGCAAGCGCTGAATACATCTTTGAAGGAAAAAATTACTTGGTGATAGCGAGTTATCACCCAAGTCAACAGAACACCTTCACTGGCAAATTGACGAAAGATATGTTGGATTCTGTTCTCGCAAAAGCAAATAGATTTGCGCACGATATTTAGCAAGTCGCAATTGCCATCTTTCGCGAATCCGATTATCAAAGGATCGATTGTCTAAGTAACAACTACCCAATGAGTATGCCCAATCAGAGGGTCAGCACTTATTGCTTCAGGTTTAGGAGAAGATCACAGAGGAAGTAAGGGTGCAGATTCGGGGGTTCGCCCTACAGTGAAAGTAACAATTCTTGAGTTTCGGAGAGGCTCCAGTGGGGCAAATGAAAAAAATAATAACGCTTGTTTTCTCTACCGCTCTTTTCGCCTCCTCCTTAGCCATACTCTCACCGGCCCCAGCTCTAGCCTCACCGGCACTAACTACCTGCACGGATTTGGCAACGCACACCCAGGTTGTGCTGGCTCTAGGGCAAAGCAATTGTCGCTCCTATCAGGCCGCTGCCCTCTGGCATCTCCAACTCGTAGATACCTCAGCCCATTCTGGCCCCGGCTTTGCCACCTTGCGCATCTGCTCTGATCTTCACAGCCCTAGCCATCTCTACTTGCAGATTCGAAGTAGTTGTGCCAAATATCAAAAGTCCACTCTCTATTGGCGCGCCATTGACTCTCCTGCAACACCGAACATCACCACTACCGTGTCACGAAATTATGACAGCGCACTTTTAACGATCACCCCTGATCGAGCCGGTACAGATTCTCCGATTGCTTACTATCTGATTAAGAATTTAACAACTGGTCTGACGACCAAGATCTTCAAGACCTCCCTTGCCACACTGACCGAGATCCATATAACGAATTTGCAACCCTTGACCCGTTACACATTTTCCATTACCGCCGTCAGTATCGATGGCACATCTGCCACGTCCACTGCCAGCGCCTTAATCACCACCGGTGCCATTCCCATTCCATTGGCCGCCCCTGCCTTTAGCCTTTCATCTAGTGCTGGCTCAACGGTGGCCGGTAGCAGCGTGAATGGATACACGATTACCTCCAGCGGTGGAGCCATTGATACTTATTCACTCAGCCCCGCCGCGAGCACAACACCGGGATTGAGTTTTAATGCCAGCACCGGTCTGGTCTCTGGAACTCTCACCACTGTTGCTGGCGCACTCGTCTATACGATCACGGCAACCAATGCCACAGGAACATCTAGTCAGACATTTACTCTCACCGTCAGCGCAGCCCTGGCAGCCCCAGTCTTTACTTTGTCATCGTCATCGGAAACGGCTGGGACGGGTTCTGCCATCACCGGTTACGGAATCTCATCTACTGGCGGAGCCATTGCAAGTTATGCCATTAGCCCAGCGATTAGCACAACACCTGGATTAACTTTTAGTACCTCCAGCGGATTAATCTCTGGATCTCCGACAACTGTTGCCGCGGCTCAGGCATACACAATCACTGCAACCAATGCCAGTGGAAGCGCACTCCAAACATTTACTCTGACCGTCATCTATGGAATTGGAAGTACTGGTCCCGGAGGAGGAAGTGTTTTTTATTACAACGCTGTTGGATTTAACTGTGGACCCACCGATAGTGCGACGGGCAGTCCAACGGGAGGTCTTTGCCATTATCTTGAGGCTGCGTTAAAAACTTGGGATGGCGCCAGCATAGATCCAAATAAGTTATGGGCTGTAGCGGCCAAGCAAGCCACATTAGTTTCAGGGATTACGGACGACCTGACCGCGAATAACAGTACAGCCGCGATCGGTATGGGGTATTTGAATTCACTTGCAATTGTTGCGCAAGGCAATAGCACCACGACCGCGGCCGGCGCGGCGCGCGCTTACACGGGCGGATCTAAAAATGACTGGTACTTGCCGACGAGTGCAGAACTAAATCAACTTTGTAAGTGGGCAAAGGGTCTGGCATGGACATCAGACGCGACGGTATGTTCGGGTGGCTCGTTCACCAATGGTGGTCTCTCAAACGATTCCTATTGGGCATCGTCGGAGTACAGTGCGAGCTTCTCCTGGTTCCAAGCATTTTCATCCGGCTTCCAAGGTAGAACAAACGCGAAGGGTCAAAACCGGCCGGTTCGTCCAATTCGGGCTTTTTAGTAGTCAGATATTTACCTAGTCATCTAACAAAGTTATTTTTTTGAGTTGACGATGGGTAAGGATGCTGGATTACGTTCTCACAAAAGCAGGTAGATTTGCCTCCGTTATTGAGTAACGCCCTCGTAGCCCAATGGCAGAGGCAGAGGACTTAAAATCCTCCAAGTGTGGGTTCGACCCCCACCGAGGGCACCCACAATCGTCAGCTAGATACCTTGTTGTTCTCCCACCAATTCAACGTCCGTAGCGCGCTCAGGGTTAACCACTTTGAAGGTTGGCCAATCGGCACATCAGTAGGGAACCATTCGGCCCCTACCTCGTGATGCGCCTGCAAAATTTTTGAATCGGGTGTAAGGGATCTCTGAATTATAGTAATTGCCTCATCCAACCGAGGATCGGCGAGCGTTCCATGATGAAGAGATGCTTCCCGAAAATAATTCAGGCCTCTCAAAACGTTGTATCTCCATCTATTGGGGGACCCAAAGGTGGTAACTAACGGAGCCACGAGTTCGCCGGTCGAAAGCCGATACATAAGTTTTCGTTTGAGCAAGAACTCCTCTCCAGCTTTGCGAGCAGCCGAAATCTCCGGGTCACCTCCAACGTGAACTTCGTAATATAGAAGTCCTCGCAGCGAATTTAGCGTCGAATGGAACGAGGATCTGAATGATCCTTCAACCCACTCGCAATTCCAGCCACCTTCCTTCATTTGGCGATCTAGAAACCACCTAACAAGTTGATGCATCTCACGACCTAGCCAAATCCCATTAGCCAATGTGAATGCGTTAATGCAGCAATCAACTTCACCACCCCAGTACGGCAGTTCGTCATATTCCCAGTGTGAATTTCTTTCGAGCCGATCGGCCGTATTACCTAGAGCCGATGCATGTACGCCCCACTCGCGAAGAGAATTGAGTGACCAGGTTGTTGCGGTCCAGGGTTGACCAACATTTTTCATACTCTCAAAATCAAAACCTTTGGGGAAGAAAGCTCCACCCGCCCATTGTCCGTCAGGATCCTGAAGTGCCAGAAGTTGCGCTGCGAAACCTCCGTCTGGCAGCTGAGAGCGAGTCAGCGTCCAAACATCCGACGGCAACTCAAGTAGATCGCGTTCTACCTGCCACCGAATGGCGGGGTCCGAATCCAGAAGCCACTCGGCGAGTGTCGCATCCATATAAAAATCATACCCAATGACATCCGCCAGGTATTTGAAATTATCCCAATGCGGGTTCGACCCCCACCGAGGGCACGATAGTTAGTTCTTTGAAATTACCACCTTGAGGGCCTTTGTTTCAGCGGCTCGACCGAAAGTGTCGTAGGCCTCCATAAATTGATCAAATGTGAAACGGTGGGTGACCAATTTGCCTGCTGGGATCTTTTTGCTCTCAACAAGTTTGAGAAGCATTGGAGTGGTATTTGTATTCACAAGACCCATGCTTATAAAAACGTTCTGAATCCATAATTGCTCTAAATGCAATGGAACGCTCTTTCCATGAACGCCAACGTTGGCCACGTGTCCGCCAGGTCTGACGATTTCGGTCGCCATAGTAAAAGTCTCGGGAACCCCTACCGCTTCAATAGCCACATCGACTCCTGCGCCATCCGTTAATGCAAATACCTGTTCTTTCCATTGTGGCTGTCCCGACACGACAACATCCGTTGCGCCGAGCTCTCGGGATTTCTCCAAGCGATTTGTGTCGAGGTCAATTGCGATTATTCGAGCGGCACCGTGCAAACTTGCAGTCATGATTGCGGCGAGACCTACGGGTCCTGCACCTATCACTGCAACTACATCACCTGGCTTTACTTGACCATATTGGACGCCCATTTCGAACCCGGTTGGGAGGATATCGGAGAGCATCACCGCTTCTTCATCTGAAACCGTAGGAGACAATTTGTAGAGGGAATTATCGGCGTAAGGAACCCGGATAAATTCGGCCTGGGTCCCATCGATCAGGTGACCAAAGATCCAGCCCATCCCAGATGCGCCTTCGTCACCTAGGCAATGGGAATACAAACCTTGCTTGCAGTTCTTACATGATCCGCAGGACTTGATACAAGAAATGAGCACTCGGTCACCGACCTTGAAATTCTTTACTGATGCCCCTACTTCTTTGATAAGACCCACGCCTTCGTGTCCGAGAATTCTCCCGCTCTGGACAGTCGGCACGTCGCCCTTGAGAATGTGTAAATCTGTGCCGCAAATCGTTGTTGTAATGAGTTCAACAATTGCATCGGTCGGATTCATGATGACCGGATCTGGCACGTCGCTCCAAGATTTCTTGCCTGGGCCCGCGTAAACAAGTGCCTTCATTGTGTTCTCCCTCTGCGAAAACTTTCACAAAATTATTTTGCTTTTTCAGCCTCCTCTTCCGGCGTCCAAATGCCTATGAAATGCGCCTCAAATCAGCGGTGATATTCACGAGGGAGGGGTGACACCTGCGAGTACATGGGAAAGGTTTCTCCTGCGAGATACTGAATATGGTGTACGAAAAGTTTAGGTTTGAGAATTAGGAAGCCGGTTGTTCATGCGCAATTTACTTTTTCAAGATAGGTTTTCCGAATGATCGTCGACGTTGCTCTCTACCAAAATGGAAAACGAGTGCCAGGACCCTCCGATATTTCTGATTTGGTCGACCAGGCTCGCAAAGAAGGTGGCTTTGTTTGGCTTGGTTTGGCGCAGCCCACTCATTCTGAATTTAACATGGTCGTTGGAGAGCTCAATTTTCACCCTTTGGCAGTTGAAGATGCCATTCACGCGAATCAGAGGCCAAAGCTGGAAGATTACGATGGCTTAACTTTCTTTGTTCTCAAAACGGTTTTCTTCGATCAAAAAGAGCAGGAGATTACTACGGGAGAGTTGATGTGTTTTATCAACGACCATTTCATCGTGATAGTCAGACACGGTGATGGGCATCCACTTTCAACCGTTCGTCACGACCTTGAACAAAAGCCTGAGCTTCTCAAGGTGGGACCCTATGCGGTATTACACGCCGTTGCTGATCGCGTCATTGATGGTTATACAAGCATTGCAGTCTCTCTCGAACGCGAGGTCGTCGGGGTCGAAAATAAGGTCTTTAGCGGCAAACGTCAAACTTTTTCGCAGGAGATCTATTTTCTTAAGCGAGAAATAATTGAATACAAACATGCGATTGAGCCTTTAATAATTCCACTTGGGAGATTGTCGACGGGATTTGTAAGTGCCGTCCCAGATCAATTGAAGCCATTCTTTCGTGATACTTCTGATCACTTAATTCAAGCGTGCGAACAAGCATCTGGACTAGATTCACTTATCACCTCCGTCTTGCAAGCAGATTTGGCGCACATTCAAGTTCAACAAAATATAGACGTGCGTCGAATTTCCGCGTGGGTGGCGTTGGCTTCAGGGCCAACAATGATTGCCGGTATTTACGGAATGAATTTTCGTCACATGCCGGAACTAAGCACCAGATATGGATACTTTGTTGTGATTGGCGTGATGGTGAGTTTGACTGGATTCTTAGTTCGAAAATTTCGTAAGTCAGGATGGCTTTAGCACTAGTTCGCATATGCAAGTAATACGCGAAAGTATAAAAAATCGTGGGAATAGATTGTTGCAAAATTTTGTTATTCCTAACATGTTAAAACAAGCAGATTCCTCAGTTACGTTAAATCCATTGATTGCCAATCGATGGAGTCCTCGATCTTTTGATCAAGCCGCTGAGATTTCGGACACTGATTTAACGGCGATTCTTGAAGCAGGCCGCTGGTCACCTTCCACAAATAATCAACAGCCGTGGCGCTTCATTGTGGCCAAGCGAGGCGACACACATTTTGAAAATCTAACAAAAAACTTTATGGGCTTCAATGCGACATGGGCTCCATCTGCATCTGCACTCGTGCTCGTTGCGGCAGTCACAACGAATGAAGATGGATCAGCTCGACCTTTCGCTTTGTATGACGCAGGTCTGGCGAGTGCTTTTATGACAGTGGAAGCCAATCATCGTGGAATTGCTGTCCACCCCATTGCTGGATTCAACCGCGACGTTGTAAAAGCCGAGTACTCGCTTCCAGATAACTTCACACAAACCGCAATCTTGGTTTTGGGTAAACAAGCGCCTGCATCCGCACTCCTTGATCCCGCCTTGATCGAACGGGAAAAAGCACCACGCGTCCGCAAGCCCCTGGCTGAGCTAGTCGTCGCCGGTTTCTCGATTTCTGACGAGCTCTCGATTTCGGCTTAAAGGTCGATCTACACCGATTCTTACGCTCAAATCGTTCTTTCGCTTCTCTTTTCTAAGTGATTTCTAAGCATGGAATCCGCCTGGGGGAACCGCGGGAAGATTCTTAGCCCTACGATTGTTATCAGTGTCAGTGGAAATTCCACCGACACTTTTCGCGCCTTTAAGGAGACACGAAGATATGCGTAGTTCAAACCCTGTTTTGGTAAGAACCATGAAATCAGGTGGCTATGCCGCCATGGGTTCCTCCACAACAACCGCTCCAGAATCATTGGAGACTCTGTACAACGCACCTGCAGCCTCATCACTGCGAACAGGACGCATGACCATTGATGATGTTGTCACTCGAACTGGAATTCTCTTCACGACACTGGTAGTCGTAGGAGCTGCCGCATGGAAGCTCAACCTCGGTGGAGGCGCTCTCATGCTTGGCATTTTTGGTGGATTCGCACTTGCGATGGTCAATACCTTCAGCAAAACGGTTCGACCTGCTTTGATAATTGCTTACGCGGCACTCGAAGGCTTAGCCCTCGGAACGCTTTCTCATTTTTATAACACTGCTTATCCAGGGATCGTAAGCCAAGCGATTCTCGGAACAATTGCAGCATTTGCTGGAGTTCTCTTCGCATACAAGAGCGGTCGCATTACTGTCTCACCGCGCTTTACGCGAATGATTGTCGGTGCTGCAATCGGCTATCTGATCCTCGGAGTCATCAGCATGTTTGCCGCGATGGCAAGCGTTGGTGGCGGAATGGGCCTGTACGGCGTAAGTGGCCTCGGACTTCTTCTTGCGGTCGCTGGTGTAGGGCTTGCAAGCATTTTCTTGATTCTTGATTTCGATCAAATCGATAAAGGAATTAAGGCCGGCCTTCCACAAGAAGAATCATGGCGTGCCGCCTTTGGTCTCATGGTTACTTTGGTATGGCTCTACATGGAGGTCTTGCGACTTCTTTCTATCTTAAGGAATAACTAACCGCTAAGCGGTTACAAATTATGTAAGTGCGACCTTCTCGTTTCGGGTAGGCGGTAAGCCAGAAGAACTGCGATTGAAAAGACCGCAGCGCTGACAGCGAACGCCGCCCGGAACGAGAAGATGTCGGAAATAATCCCCACAGTCAGTGGACCAATAATCATTCCCGCATCTCCGGCCATCTGCCACAGAGCAATAACTTGCCCACTTTTTCCTCGAATTACATCTCCAACGATGTTGGCTGGAGTTGTTGAGAGAAAAGCTCCTCCAAAGCCGAGAACTATCATCGCAACTAGGTACATCCACGGATGGATAGTGAAGACCATGAGCAACGTTCCAAACAGAACGACTGTGCTCCCTATTCCAAGCGCCGTTCTTCGGCCACGAGTATCTGAAAGTTTGCCTGCGGGTAGGAGAAAAGCTCCTTGAATTAGCGCTGCGAGGGTGAATCCAAAGCCAACAACTGCCGTTGTTGAATGTAGGTTCTCCGTGACAAAGATCGGCAAAATAGAAGAACGCAATCCAAAGAGAACCCAATTTGTGACAAACGATAAAATTAGTGCCGTCCTGTATGGCGAGAGCTTTATTGCCTCAGAGATTCCCATACTGTCAACGTCATCGTTTTTTTCTGTGTGACTTCGTTTCCCAGATTTAAGAAAGAAGAATCCAATCGTTCCTGCGACCAGGAGGGTAGAGGAGTATGCAAAGAAAGGCGCTCGAAGCGAAATGGCGCTAAGAATTCCACCAATCGCCGGGCCCGCAATACCGCCAACTAAAAAACTTCCGTTATAAATCGATTGTGCTCGACCCCGATGATCATCATCGACCGATCTCATGATGATTGAACCTGCAGCGACCGAGAACATGGAAGAGCCCAATCCTCCTGCAGAGCGAAAGATAAGTAGTTGATGGAAATTTTGGGCGAGTGCACATAGAAAAGTAAAGAATGAGACCATCGAGATTCCAACGGCAAAAACGATACGTTCCCCGAAACGGTCAACTAGTTTTCCGGATATAAGTCCGGAACAGAAGCGTGCAATTGCGAATGCTGAAACCATCAAACCGACGGCCGCATTGTTCACTCCGAAAGATTTCGCAAAGAGTGGAATTGCGGGAATAACAATTCCAAAACCGACCGCAACAAAAAAGGAAGCGGCGACCAGAACTTTAACTTCTCGAGGTAATTCCCCGAGAAGTTTGTTTCGAATCAACCAATCGCCTCGCCCGCAGCCTCTTCACTAGCAGCCGCATAGTCATTCGAAGTGCGTAAAGGAAGTTCTCGCAAACTCAGCGCTAAAATGAAACCTAATGCGGTCACGGGTGCCGCGGCATAAAAGACTATGTGGAACGAATTCACATAGGCATCCATCGCTGTGTTGTGCACGACTGCAGCGTATTTCTGCGGCGAGGCAACAATGTCAGTGAGCCCTCTTTGAGAAAGATTCACTCCCACCATGGCGCTTGGATTCTTGGTAGCCAATTCGCCAAAACCACTGGCCATGTAATGCGCCAGGCGGTTGTTGAGAACTGCGCCAAAGAGCGCGGTGCCGAAAACGCTTCCGAGGGAGCGGAAGAATGTGTTAGAACTCGTCGCTACACCCATATCGCTGAAATCAACTGAGTTTTGTAGGGCGATGACGATGGTCTGCATTGAAAGACCAAGTCCAGCGCCCACGATGATTGCGTAAATTGAGAGTTGCCAGTACGGGGTATTTCGCGTCAAGGTAGTCATCAGAAGGATTCCGACTGTCATGATAAATGTTCCCAATACAGGGAACTTCTTATACCGACCCGTTGTCGTGATTCTTTTGCCGCTGAAAATTGAAGTGCTAACAATTCCAAGCATCAAAGGAATCAATTTCAGACCAGCTGTAGTTGCTGTGTTTCCCTTAACGATTTGAAGGTACAGCGGCAACATAACGATGGCGCCGAACATTCCTGCTCCAATTACTGCACCTAGGGCAGAAGTGAGAGAGAAGGTGTGGTTCTTAAATAACCGCAAAGGAAGAATTGGTTCTTTAGCTTTTCCTTCCCAGTAAAGAAAACCTCCGGAAAGGACAAGACCTACCAAAAGGTAAGCGATAGTGCGCGAATCGAGCCATCCATACTCGGGTCCATAGACCGCAATGGAAAGAAGAATGGTTGTTACAGCACTTACTAACAAAAGCGCGCCAAAGTAATCAATGGAGGGTTCACGCTTTACTTTAGGAATATGAAGCACTGCAGAAGTAATTACTAGGGCGAGAATTCCAAAAGGAAGGTTGATGTAGAAAATCCAACGCCAGCCGGTGAGTCCCAAGATCGTGTGGTGGTCGGAAAAGAATCCCCCGAGCAAAGGGCCCGCCACAGATGAGAGACCCCAGACCGCACCGAAGTAGCCTTGATAGCGCCCTCTTTCACGCGGGGGAACAATGTCGCCGATGATGACGAAGGTCAGCGCCATCAAGCCTCCAGCACCCAGGCCTTGCAAGGCTCGTGTAGCGATGAGTTGGTTCATGTTCTGTGACGCACCCGCGAGGAGGGATCCGATGAGGAAGGTAACAATTGCGAATTGAAAAGTGACACGACGTCCGTAAAGATCTGAAATTTTCCCATAGAGCGGGGTGGATGCTGTCGACGTGAGTAGGTATGCCGTGACCACCCACGTGTATTCCTTGAGTCCATGCAGATCGATAACAATTGTCTTCAGAGCGGTCGAAACGATTGTCTGATCAAGGGCAGCCAGCAAAAGTCCAGTCATAAGCCCGCCCAAAATAATCATGATTTCTTTATGGGTGTGCGCCTTTGCTGGTGCTCCGGATCCTGCTTCAGAAGGTGAATTTGTAGACATGTACGACCTTTCAAATGGGACCGCAAAAAGTGGTAGCCCTAAATTGTGAATAGGCGGTAACTTTACTCCGTGAAAACAGTCGTCGTTGAAGAGTTGGTCAGGACTTACGACAAGGGCAATGTTCGAGCCCTTGACGGGCTGAGCCTTGATGTCGAAGAGGGCACGGTTTTGAGCGTGTTGGGGCCAAATGGAGCAGGTAAAACCACAGTTGTGCGCATATTGGCTACTTTGCTTGCCCCCGATTCGGGACACGCCACTGTCGGAGGAATAGATGTTATTAAGCACCCTGAGAAAGTTCGAGAGATTATCGGATTATCTGGTCAGTATGCAGCGTTGGATGAAGTTTTAACGGGTTGGGACAACCTGGTGATGTTTGGTCGGCTTTATCACTTGAGCAAGAAGCAGGCAGAAGCTCGAGCCGAAGAATTGCTAGAAAGATTTTCACTGACCGATAGCGCACGTCGCGCGATCAAAACGTACTCAGGTGGAATGCGCAGGCGACTAGATCTTGCAGCGTCACTCATCGTTAAGCCGAAAGTTCTTTTTCTCGACGAGCCAACAACTGGCCTTGATCCTCGTGGACGACAAGAGATGTGGGGTGTGATCGAAGAACTCGTTAAGGACGGCGTCACTCTTTTGCTGACAACACAGTATCTCGACGAAGCCGATCAGCTCGCAGATGACATTGTGGTGGTGGATCACGGCAAAGTGATTGCTCGAGGAACTTCCGATGCTTTGAAAAAACAGATCGGGGGAGAACAACTTCAGGTTGTAGTCGCACAAAGCAATATTGCCAAGACAATGGAAATCGTTGCTCAAGTCAGCCAAGCAAAAGTACAACTTGATGAAGGTCTTCGAAGAATCTCTGCTCCAGTTACAACAGGATCAAGTGCCCTTGTGGATGTCCTTAGGCTTCTCGACAGCTCTGGAATCCATCCACTGGATATCGCCCTTCAACGCCCCTCTCTTGATGATGTTTTTATGTCGCTGACTGGACACACTGCCGAAGAAGATTTAGCAGTTGCAGAAAGTGAAAAGAAAACCAAGAAGAAAACAAAGAGGTCACGTTCATGAAGCGCGCCATCATTGATGCCTTGATTATTACTCGTCGTCAACTCCTTCTTTTAAGGCGTGTCCCCGAAGTGCTGATCTTTTCCACCATCCAACCTGTCATGTTTGTGCTCCTTTTTCGCTATGTTTTTGGTGGATCCATCACTGCTGGCATGCCGGGGGGCTACGTCCAATTCCTGATGCCTGGAATCTTTGTTCAGACTGTGGCATTTACCTTGGCGGGCACCGCTTCCGGTGTCGCTGAAGATATGACAAAAGGATTGATTGATCGCTATCGCTCGTTGCCGATTGCACGATCGGCTCTGGTTTTTGGTAAGACCCTTGGTGATTCCACTCTCAACATTGTGGTGCTTATGACGATGGGTGCTGCCGGATACATTGTTGGTTGGAGACCAACATCGAGCCCTGTCAAAATTTTGCTTGCCTTTATCTTTTTGTTGGGGTTCGGCTACTCGTTATCGTGGATTGGCATCTTTATCGGGCTTGTCGCCAAAGATGTTCGAACTGTTCAAAATATGAGTTTTCTCGTTACCTTCCCGCTGACTTTCCTCTCTAATGCATTTGCTCCAACTACAGGAATGCCAAAAGCACTTCAGTATTTTGCGGAGTGGAATCCAGTTTCGACAATGGTGGCCGCCGCGCGAGAACTCTTTGGACTTAAGAATAGATTTGGAGTGACAGCGGGGTCTTTCCCAAGCCAACATCCACTCACCATGTCGTTTGTATACATGATTATCATCCTGCTCGTCTTTGTTCCCATCAGTGTGAACAAATATAAAAACGTGGCTAAGAGATAATTGGTAAGAAAAAACGCATAAAGAAAATAATTAGAGATATAGCTCAGCTTCAAGAATCGCGACGGTGATTTGTTTTCCATTTGGCGCGGTGTATGAAACTGTCTCGCCGATTTTCTTACCAAGCACCGCTGACCCCAAGGGAGATTTTTCGCTGTAAACATCTAGATC
>Ga0194061_1001524_pt1 | contig 13381 bp, 13 predicted proteins | sample SepL2221m_MetaG_FD_163423 | JGI IMG/M metagenome (GOLD analysis project Ga0194061, IMG submission 163423) | Anoxic zone freshwater microbial communities from boreal shield lake in IISD Experimental Lakes Area, Ontario, Canada - Sep2016-L224-21m | ecosystem: Environmental > Aquatic > Freshwater >...
ATATAAACCAAGTTTAATTCACTGATTTGGGCGGTATATTCTAAAATTTTGCTTGGATCTTGATACTGAATCTTGGCGATCGCTGCCACTGAATGCTCATAAAAACCATCGTTAGGATAGATCATCAAATCACAAGCAAAAGCAGTATGGATCTCAATATTTCGAGATTTTTGCATTAAGCGTCTAGCTAGTAGTTTAAAAATCCCTTGATATGCATTGCGCTCCTGCTCACGCATCAATATGTCATAGGCTGGATTGACTAATTTTGCGAGATACTGTGACCGAATAGCTTTGTCTGGCAAATCAAAGCCATAGACATCGGGATGTAAAATTCGAGCAATATTCAAATAGCCTTGGCGAATACCACTAGGCTGAATATTCACAGGCAAACCGAGTATGGAGTAGTAGTCATTATTAAATTGACTAATACCAAGTTTTAGAGGGGCAAATTGAGATTGTTGATATTTTGATTGATGATCCATAATCTCCCTCTATGCCAATAAATCAAGGTGGTTAGTAATGAAAATTAAATAACCTGTGCATATAAAACTCAAAATTGTTTCGGCGGGCTTTACCCACCGAAACAATTTTGGGTTTTATTAAGTTCTTGTTACGAATGTAGAGGCAATACGGTTAGCGGTAATAGAGTCAAGCTGAACCAAAATAGCGATCGCCAAGAAAGTTGGGGCAGTGGCTCTGGATCGGCTAGCAAAAAATTAATCCGCTCTTCTAAGCGATCGCTAGTATTTGTATAGCCAAATGCAGCAGCAAAAGTGATGTCAAATGCATCGGTGGTCAATACATTACTACTAACCATAGCAAATAATGATTCTGCTAGTAACAACCCATCTAAATACTGAGCCGCCCAGCGATCAGCCCGAAGCTCTCGCAATAACAACAATTCTTCCCAAAGTATTTGGGTATTGGGTAACCAAGGCATGATTTGGCGTAGTGATCCGAGACAAAAGAACCAAAATGTGTCGCGATAATGAGCGTGGGCGCGTTCATGCAATAAAACCGCTTCAAGGTGCGGCGCGTCGAGGGTGTCAAGCAACCCCTGACTAACAAAAAGCTGCGATCGCCAAAACCCAATTTGCGCCGCAAACAACATCGGGATATTTAGTAATCGTATTGGTTCAAGGCTTGTAACTTGAGCATCATTGCTATCTATGACTAGTTTTTGTAATTTTTGCAAAGATAGCCAACCAGTTAAGGCAAGTTGACCAACCCGAAAAATACTGTAAGCCAAAAATAATAATGCGATCGCATAGCTCCATCGCCCAGCCTGTAAACCGATCATTTGTCCTTCGGCTCCCATGCATAGCACCGCGATCGCCGTCATAATTACCAACAATGGCGGCAACACAAAACATACAAGGGCTTGATGCCATCGATTCTGCCAATTTGTTGACCAATTTGATGTACTCCGCCAACCATAGCGCAATCCCCAAGCTAGACCAAGAGATCCAACAATCATCACAAAATGGATAGAGAAAAATGGCATGGTATTAACTCTCCTGTGATTTGTCTCTTGATGTGTCTCTGGATAGGCGTAGATGTTTGAGGCGATCCGCGATCGCCTCGAGTTTGTCGATACTTGCCCGATCGAGATCATTGGCAAAGGCAGCGACAATATCGGCATCACCCAATTCTAAAAAGCGGTTGAGTTGATGATAGGCGAGCAAAGATTGAGCCTCTTCACGAGAAATTAGCGTTTGCCAATATAAAATGCGTCCCTCTTTATCGCAATTAATCCAGCCTTTCTGTTCTAATCGCCGCAAAACCGTCATCACCGAGCCATAAGCTAACTCGCGATCGGGATCAAGCAAAATGCGATCGTGAATGTCTGTGGCGCTTATTCTGGTCTTGTCCCAAATAATATTTAGGAGTTCTGACTCTAAAGGTCCTAGCGATAATTGTTTCGGTCGATATTTTGGTAAGGGTGTCATAACGGCTTAAACGACATGGGCAAAATCTTAAAAATACAGTGTTTAACCAATAATACAGTTGATTTCAAAATAATTAATTAAGCGTAACCAAGTATAAAATCGCGATATTTTATTCTTCGCTGGGCTTCTCAACTTCAAACTTAGTGCGTGGCAAGGCTGCCACGATCGCATCAAGCACTTTGCTCACAGGAATTATTTCCATGCCATAATTTTGCAAAACTTGCATACTAGGAATTATCGCCCGTTTGAACCCTAGTTTAGCCGCTTCTTTTAATCGTAAATCTAATTGGGAAATGGGGCGAACCTGTCCACCCAATCCAACTTCGCCAATAAGAACAGTACGCGGATCGACCGTGCGATCGCGAAAACTTGCCGCCACGGCGATCGCCACACCAAGATCCACCGCAGGTTCCGCCACATTCAATCCACCCGCCGCCGCCACATAGGCATCAAGTTTTGATAATGGAATCCCAATCCGCTTTTCGAGAACCGCCAGAATTTGCAAAAAACGATTGGTTTCAATGCCTGTAGTAGTACGGCGTGGTGAGGAATAGCTAGTGGGACTAACGAGAGCCTGTAATTCTACAACAATCGGGCGAGTTCCCTCACAGGCGACTATGGTGGCAGTTCCTGGGACAGATTCATCGCGATTACCAAGAAATAACTCCGAAGGATTGGAAACCTCACGCAAACCGCGATCGATCATCTCAAATACGCCGATTTCCTGTGTTGCGCCAAACCTATTTTTAACCGATCGCAATAGTCTGTGAGTTGCAAAGCGATCACCTTCAAAATATAAAACCGTATCGACCATATGTTCTAAAATTTTGGGCCCAGCGATCGAGCCTTCCTTTGTCACATGACCAACGATAAATAGCGATATATTCTCGCGCTTAGCCACTCGCATCAGCGCTGCTGTGCATTCTCGCACTTGCGAAACTGAACCAGGGGCAGCATTCAGATTAGAAAAATAGAGCGCTTGAATACTATCGATTACTGCAACTTTGGGGCGCAATGATTGCAGTTCCCTTAATATAGTTTCTAAATCCGTTTCCGCTAATAGATAAAGATCATCGGAATTTTCTTCTAGGATACCTAACCGTTGCGATCGCAGTTTTACCTGTTGCGCCGATTCCTCGGCACAGACATAGAGCGTCGGATAGCGGCTCATCAATTTTTGCGCCATGCCTAATAACAGCGTGCTTTTGCCAATTCCTGGTTCACCACCAATCAAAACTAAGGAACCTGCGACAATGCCACCACCTAATACTCGATCAAGTTCTTCATAGCCAGAAGGCGATCGGGCTTGGTCGTTGTCGGTAATTTGTGAAAGAGTTAAGGATTCTCTAGCTTGGGCTTTGCCAGCAGATTTGGTCGTGCCAAGATGAGAGAATGTAGCGATCGCATTGGTATTTGTGGAGATGACAGGAATTAATTCCTCTTGCAAGGTTCCCCAACTGGAGCAAGCGGGACATTTCCCATACATCTGCGGGAAGTCTTCACCGCAGCCATTACATACATATCGAGATTTTGCTTTTGCCATTATTTAATGATATTGTATCTAGCGATCGAGCGGACTAATTACGCCATTCTCACCCAGATTCAGCACATGGGTGTAAATCATCGTGGTTTGCACATCCTTATGTCCGAATAACTCCTGTACCGTTGGAGTCGATATCTTGCCGCTCAATTAAGCCGTTATACCTTCATGAAATAGGATGGTTGAAAGTGTCAGAATCTCTGTGGCATAAACAAGGTGAAACTATAAGTCATAAAAATGCCTGTAAAGAATTTGGCATTACTGAGGATGAAGTATTTCAGGGAATGAAATCAGGCAAATTACAATACCGAGAAAATTATGCTCATGGAAACCCATATTTTCGGCTACTGCGAAATGAAGTCAAATCACTAGCTCAAGAACTCTATGGAGCCAAACAAGTAGAAAAACAAGAGAACAAACATAAGTTGCAAAAGATTAACCAAGAAATAAATAGTCTTAAGAGAAAGATCGCGTCTTTGGAAAAGCAGAAAATTGAATTGACTGAAAGCCAAAACTAGACAACTTATCGTTGATTTTTCGTTGTGTTTAGTTGAAAATTAGCGTTATCGGTGATCGCAAAGTTATTGATTCTTTCTTCATCATGGATAGCAAAAGTTGGGAGCAAATTAAGTCAAAACACAAACTAGGTCAGTTTGTGCTAGGCAAAGTTGAATTTCATGCTGACTAAGTGCTTATTTTAGCGCTTGCGAACACACCAACACGATCGCGCTTAAAATATAGTTAATCTTACTTTGCGCCGCAATCTTCCCTCATGCCCACCGAAACAAATCACCCCACCTTTTTACTCGTTGACGGACATTCCCTTGCGTTCCGCTCCTTTTATGCTTTTGGCAAACAGCCTGAAGGCGGCTTACGAACCTCGACAGGAATCCCCACTAGTATTTGTTTTGGCTTTTTGAAAGCATTAATTGAGATGCTCGATCGCGAAAAACCTACTGCCGTAGCGATCGCCTTTGACCTCGCGCAACCGACATTTCGCCATGAAAAAGATGAAACCTACAAGGCAAATCGGGCAGAGACTCCCGAAAGTTTTATTCCCGATATTCAGAATTTACAAAGAGTTTTAGCGGCGATGAATTTGCCTGCGATTACCCAAGCGGGTTTTGAGGCGGATGATGTGTTGGGAACGTTATCACAGGCGGCGAGTGCGGAAGGATATACGGTCAAGATTTTAAGTGGCGATCGCGATTTGTTTCAGTTGATTGATATAGATAAGCGGATTTCGGTACTTAATATTGGTCAAAAGGATAAGATTGTCGAATATCACGCCGATCAAGTTAAGGAAAGATTGGGGGTATTGCCTACGCAGGTTGTAGATTATAAGGCGCTCTGTGGTGATGCTTCCGATAATATTCAAGGTGTGCGAGGGATTGGAGAGAAGACAGCGATTAAATTGATTGAGGAATATGGGAACTTAGAGAATATTCTTGCCGCGATTCCGACAATGAAGGGGGCGGTGAAAGTCAAGTTAGAGCAGGGGATTGAGGCGGCGAAACATTCGCAGTTTATGGCGACAATTAAGACTGATGTGCCTTTGCCTGTGGCGATCTCTGATTGTAAGTTAACGGGTTTTGATACTTCCGAGTTAATTCCGTTATTGGAGCAGCTTGAGCTTAAAGCCTTTGTGGATAAGGTCGATCAGCTTCAGGCGAAGTTATCGGGGAATTATGAGAAGCTTGCGGTTAAGAGCAAGAAGCCCTCACCCCCAGCCCCTCTCCCAGAGGGCGAGGGGAGCAAGACGCTTGCAGAAATATCGGAGGAGAAGGGAGAGGGAGAAGATGAGGAGTTGTGGTTTGATTTTGCGAAACAGGAGGCGGAGCGGGATCTGGCGGTGACGGCTTCGTTGAAATTGGATGTGCAGATTATTGATACAATTCCGAAACTAGAGAAGTTATGTGAAATCCTCAGTAGCAAACAGCCTGTGGCATGGGATACGGAAACATCGGCGCTCAATCCTTTTGAGGCAGAACTAGTGGGGATTGGCTGCTGTTGGGGAGAATCGGTTAGTGATGTTGCTTATATTCCCTTAAGTCATCACTCTGGACAGAATTTGCAATGGCAGGAAGTGAGAGAAATTCTCAGACCGATGCTTGAAGATGCGAGTTATCCTAAATACTTACAGAATACTAAGTTCGATCGCTTGATGTTTAGAGCATCAGGGATTGAACTCGCGGGTGTGTTTTTTGACACGATGATTGCTAGTTATGTGGTCGATCCAGAGGCAAGTCATAAGCTGGATGATTTAGCATGGGAATTTCTGCAAATCCGCACGATTACTTACAAAAATCTCATGGGTAAGCGCAAATCGATCGCTGAAGTTGCGATTCCTTCGGTGGCTCAGTATTGCGGTATGGATACCTACGTTACCTATCGGATTATGCCGATTTTAAAGGCAGAATTAACCGCAGTACCTGAACTTTGGGATTTATTTCAAAATGTGGAAATGGCTTTAGAGCCGATTCTGGCGGAAATGGAATGGCGCGGTATCAGGATCGATCGCGAATTTTTGAGTGCTTTTTCCTTGGAATTAGAGAAGGATCTCGATGCTTTAGCGATCGCTGCCTATCAGCAAGCAGGTAAAGAATTCAATCTCAATTCGCCAAAACAGTTGGGTGAGATTTTACAAGAAGCGCTCGGTGAAAAGTTTACTAAAAAATCGCGTAAAAGTGCATCAGGAGCTTATTCCACCGATGTCGCAGTTCTGAATAAATTAGAAGGTGAACATCCTCTCATTGATACGATTCTCGAAAATCGCACCCTTGCTAAGCTCAAATCTACTTATGTTGATGCTTTGCCATCGCTGATTCAACCTAAGACTGGGCGGGTACATACGGATTTTAATCAAACTGTCGCTTCTACTGGACGTTTGAGCAGTTCCAATCCCAATTTACAAAATATTCCCATTCGGACTGCTTTTAGTAAGCGCATCAGAGCAGGATTTCTACCTAAAGAAGATTGGATTTTACTGGCTGCGGATTATTCGCAAATTGAGCTGCGGATTTTGGCGCATTTGAGTCAGGAGCCAGAACTGATGCGAGCTTTTAATGCGGGTGAGGATGTGCATACAGTGACAGCGCAACTGCTTTTAGAAAAGACAGAAGTAACTAGCGATGAGCGGCGCTTGGCGAAAATCATTAATTATGGTGTGATTTATGGCATGGGAGCGCAGAAATTTAGCCGTGATATTGGTGTTCCTGTCAAGGTGGCGAAGCAGTTTATCCAGAAGTTCAATCAGCGCTATGAACGCATCTTTACCTATATGCAGGATGTGGAATTTGAAGCGGAACGGGATGGCTATGTGAGAACGGTTTTAGGGCGGCGGCGCTATTTTCGTGGGTTGAGTCATACTGGTGGTTATCAAAAGGCGGCGATGTTGCGATCGGCGGTCAATGCTCCGATACAGGGAACCAGTGCCGATATTATTAAGGTGGCGATGTTGCGGGTGGATGAGCTTTTGCGTGGTTATCAGGCGCGGTTGTTGTTGCAAGTCCATGATGAACTGGTGTTTGAGGTTCCACCTGATGAGGTTGCGGAGTTGCAGCCCAAAATCAAGGAGATCATGGAGTCGGCGGTGGAGCTTTCGGTGAGGTTAGAGGTGGATATTCATACGGGTAAAAATTGGATGGAGGCGAAGTAGTTTAGTTTGGGTTATAATCCTGATAAATCTTTTTGCAATTTACCCCATGTCTCAAGATACGAATTTGAGCATGATAAATTATTTGTACAGAGAAGTGTAAATGGCATAAATCGTTTAACCAAACAAAATTTTCTATGACAAATCAAACTCCTTATATTTCTCGAAAAACTGATCAAGATTTACAAATTTCTCTGGACAAAGCGTTAGCGAAACCTAGCGCTAATCCAGTTTTGTTTTATGTTTGGGGAATTGGAGGTGTAGGTAAGTCAAACTTGACAGAAAAGTTACACGAAGTAAATAAGGATAAAGTCTGTTTTGTAAAAGTTGAATTTGATAAAGATGATGGAATAAAGACCCCAATCAGCTTAATGAAGAAGTTGTATGACAATCTAGAAAAGCCTATTTCTCCAATGCGTCGATTACCATCAGCTTTACATGACCCATTTCTATATTGGTATAAGAAATATGATGCTACACTCAAAAAGCTACAAAATGAGCCAATAGATAGTAAGAAATCAGTTGAACCTGACAAAAAAAATGCACTGGGTGATTTATTTAAAGCAGCAGCAGGTTTTGGATTGCCTAAAGTAGCAGCAACGTACTTTGGAGTCCCTCTGGATGCAGAAAGTGCTGTGAAAATTGCAACAGTAGCTTTATCGGCTAAGGATTTGCTGATGCAGCATCAGGCTACTAAAAACAAGACAGATCTGATTGAATTAATGGAAAATCCTCTGCCTAAGCTAACTAAGGCATTTATTGAAGGACTAAGCCAGAAGTCAAAAGCACTTAAAAAAACGATCATACTTGTTTTAGATACTTACGAAAAAGCCGAGGCAAATTGTCAAGGTGTGGATACTTGGCTTTGGAGAACGCTTCTAGCTAATACTGATATTCAAAATCATTCCATCCGAATAGTTATGGCTGGTAGAGGTGAGTTACCTCATGTAGGATGGAGCAAAGTATCTAGTCTGATTTATTCATGTAATCTCGAAAGATTCGATCTAGAACAAACGAGAGAGTATCTTCAAAAATGGGAAATTTCGTCTGAACCAGAATTAATTTTTCGAGTAACAAGAGGCTTGCCAAAATATCTACAGTGGATTAGAGAAAGGCAAGTTAGAGGGATAAACATTGATTTTTCTAAAGGCAGTAAAGAAATTGCAAGTCTTCTATTAGAAGATTTTACTTCCTCACAACAGCAGATAATAAAATTAGCAGCTTTTTGCCATTGGTTTGATAAACCTTTAATTGATCATCTGATTAAATCTCAGAATATACCTTTGGATTCTGAAGCCGATAAAAATTGCAACTGGTTTGAGTGGTTGACGGAGACATATTTTGTTGAGCTTGTCAAAGGTAAATATCGCTTTGATGATGTCGCAAGAGACGTTTTTCGTCAGCAAGTCTACTCAAAAGATTCTAAGCAATTTGATGATATTCATTATAGTTTGTCTCTTTATTTTGAGGCGCAATCAAATTGTGAGATTGCTTCAGATTGTTCTCCTCCCACCAAATATAACAATGATGATTGGTGTAAGTGCATATCTGAATCTCTGTACCATGCCTTATTTTCAAAAAAGGGTGACAATCAGCTTGTTTTTCTCACACATTTATTCGCATCTCTTTACTGTAATCGTAATGATTTAAGCGCAGGAGTAGTGGAAATGGTTGCGTCTGAAATAGATTTAAATTCCGACGATTTTCAAAATTCTCTTTTATCCAAATCCACAAAGAATTTTCTCAAAACAATTACACCTATAGCGAAATATGGATTGACAATTTTATCAATCGACTCCAATATTTTAGGAGTGAATGATGTATCCAAAAGCGAGATAGACAAAGCTTTAGTAGTCATCTTTAGTAAATTAGAGCAAATGCAGGGACTAGCTAAGTTCGTCATTCTATTATGCAAATCTAATCATTGTCCTATTACTCAAAAACTAGATTGGCTAAATAAAGCTAAATCTATCGCAGATGAAATTTCCACAGATAGAGATCTAGACTTTAGTGCTAATTTGTTTTTATGGAGCTTAGGTAATTCGTTTTATCAACAAGGTTTCCATCAAGAAGCGATCGCCGCCTATGACCAAGCCTTGCAATTCAAACCTGACTACCACGAAGCATGGTACAACCGAGGCAATGCGCTAGTTGATTTAGGAAGATACGAAGAAGTGATCGCATCCTATGACGAGGCTCTGCAAATCAAACCTGACCTCTACGAAGCATGGAACAACCGAGGCAATGCGCTAAAAAAATTAGGAAGAAACGAAGAAGCGATCGCCGCCTATGACCAAGCCTTGCAATTCAAACCTGACCCCCACGAAGCATGGAACAACCAAGGCAATGCGCTAAAAAAATTAGGAAGAAACGAAGAAGCGATTGCCGCCTATGACCAAGCCTTGCAATTCAAACCTGACCTCCACGAAGCATGGAACAACCGAGGCATTGCGCTAGTTAATTTAGGAAGAAACGAAGAAGCGATCACATCCTATGACCGCGCCTTGCAATTCAAACCTGACAACCACGAAGTATGGAACAACCGAGGCATTGCACTAGTTAATTTAGGAAGAAACGAAGAAGCGATCGCATCCTATGACCGTGCCTTGCAATTCAAACCTGACCTCCACGAAGCATGGAACAACCGAGGCATTGCGCTAATTAATTTAGGAAGAAACGAAGAAGCGATCGCATCCTATGACCGCGCCTTGCAAATCAAACCTGATGACCACGAAGCATGGAACAACCGAGGCATTGCGCTAGGTAATTTAGGCAGATACGAAGAAGCGATCACATCCTTTGACCGCGCCTTGCAAATCAAACCTGATGACCACGCAGCATGGAACAACCGAGGCATTGCGCTAGGTAATTTAGGCAGATACGAAGAAGCGATCACCGCCCATGACCAAGCCTTGCAAATCAAACCTAACAACCACGAAGCATGGAGCAACCAAGGCATTGCGCTAGGTAATTTAGGCAGATACGAAGAAGCGATTGCGTCCTATGACCGCGCCTTGCAAATCAAACCTGACAAAGACACAGCATGGTACAACAAAGCCTGTACTTATTCTCTCCAAAACCAAATCGAACTTGCTTTAGAGAACCTCCAAAAAGCAATCCAACTCAATCCCGAAGAGTGTCGCGAAATGGCAAAGACCGACTCGGATTTTGACAACATACGCCACGATCCACGCTTTCAAGCCTTGATACAATAGGAGAAAAACACCATGACTACCCTACTCGAACAAGCCTTTACCGCCGCTACCAAACTCTCCCAAGAGAGACAAGACAAACTAGCGCAACTAATCCTGCAAGAAATTTCACAACCACAGCATCAACAAGTCAATAAAGCACCCACACAAAAAACTCCCCTCCAAATATTTACAGAACTCGGCTTAGTTGGATGTATTGAAGGAGAACCCGATCTCTCAGCTAACTACAAATCCGTAGTCAAATCCTACATTCTCAAAAAACATGATCATCATTGATACAGGAGCCTTTGTCGCACTTTTCAATCGCCGCGATTCTGCCCATTTAGCAGCCCAAAGAGCCTTTGAAACAATCCAAGAACCAATGATTACGACATTCCCAGTCATTACCGAAACCTGTTACTTCCTAGCCGCCACAGTCAGCCACACCGCCCAATCCAACTTTCTTAAAAGCTTTGTCTTAGGAGCCTTTCAAATATTCGACCTTGAACCAACACACATCGATCGCATGATCGTTCTCATGGAAAAATACGTAGATCTCCCAATGGATATGGCAGATGCCTCCTTAGTCGTTTTATCAGAGCAGTTAAACAGTGGACGCATATTAACCGTCGATCGCCGAGATTTCACTGTCTATCGCTGGAATAATAAACCCTTTGAGAACCTTTTGATTTAGTAATTCTTTCCACTTTCAAGCCTTGATACAATAGGAGAAAACCATGATTACAACTACAGAAATCCTCCAAACCATTCCCAAACTTTCTCAAGATGACTGCTTCCAAATAGCAGAAATACTTTTACAAAGACTACTAACTCAAACAAAACCCACCCGCGCCCAAATCAACCAACAACTCAAAATCGCCGCCTTACTTGCCGTTGACGACTACACCAACGATCCAGAACTTACAGCCCTAACAGCCCTTGATGGTGAGGAATTTTACGAATATGAATAGAGGAGAAATCTGGCTAGTTCAACTCAATCCCTCCGTTGGCAGTGAAATCGGGAAGACTCGTCCAGTCATTATTGTCAGTAATAACGCCATAGGGATTCTGCCACTAAAAGTGATAATTCCAATTACTGACTGGAAAGAAAGATACACAATTCGTACTTGGATGGTAAAACTGGAACCCACAACAGACAATGGACTGAGCAAAACTTCGGCGGCTGATACTTTTCAAGTGCGATCGTTATCTCAAGAGAGATTTGTTCGCAAACTAGGACAGCTAGACGAAAAATCTATGCAGGATATTCAGCAAGCCCTAATCGTTGTTTTAGATATTTTCCCGTATCCGCCACGATCGCCACTTTGAAGCATTAATCCAATGATTACAACTATGGAAAGCAAAGCATTACTTCAACAAATTAAAGAGATTGTGTATGCGATCGAGCCAACCGCACAAATATTTCTCTACGGTTCCCGCGCCCGTAATGACGCAAGACCAGACTCAGACTGGGATATCTTGATATTAGTCGATGGTATCGTTAATCCATCCCGACGCGATCGGCTACGCCATCAAATCTATGAAATAGAATGGGCAACAGGAGAAGTAATTTGTGCGATCGTCCGCAGTCGTCAAGAATGGCACACACCCCGCTTTCAACAAACTCCATTCACCCAAGCCGTAGATAAAGAAGCTATATGGATAAATAGTAAAAACCGACTCAGATTTTGACAACATCCGATGTGATCGCCCCTTTCAAGACTTGATACAATAGAATCAATAAAACTTATTTAGAAACAATGGAAACCTACAAGACCTATATCACCATAGAAAATCCAGATCGAGTAGTCCTTTCAAACTTGCCATTTCAAGTAGGACAGCGCGTAGAAATCATCGTCTTACCCGAATATAACCGAGTCGCAATTAGCCAAAAGCTCAAATCCTTATTTAAAAAGACTCAAGCCCTACCCGAAGTCAGCGAAATTACAGACGCAGATATCGAAGCAGAAATTAATGCCTATCGCCAAGGAAAATGAAAGTAGTTATCGACACGAATATCTTAGTATCTGCGGCAATTCGTGATGGCATACCTGAGATAGTCATTCAATTTATAGTCGATCGCCCCGAATTTGAATGGATTGTCTCTCAAGAAATCATGACTGAATACATAGAAGTTTTACAACGGCGAAAACTCAAGTTAAGCGAAGAAGTGCAGCAAGAATGGATTGATTTACTCCAAACCGTTACAAAGCTAATTGAAGTCAATATCGAAGTTGACTTTCCTAGGGATCGCAAAGATGCCAAATTTCTTGCTTGTGCGATCGCTGCCAATGTGGACTTTTTGACAACAGGCGATCGGGACTTCGAGGATGTGCAAATGTTAGAGAATACGACTATTTTATCCGTCAGAGATTTTAAAAAATTATTTTGCGATTAACCTACATGGAAAGTAAAGCATTACTTCAACGTATCAAAGAACTTGTATGTGCGATCGAGCCAACCGCACAAATATTTCTCTACGGCTCCCGCGCCCGTCATGACGCAAGACCAGACTCAGACTGGGATATCTTGATATTAGTCGATGGTATCGTCAATCCATCCCGACGCGATCGGCTACGCCATCAAATCTATGAAATTGAATGGGAAACAGGAGAAGTAATTTGTGCGATCGTTCGCAGTCGTCAAGAATGGCACACACCCCTCTTTCAACCCACGTTCCGCTCGTAATGGAAGCCTAAAAATATTTACAACGAGACAATCAGGGTTTCAGCGATTTCAAAAGAAATTAATGATAATTAATTCTATTACTGTGTCCTTATTGACAATATTAAAATAGTGGCTTTTTTACGATTAAGACTCAAAACACTTGCTGTATAAGCATTTTCTTTTTAAATATTTTTTTTCAGTAAAATAAGAGCGGAACGTGGGTTTCAACAAACTCCATTCACCCAAGCCGTAGAAAACGTCAGTTCGGGTTAAGCAGAAAGCTTGAGATTAGAATCAAAGTTTAAAGAAGGCTTTTTAGGTTGATGGCAGTAAGCAATCAGCCCAGCAAGGACATTGACCATAAAATTAACAGGTGAAC
>Ga0194061_1001525_pt1 | contig 13380 bp, 11 predicted proteins | sample SepL2221m_MetaG_FD_163423 | JGI IMG/M metagenome (GOLD analysis project Ga0194061, IMG submission 163423) | Anoxic zone freshwater microbial communities from boreal shield lake in IISD Experimental Lakes Area, Ontario, Canada - Sep2016-L224-21m | ecosystem: Environmental > Aquatic > Freshwater >...
CTGGGGTTATTGGCGGGGCTGATTCCCATTGCGCTGCATCTGTTCAGCCGGCTGCGCGCCCCGGTGGTGTACGTTTCCACGCTGCGTTTTCTGCGCGAAACCGCCCAGCGTACCGCCCAACGTCGTCACATCCAACAAGCCTTATTACTACTCGTTCGCGCGTTGGCCTTTGCCCTGATGGGCATGGCCGTGGCCCTGCCCTTGACCGCCAGTACCCAGGGGCCGATGGCCTATGGCTTGCTTTCGGCAATATTAATCGGGGCGTTTTTGACCTTGTGGGGGGGGCAGAGTATTCGTTCGCTGTTAGGGGCCAAAAAGCCGGCATCCTCGCGTGCGGCAGCACTGACGGATGTGGCCAAGTCCACGGCCGAACATCGTAATTTACGTTGGGGCCTACACACGGGTAATCTGCTCTTGGGCATGGTCCTGATCGGGGGCGGTATCTGGGGACTGGCGAGTCCCGGTTTGCTCCAGGCGCAGGGAGGCACCTTTGATGGTCGCGATCTGGCGTGTGTGCTGGTGTTGGATAATTCCCAATCACTGGCCGTGGATGTGAGCGGCAGCAATCGCTGGCAAACCAGCCTCCGTTACGCCCGGCAACTCCTGACCGACGTGATCAAACCCGCCGAAAGCGGGATCGTCTTTACCGGGCGCGAACCGGTGCCGTTGGACCGTCTGGGGGCAGGGGTAACCCCGAGTCTGTTGCAACTCGATCAGGCCGCGCTGACGGGTCGCGTGCTGCCCCTGAGTCAACAAGTGCAAACCGCCCGCGCCCTGCTGGCCCGCAGTCAACGCAGCCAGAAAATGCTCGTGGTCATCTCTGATTATGCCCAGCATAGTACCGATCCCGCCGCGCTGGCGAGCGCACTCAACGAACTGGGCACCACTCCCTGCGTCCTGCTGAATCTGGGCACCAACCTCCCGGCGGATGTTGGCATCGGCCGGATCCGTTTGGCCAACGGGCATGCGATTGTCGGCGCCGAAGTCCAATTCGATGTGCAGGTGAGTAATAATTCCGATAGCCCGGAAGTTCGGAAAATTGGCCTGATTCCTCAAGGCGCCACCGAACCGGTGGTGACCACCACAATGCAAATTCCCTCCGCTCGTTTGGGCGGTGGGCAAGCTCAGACCCGCCTCTCGTGGCGGCTGCCGCAGGCCGGGCTGCAAAGCGCCAAAATATGTTTGTTGGATGCCGCCGATACCGCCACGTGGAATGACCAGCGCAGTATCATGCTGGACGTGGCCCCGGCCGTGCGGGCTTTGGTATTGGGTGATTATGCACGGCCCCAGCCGCGCACCTCGGCCTATTTCGTGCAGGCCGCACTGGCACCCTATGCGGGGGCTTCCACACCCACCGCATGGGGCATCAACTGCACCTACGCGTCATTGGCGAATATGCCCGACCTGTCTGCCTATGACGTGGTGATTATGTCCGATATTGCCCGGCCCGATGCAGCCCGGCCCAAGCTGCGCAGCTTTGTCGAATCCGGGGGGCGGTTATGCTGGATTCTCGGGCCCGCCGTGAGTGCGGCGGCCTACAGCCGGGCGGATGGTTTATTGCCCGGACCGCTGGACGCACCGCTGCAGGTCAACCGGGGCCGGCGGGTGACCCAGGTTCAGACCGACCATGAATTGGTGCGTGATCTCTTCGATGATAACGCCGTGTTTCGTGAGGTAGCCGTGACAGGGGTTTGGACCTTCGGCACGCCGTTGGCCAGAGATGCGCAGGGCATTCTGGGGCTGGATCAAAATATTCCCCTCTTGTGGCAACACAGTCTGGGCCGCGGGCGCATTTATACGCTTGCCACCGCGCTGACGGGTGATTGGTCGAATCTCGGTTCCAGTGTGGTGTTGGTGCCGATGTTGGCGCGGATGGCGTTTGGCCAGTCCGATGTCCAACAGCGGTTCCATACCTATGAACCCTACGACGCGGTCACGTGGAAACTCCCCGCCGCGTATAAATACGCCGATATCAAAGCCCCCGGCCAAACCAACCCGCTGCGCGTAAGGGTGGAAAATCAAGTGGTGACGTATCCTGCCACCGCACTCCCCGGCACATATACATGGCAAACCCAGGATGACCGGCAACAGAATAAACTCACCGGCGAATTCGTCATTAATCCGCCCGGTAGCGAGGTCGCGCTGACCAGTCTCGATCTGCTGGCGCTGCAAAAAGAACTTAAGAGCCCCCAGACGCTGTGGCAGGCACAAACTCCCGAAGACCTGCGGCAACGGCTTGATGCCCAAGGCGCCAGCATGCAATTAACCCCCGGCGTGCTGGCCTTTATTGTGCTGTTTTTGCTGGCGGAAATGCTGCTGGCCAACCGGCATCAGCCTACTGTTCTGCGGCTGGCGGATGTAAAATCTTGATCGTCAGTCCGCGGCGCAGAATGCCCGTCATCGTGAGTGCATCCCAATTCGCCAGCCGGAAACATCCATGCGAGCCTGTCTTGCCGATCATTTCCGGGGTGGGGCTGCCGTGCATTCCATAGCCGGGTAAATCCAACGTAATCCACGCCAGCCCCACGGGATTACGCGGGCCGGGTTGGATGGTGAGTATCTTCTTCACATTGGTCACGTCCGGCCACATTTTGGGATCGAAGGTATAGTTCGGGTGGACGACAATTTCTTTAACCTGCAAATCGCGGGTGGGCAGTTTTTCCTTGTCTTTGGCGATCGAGCAATGAAACAACGCGAGTTGTTTTTCTTTGGCATCAAACACCCGCATGGTCTTTTCACTCAGATCAATGGCGATGTGATCCGCAACACCTGTCAAGGTGCGGTTGGTTAGTTTCTCCAGCGGTAACGGCTGGGTCAGCAGGGGGCGGATATTGGGCACCGTGATGGTCTGACCGGCTTTTAACTGGGCAAAGTCCACCCCGGGATTCAATGTTTGCAACAGGCCCCGGCTGCACCGGAACCGCTCGCCCATGGCATCCAGCAGCGTCTCGTACAGCATGGCCGTTAGTTGGGCTTTTTCATTCCAGTCGGTGGGCAGCGTCCCACCCACCTGGGCCAAATCCTGCGCGGTGATTACGTGGGTCGCCAGCACTCCGGGCAAATCCACCCCTAGCGCAGTGGCCACGCGCGGGTCATCCAACTTGGCACCGGGGAAATTTGCGGCGGTATATTCCTGTAAGGCCATCTTGCCGCGCCGGCCAAACTTGCCATCAATCAGGCCCGGCGAGAAATTGGCCGCATCCAGGGCAATCTGCCACGCCAAGCTGATCCGCATTTCATTATCAATCCGGCTGGCGGGTTGGGTGGCCGGAGGCGCGGCCTGCACCTGACCAACTATGGCCACAAGCCAGAATGCCAAAACTGTCAGCAGGGATAAGGAACCGGTAAGGGTGAAAGGTTTCATAAGATTTTTAGTGGCGAAGAACGATTGTGTAAAGCTGTGATTGTAAACACGATCATGGAGTTTTGGGATGATCCGCATCGGGGGCCAGTGGTACATCAATTTCAATGGTGTCGTGATGCTGTGGTGCTACCGGTGTGGTAGCGCCGAAGCGCAGTTGGCGCTCCCGATCGGCTTTTTCCAATGGGGTCAAATCCGTGGGGTGGAGCTTGCGCCAGATTTCGTCGCGATCCACCGCCACTTCGCGCGGTGCCTGAATCGCCAGACGTACCGCACTACGCGACCACTTCACCACCTTGACTTCGATGGTGCCGTTGATGATGATGCTTTGGCCTTCGCCCCGGCTTAACGCGAGCATAAGACTCCCTTCTACTCAATCCGTTGAGGCTCGTGTGCGCTATTCGTACACAATAATCCAACTGCCCAAGACGGTAATCCACCGCCTATAACTAGGTTAGTCTACCGGATGGGCGGGGTAAAGTCTCGCAAAATATTCCTAAATATGTAGGTGTTGTGGTTTAGGTAGTGAATATCGCTTTTGGGAATTATTGCGCGTTAATCAGCTCTACGGGTATAATGCTCCCACTATGAACTCAGTAGCCACAGCCCCAAGTCGTTTGTTATTGGCCGTTTCGCCCCGCTGGCAGCAGGATGCCCGGCTCGACGGACTCATTGAATATGCCCAACGCCTCGGTGCGACGTTGGTTCTCGTGCACGTCGTTGACGATAGTGGCAGCAATCAGGACGATAACAGCCCCGGTGAACGGCTGGTTGAACAAATGCAGGAACATATTGTTCGTAATAATGTAAATGTAGAGACGCAGCTACTCTGTGCCGACGATGTGGCGGGGGCGATTTTAAAGGCCGCCGATGATACCGGCTGCTCTACCATCATCATCGGGCTGGCCAGCAAGGGGATTTTGAGCCGGTTGCTGGAAGGCAATATTGCTCAGGAAATTATTGCTGGGGCGCATCTGCCGGTGTTATTGCTTCCGCCGGAGTGGAAGGGTCGGGTTTAGGCGGGGTGGTAACGCCACCGAGTTGGGCAATGGCGTCCATGATGTGATAACCCCAGTCAGTCACGGCTTGGCGGTTGGTAGGGTCGGGGTGAAATTCACTGAACTTTAAGGGTTTACCATAGCGCACGGATATTTTGGCCGGACGGAAGAAATCGCGCAGCAGACTCTCATGTTTACGGGTGCCCGTGATGTAAGCGGGAACCACTGTCGCGCCGGTCCGGGCGGCCAAGATGGCCGCACCCGGGCGAGGGGGCAATAGCTGGTGATCCATACTGATACCACCCTCGGGAAAAATACCGATCACCTCGCCGCGTTGTAAACTGCGCATGGCCTCGCGCAAACTTGAGACATCTGCCCGGGCGCGATCCACGGGAATAATCCCGAACAGGTCGCCAATCCATTTGAACCACGGCTTGACGTAAATTTCTTTGGCCATCATAAAGCGGATACTGCGGCGGGGGGAACTTATGATCAATGTCACGGGGTCCAGCCCCGCCGTGTGATTGGCCACCACAATGACCGCGCCGGTCGTGGGGATGCGGCAGGGACCCACGCGCTGATAGCGGTGCAGCAAGGTCATGACCACCGTGGCGAAGCGCCGGGCAATCGCCAGTCGCACCGGGAAGGGATCGCTGCGGATGTAATTGATGATGGAGATCAGTCCGACCACGACGACCAATGACGAAAAGCCGATCATGAGTTTGACCATCAACGGGTCCATATTCTCGAAGAAGGCCAGCGGAATGGCGGCGCTGATCAATCCCGTGGTGGTCACAATATCTTTTACCCCATTCACGCGTCCACGCATGTAATCGGGGGTGGTACGCTGGAGCAGCGTTTCGAGGGTGACCATGAGGATGCTGCCCCACATCGCTCCGATAATGAGAAAGCCTAATGCCAGAAACCAGACGGTCACACTCAACGCAAATCCCAGCAGGAACAGCCCACTACAGGCCATCGCCAGGCCGATGCCCACTTCCTTGGGTACATTGTTGCGGGCCAGACTGACCAGCCCCGCCCCAACGATCATGCCGACTCCGGCGATGCCCTGAAAATAACCCACCCATTCATTCGCCATGCCCATGAACATTGGACTGGTTACGATGCCCACCAGGCCATTGAGAATAAATGTGGCCATCGCCCAGAACAGGAACATGAGCGTAATGATCTGGCCGGTCCGGCGGTGCGTGCGCACATAATGGAAGCCCAGTCGGAAATCTTGCCAGGCACTGGTGGGGGTGGCCGTGGTGGCTGCCAGCGCGGGTGGAATTCGCATCGCGTACAGGCACAGCGCGGAAACGAAAAATGTCCCGGCATTGATATACATGGCCAGATGCAGGTGATTGCCCACCAGCCAGGCGCCGACCACAAACCCCAGCAGACTGGCCACCGTACCGGCGGCCGCGGTCAGGGCATTGGCCTGGACCAGTTGGGTGGGATGCACCAAGGCCGGCAGCAAGGCCATTTTGGACGGTGAAAATAATGCCGCCGACAGGGCCACGATGATTTCCGCGCTGAACAAAATGACGTAGCCCCATGGAATCGGCGTGCCCAGGGCCGGTGCCATGAGAAAGTCCGTACTGAAGGACAGCAGCAGTGTACGGGACACAATAATGATGCCCACCCGGAGCAAATCGGCAAACAGCATCAGCCCCCGGCGAGGGAGCCGGTCCGCGAGGGTGCCAAATAATGGCCCCAGTAAGAATGGGGCCAGCATCACGATGGTCAGTTGGCTGGCATCCTGCGTTTCCCAATGTTTATGCTGGCGCAATTGTGTGGCTAGGATTTCCAGCATCACCAGATAATGGATGCGATCCCCCAATGACGCGATCACCCCGCTGGCCCACAGCAGAACAAAGTTGCGATTGGTCCATAAGGCGGGTACGGCAGGGGTGTTGGTCGTGGTGGTCATGCGATTTAAGGTCCTTGTGTACGCCCGTAACCTGTGGCCTATAATGCCATTATTCAGGAGTGTACAGAATGATGCAACTGCCCGCGCAAGTTGGTGTAATTTTGGTGGATCACGGCAGCCGTCGTAACGAGGCCAACGCCATGTTGCTGGACGTGGTGGCCATGTTCAAACGCTATACACAGCACGCTATCGTGGAACCCGCCCATATGGAACTGGCCGATCCCGATATTGCCGCGGCTTTCGCGGCCTGTGTGGCTCAGGGGGCGACCTATGTGGTGGTGCATCCCTATTTCCTGGCCCCGGGCCGGCACAGTACCAGCGACATTCCGCGGCTGGTGAGTGAAGCGGCCCAGAATTTTCCCTTGGTCGGTTTTCATGTGACCCAGCCTTTGGGCTTGGATGAAAAAATGGCCCAGATTATTCTGGATCGGATTAACCACTGTGTGCGGCACCAGTATCGCTGTGACTATTGTGCGGGGACGGGATGTTGTGATGCCCGGACGGCACACCAGCCGGCCCCAGCGGGCCACTAAGACATTCCGTCAAGGGGCGGTACGCCTGAGTGGTACCAAACTGCAAACACCATGTTTCCCAGAGTGAATGACCCAACCGTGACGCCAGCGTAATGCGCTGGGCCCGCCCATCCACATCCATACGCATCCCCCATAAGGGAACAAACCCGCGCGTATCCAGCGAATAACGGGCATCCGCCCAGATCTGGGCCCCGTCCTGAGTGCCATAAGGCAATACAAAACCATCGGTAAATTTCAGGAATAGCGCCCCGGTCGCAGTCGTGGGATACGTACTGGCCGCCGGCCGGGGAACCCGTGTTCCTTCCGCGACTTGGGGCGCTGACCAGGTTGCCCGCACGGCATCGGCCACCAAGTCGTCCTGCGTACGGTACAGAGAACGCCACACCCACATATTCCCGAAAGTAGGCGTCACCCGACCATGCTCGCGCACTTCGCCCCGGGTTGCGGCCAAAGCCGTCTGGGAGGTCATCACCCGTTCATGTTGGATGGCGCCCAAGCTGAAATACAACGCACATACCGCCAAACCCACTCCGGCCCAGCGTAGTTGCTTGCGCCAGAGTGCAGCACATAACAGTCCGATCAGACTCAGTGTAAAAATCGGGTCCACAATGGGAACCCAGTCCAGCGCCACCCGCGTGGGGCTGAATGGCCAATAGACCATCGTGCCGAAACTGGTACAAGTATCAATAAACAGATGACTGGCCACGCCCAGCATGGCCACCCCATACGCCCGCCAGAGGTGCGTCCGTGTGGCCGCGCGCAGTAACCACGGCAGCAGACACAGCCCGGCCATGACAGGCAGCAATGCAATACTATGCGTGGGCCCGCGATGAAACAGCGACGCAATGAGCGAATGGCCGGTGAAAAAAATATCCAGATCGGGGCTCATCCCCGCCAATGCGCCCAGCACCCACGCACTGCGTGGCCACTGGCGTCCGAGCAGGGCCTGGGCAATCAAACCACCGACAACTGCGTGTGTAATTGGGTCCATGATTAGTCCTTGTATACAGCGTTGAATCATAGACTTAAGCGTCAAGCGCTGCGCTCCCCCGCAGCTTGGGCAACACCTATGCGATTTTTACCCACGGCTAGCGAAAATAAACACTAAGATTCGTATAAAGGATATTTTTGTCCGATTGACGAAACGGACCGTAACCTTTAGATTCTATGGGCTTCACCTCTGAAGCCTGATGACTGTGACCTAAGCTGACTTACTCATGGTGAGTGGTCAGGCTGGTTTGACACTTTTGTGGAGTTTGCTGATGAAGTCTCCGATTCGCGTTGCTATCACCGGTGCGGCTGGCCAAATTGGTTATGCCTTGTTGTTCCGTATCGCCTCCGGCCAGATGTTTGGCCCGGATCAGCCCGTCATTCTGCAAATGATCGAAGTGCCCATGGAAAAAGCCATGAACGCGCTCAACGGCGTGGCCATGGAATTGGAAGATTGCGCTTTCCCGCTCTTGTCGGACATGGTTCTGACCAGCGATCCGGCGGTGGGCTTCAAGGATGCCAACTGGTGCCTGATGGTTGGCGCCAAGCCCCGTGGCCCCGGCATGGAACGTGCTGACCTGCTGAAGGACAACGGCAAGATTTTCACCGAGCAGGGCAAGATTATTGATCGCGTCGCGGCCGATAACGCCCGCATCGCGGTCGTGGGTAACCCCGCCAACACCAACGCCATGATCTGCGCCAGCGCCTGTAAGCGTCTGCCTGCCGATCGCTTCACCGCGATGGTGCGTTTGGATGAAAATCGCGCCAAGACCCAGTTGGCCAAGAAGGCCGGCGTGGCCGTCTCGGCCGTCAGCGATATCTACATCTTCGGCAACCACAGCCCCTCGATGTTCCCCGCTTTCCATCTGGCCAAGATCAACGGCAAGCCCGTACCGGAAGTGATCCGTCACAGCGAATGGCTGCAAGGCGCCTTCTGCGACACCGTGGGCAAGCGTGGTGCGGCCATCATCGCCGCCCGTGGCGCCAGTTCTGCGGCCAGTGCGGCCAATGCCCTGACCGATCATGTGCGCGACCTGGTCACCCCCGGCAAGGTCCACAGCATTGCCGTCAAGAGCAATGGCGAATATGGCTTTGATGCCAACGTCTGGGCCGGTCTGCCAGTCAAGACCACCGCGCCGGGCGCTTACGAAGTCGTCAAGGGCCTGCCCATGGACGAATTCGCCAAGACCAAGATTGCCGCCACCAACAAGGAACTGGCGGAAGAACGCAAGATGGTCGAAGGCCTGCTGGGCTAATGCCCGCATGCCGCTACGATGTGCTAGTGATATGACGGACCGCGTGGAAACACGCGGTCCGTTGTTTTATGGGGAGAAAACATATTCCTCCCCGCATGTTACAATCCTCGTATGCTTCGTTGGTTGCTTAATATCACCTTTGGTTTATTCGTGCTGCTGAGTCTACTCACGGCCGGACTGTGGGTCGTTTCAGCCCGGTACTGCATTGCCTGGGACTTTGGCTATCAGGACCGTCCCTCCCAAATTATGACCAGTCCGGGCCGAATCGAATTTTGGCAGGGGGGTGGAGATGAGCCGCGCTGGCAATGGGATGTATTTCGTATGAACGCCACGGCATCTGCCGGACCGTTGCAAACCCTGCGGCGTGGTCTGGAAAATACCGAGTGGTTTCTGGATGATGAACCAGCCGGGTGGTCGGTATCACTGCCGATAGGTTGGTTTTGGCTCGGGATCACACTCTATGCGTGCTTACTGGGTGCCTACCTGTGCATCCTGCGGCGGAAACAGAAACAAAAACGAATCCGCGCTGGCCTATGCCCTAAATGTGCCTACGACCTCCGCGCTAGCCAAGACCGCTGCCCGGAATGCGGTACCCCGATTGCGGATAAACTAACTGAAATATCCGTACCTAACCCGTTACAGATAATGCTCTAGCGTCGGCTTTTGGCCTAGAATTACCCACCAAACCCCGGGCGCTTTTCGTGGGTGCGTCTATGGGTTAAAATCTCCCCATGAAATACTCTATCCCACAAGATCAACAAGTCGTGCCGATCCTCGACTTTGGCTCGCAATATGTCCAACTCATCGCCCGGCGCGTGCGCGAGGCGGGGGTGTATAGTCTGCTGGTCCGGCCCGATATCAGTCTGGCCGAACTGCGGGCCATGAATCCGGTGGGGCTGATCCTCTCCGGCGGACCTTCCAGCGTCTACGAAGAGGGCGCTCCGCGCTGCGATCCGGGCATTTTCGCCCTCGGCGTGCCGGTGCTGGGAATTTGCTATGGCATGCAAATCGCCACCGAACTCCTCGGCGGCAAAGTACAGTCCGCCGCGGCCCGCGAATATGGCCGTACCAAATTGAGCATCCTGCCGGAAGATAATGGCTTATTGACCGGCATTCCCAAAGAAACCACCGTGTGGATGAGCCACGGGGATCAGGTCCGCGAATTGGGGCCGGAGTTTATTCCCCTCGCCGCGACGCCCACGTGTCCGCTGGCCGCGATGAAGCACCGGACTCAGCCCTTTTACGGGGTGCAGTTCCATCCCGAGGTGACCCACACGCCCCACGGTACCGAGATTATCAATAACTTCCTCTACCGCATCTGCCAGGCCAAGGGTACATGGCAGATGGGCAATTACATCGAGCAGGCCGTGCAGAGCATCCGCAAGCAGGTCGGCACCGCACAGGTGATCTGCGGCCTCTCCGGCGGGGTGGATAGCTCGGTACTGGCCGCACTGCTACATAAAGCCATCGGGCCACAACTGATCTGTATCTTCGTGGATAACGGTCTGCTCCGCAAAGGTGAACGGCAATCGGTGGAGGCCACCTTCTGCGACCACTTCAAGATTAACCTGCGCGTGGTGGATGCCGGGGAACGGTTTTTGAAAGAACTGGAAGGCGTCAGTGAACCCCAGACCAAGCGCAAGATTATCGGCCGCGAGTTTATCGAAGTATTCAAAGCCGAAGCCAAGGGTATCAAAGATGCCCGTTTCCTGGCCCAAGGCACGTTGTATCCCGATGTGATCGAGTCCGGGCATGGTCATTCCGGCACGGCGGCGAATATCAAGCTTCATCATAATGTCGGTGGACTGCCCGCAGAATTGGGCTTTGAACTGGTCGAACCGCTGCGTGATTTATTCAAGGACGAAGTGCGTCAGATGGGCCTGCTGTTGGGCCTGCCCGAGCATATCGTCTGGCGGCATCCCTTCCCCGGGCCGGGGCTGGCCGTGCGGTGTCTGGGCGAGATTACTGCCGACAAATTGGAACTGCTGCGTGATGCCGACGAGATTTTCCTGGAAGAGATTCACGCCGAAGGGTTGTATCGCAAAACGGCGCAGACGTTTGCGGTGATCCTGCCGGTACGTACGGTGGGGGTCATGGGTGATGGCCGTACCTATCACCACGTGATTGCCCTGCGCAGCGTGGATTCGACTGATTTTATGACGGCGGATTGGAGCCGGATTCCCTATGACATGCTGGCCCGCATCAGCGCCCGAATTGTGAATGAAGTCCGCGGCGTCAGCCGAGTGGTGTATGACATCACCAGCAAACCCCCCGGCACAATTGAATGGGAATAAGGACTCCCCAAAATGCTAAGAATATGTTATAGTATCTGGTTCTGGCGTAGTTTGTTGTAAGGAAACGATAGTGAGTGATACCCCCAAGCCCACAAAATCTTCAGCCCGCGATGTGGCGGGGTGGGATGTTATTGAGCCGGTGGGCAAGCGTGTGGTCGTACGCAAAGATGACAACAAACGCGAAACCAAGAGCGGGATTGTACTGCCGGGGAATCATGAGATTCCGACCCTGACTGGGCGCGTGATCGCCATCAGCAAGCAAATCGAACGTGATCCCGATTTCTCCATCAAACAATACGACAAAGTTTTATTTGATCCCCGCGACGCCGTCCCGGTCGAATTTGACCCGGAGAACCGGTTGTTCGTGGTTCCACTTGAGAAGGTGTTAGCGATTTTTCGCAAAGCCGGTGCCGAGTCGCAGGCTTGATAGCCCCGGCTGATGGCACCGCCCGTAGATTAGGAAAGGTTAGCCATGGCCAAGCTCGTTACCATCCCCGCCCTCCTGAAGCTTTTCATTCTGGACAAGCAGATTCACGAACACGAGCTGGCGTTGGCCCAGACACGTTCGGCGGAACGCATCCAGGATGCCAAGCTCTCCGAGATGGCCAAAAAACATCAGACCTGTATCGAGGCCAGCCTGAAGCTGCAGACCGATATCGGTGCGGCCGATCTGGAAATCAAATCCCAACAGGAACGCATTGATAAAATGCGGGCCAACCTGAACCAAACCAAATCCAACAAAGAATACTCCGCCATCCTGCTGGAGATTTCCGCCCTTAAAGCTGCTGTGGCCAAGGCCGAAGGCGAACTGCTCGAACAGATGCAGAAGCTGGAAAACCTCAAGAACGAACTGGCCGCCCAGGCCGCCGCCATCGCCACCGAAACCACCGTGCTCAATACCATCCGCGGCGAGCAGGGCGACAAGGTCAAGATGTTCAACGACCAGATTTCCGCCCTCAAGGCCCAGCGCGATCAGGCCGTGGCGGTAGTGGCCAACAAAGACGCGCTGCGGCTGTATGAACGCACCCAGGCCCGTTATCCCGGCGAGGCCATGGCGCCCATCGTGCAGGAAGACCCCCGCGACGAAGAATCGCTGATCTGCGGCGCCTGTTATATGGGCCTGCATTATGAACATCTGAACATGGTGCGCGGCCGCGATGAACCGCGCAAGTGTAATAGCTGCGCCCGCATCCTGTTCGCGGACGAAATGCTCGCGGAAGTTACCGGCCGGACGGCTACGCCTTCGGCGTAAACGCTGGTCGAGACGCAAATCTAAAGATTCGTCACGCCGGCCCAGTGTCGGCGTTTTCTTTGCCATGAGGTGATTTACCATGCCGTTGCCCTTGCCGGATATTGCCACACTGACCCTGCAACATGGACCCTGGCGGGCTGTCTTGTTTGACCCGCGTCCCGATCCGCTGGCTTTGGGCGCGCGTTACATTCACGGCGGTTATGTGGCCGCGTGGTATCGCGGGGAACGGTGTCTGACCAGTCGTTGCCGAACGAATTGGGAAACCTACGATGGCCAAGGCTTGCCCGAGTTGTTTGAAACCGCCTTTCCGGCGGGACTGGTGACCCCGGGCGAGCCGATCATGCGCATCGGTGCCGGACAGGTGCTAGCCGGGGAACCGGGCTTGCAGCAGGCCCACCAGAAGCTACTTACGCCGGTGACCTGGCAGGTGGAATCACAGGCCGCGAATTGTATCGTGATGCGGTGCCATGATGCCCTCAAGACTGCCGGTGGGCAGGATTATGCCTATCAGTTGGTGCGCACCATCGAACTGACCGAACAGGGGCTCCTGAGTCACAGTCAATTGCGGGTGCAATGCCCGTGGGCCGTGACCATGGCTTGGTTTCCGCATCCATTCTTTGCCCATGAAGATGGCACGGGCACCCGTTACCAATTACCCGCGCAAAGCCACGCCTTAAGTGGCAAGTTCCCCGCGTTGCCGATTGATGCTGCGGGGCTGGTAACCGCTCCAGTGAAGGGCGGCTTGGGGGTTTACACCAATGTC
>Ga0194061_1001527_pt1 | contig 13372 bp, 13 predicted proteins | sample SepL2221m_MetaG_FD_163423 | JGI IMG/M metagenome (GOLD analysis project Ga0194061, IMG submission 163423) | Anoxic zone freshwater microbial communities from boreal shield lake in IISD Experimental Lakes Area, Ontario, Canada - Sep2016-L224-21m | ecosystem: Environmental > Aquatic > Freshwater >...
TGATAAAGCCGACCACCAATAATTCCTGCCGGTATCGCCCAGAGCGCTAAATCCGAAACTTCGTCCGGGTCACCGCCAGCCCGGCGATATCGATATCGAGTTAACAAAATTGCGAGTACCGCACCAACCAAAATTGACAACGCGTAAAAATGGATAGTGATCGGTCCCAACGCCACCCAAGATCGGGTTGGCGTTGGGATAAAAAAACGCATTAGTTAAGCGATACCGCCAGCGACAAGGGCCGCTTTAAAAGCGGCGGCATCCATGTACTGGGTAGCACGATCGAGCTCCTTGCCATTTACAAAAATGGTTGGGGTTGCTGTGATGTTCTTCTTGGCAGCATCTGTTTCGATGTTCTTCGTCCAATTTATATATTTGCCAGAATTCACACACGAGGCAAAGTTTTTATCGGCGATACCAGAAGCTCCACCCAAAACGATCAACAGCGGATTTGTCCAAGTGCCAGAGTTTTCGGTAGCCGGTTGATTTTGATAGAGAGCGGTATGGAACTCTAAGAACTTGCCCGAATCTGCAGCACAAGCCGCGGCGGCCGCGGAGGTTACCGATTCCGCACCGATAAAGGACATGGTGTGGTAAACAACTTTAGCTTTACCGGCACGAACAATTGAATTCATATAGTTGCCATTTAGCGCTTCGAAGCGTTGGCAGATGGGGCATTGAAAATCTTCCCAAACATCGATCACTGGCTTTTTGGCGCCATTGAAAACTATGCCATAACCATCAGCTTTGGAAACAGCCGATGGGATAGCCACATGGTTTCTGGAATTGGCACTAACGACCGAGAAGACCACGCCTACAAGAACTACAAAGACCACCATTCCGATAACCAGAATTCGAGTTGCCTTATCGCCACCACTCTTTTGAGCCACGTATCTACTCCCATTCGAGAAAACCAATGCGCGTACCGTCGCGCTCAATGAGGCAAACTTACCTCACCAAATCTCCTAGCGATGCACGCCAAGGGCTAAGGCTGCTGCCAATTCCCTCACTTTTTGCAATCCGACCTCGGCTGAAGGTGCCTCTTGAATCAGCCTAATAAAGGCTGAGCCAACTATTACACCGTCGGCATAAGAGGCAACTTCGTGCGCTTGTTCCTGAGTGGAGACGCCAAGTCCAACTGCGACTGGAGTCGAAGTGGTTTCGCGAATTCGTTGGACTAGGGATTTTGCGCCACTAGCGACTGCCGTTCGGGTTCCGGTTACCCCCATCAAACTTGCGGCGTACACAAAACCAGAACACTGAGCAGTTACCTTTGGCAATCGGTCCGGGCTGGTGCTTGGCGCCACAACGTAAATTCGATTTATCGCTGCGGAGTTTGCAGCGTTAGCCCACGCCGCGGTCTCTTCAATGGTTAGGTCAGGAGTTATAACACCGGAACCACCAGCAGCTTTTAAGCTTTGCGCGAATTTCGCCACGCCATATTTTTCGATTGGGTTCCAGTAGGTCATGACAACTGCTGGTACACCCAGTGCGGTTGTCGCAGCTAAGGTTTCAAAAACATCGCTCGCACCAGTGCCAGCTTTCAAGGACTGATCTGCGGCGGCTTGGATGATCGGACCATCCATTACTGGATCGCTATATGGGAAGCCAATCTCGATCGCATCTACTCCCCCATCAACCATCGCTTTTATAACTTCGATGCAGCCTGCCTTTGATGGGAACCCGGCTGGGACGTAACCGATTAGCGCGGCTCGGTTTTCCAACTTCAATTTGGCAAATAGTTGCGCGAGCGGAGTTGGGTTCATAGCTGAATCCCAAAATAATCGGCGGCAGTTTGAACATCTTTATCGCCACGTCCGGAGAGATTAATTAGAAGAACGGCGTCACCTTTTCCTTCCGCCGCCAACTCTTTCCCAACTTTCATCGCGCCAGCAAGAGCATGAGCAGTTTCAATCGCAGGAATTATTCCTTCTGTCTTACAGAGCAATGAGAATGCTTCCATAGCCTCATCATCTGTGATCGCGCGATATTCGGCGCGGCCGATGTCATGAAGATAAGCATGCTCGGGACCAACGCCAGGGTAATCCAAGCCCGCTGAGATCGAATGTGACTCAACAGTTTGACCATTGGCATCCTGTAAAACATAAGAGCGAGTACCGTGAAGCACTCCGGGGCTTCCGCCAGTTATTGTCGCCGCGTGCAACCCAGTTAGGACGCCACTGCCCCCAGCTTCTAATCCGATCAATCGAACGCCCGCATCATCGATAAAGGGGTGAAAGATTCCAATCGCATTTGAGCCGCCGCCAACACAAGCCAAAATCACATCGGGAAGTTCTCCCGTTAATTCCAAGACTTGAGCTCTGGCCTCAACGCCAATAATTCGATGAAAATCTCGCACCATCGTTGGAAATGGGTGTGGACCTGCGACCGTGCCCAGTAAGTAATGAGTGGTATCAACATTCGTTACCCAGTCGCGCATCGCTTCGTTGATTGCATCCTTCAGGGTGCGAGAGCCTTGAGTAACTGGAATGACTTCAGCGCCTAACAATTTCATTCGTGCGACATTGAGCGCTTGTCGCCTGGTGTCTTCTTCGCCCATGTAGACAACGCAGTCCAACCCCATCAATGCGGCAGCGGTTGCAGATGCCACGCCATGTTGGCCAGCGCCGGTCTCCGCGATAATTCTTTTCTTGCCCATTCGCTTGGTTAGGAGCGCCTGGCCCAAGACATTGTTGATCTTGTGGCTACCGGTATGGTTTAAATCTTCCCGCTTCAAGAGGATTCGAACCCCGCCGGCATGCTCGGCAAAGCGTGGAACTTCGGTGATGATGCTAGGGCGGCCGGTATAGGTCTTATGAAGATGGGCTAACTCTGCTTGGAAAAGCGGATCTTTCTGGGCAGACAAATGAGCTGCTTCTAGTTCATCGAGCGCGGAAATTAGCGCTTCTGGTACGAAGCGGCCGCCATAGGGACCAAAATGACCCAGAACATTGGCCGATGACTCGCTACTCATTCATATTGCCTTTCTATTCTTTATCTTCTGTTGACTTTATCGGCTATTGAATCCAAAGTAATTTGGTCGAAGTTTACGCAGTTCGGCGCCAGCCTGCCCAGCGGTTTGATGTGAGATTACTTCCCAAGCAATAGTTTTATCCCCGTCAGAGGATCGCTGGCTCTAACCAGAGTCTCGCCTACCAATATCGCCTGCGCCCCTAGCCCTTCGATCTCTTCGACTTCGGAACGAGTTGAGATCCCGGATTCGGCTATGCGAGTTAATTCGCTGGGAATTAGTGGCAGCAATCGAGCGAAAGCACCGCGATTAATTTCCAAAGTTTTCAAATTGCGGGAATTTACTCCGATTATTCGCGGCGAGATCGCCAACGCCCGCTCAATTTCGAGTTCGTCATGAACTTCAACCAATACCGCTAATCCCAGTTCGGTTGCGAGTTGATGGAAATCTTTAAGCTGCGAATCACTCAACCCGGCAACGATTAGAAGGAGCAAATCAGCTCCGATCGCACGAGTTTCGATGACTTGGTATTCAGTAACGATGAAATCCTTTCGCAAGACCGGCAGATCAATTGCGCTTCGCACTTTCACGAGATCGGCAATCGAGCCGCCAAAACGTCTTCCTTCAGTTAGAACACTTACGACGTTTGCGCCACCGTTTTGGTATTGAAGCGCTAGGTCGGCCGGATCTGAAATTGAAGCTAAAGCGCCTTTACTTGGCGAGGAGCGTTTAACTTCGGCGATCAAAGCTAACTGACCAATATTTAACGCACCATATGCATCTCGGATCGCCGCAGCGCCCGCCAGTTGCTCTCGCAATTGCGAAAGTGGGAGCTTGCGAGCATCAAGGTCTTCTAATACTCCTTCGATGATCGATGCCAGCGCCGAACTCATAACGTGGGATCGATTCCATCAGAAAGCGCGCTCCAGGCAGAGAGCGACTTTCGTTCATATTTTGGTGAGATTCCGCGGCGCAATAATCGCTTTGATATCTGGACCACCAACCCGACAAGGACGATTGATAGGAGCACAAAAATCGGAAGTGAAAATTTGTGCTGCAGCGCTTTGGTTAAAATTGCGCCAGTAATTAATAGCCCTAATGAAATAGAAAGGTTTACTCGGCGCTTCATATCGCTCGCATGGAATTTGCCGAGGCAATTGCGCCCAAAACTGCTGCTGCTTTATTCAAGCACTCTTGGTTTTCTAACTCTGGAACTGAGTCAGCAACAATCCCAGCGCCAGCTTGAACGTAGGCGTTGCCATCTTTGATTACTGCGGTTCGGATCGCTATGCAGGTATCAATATTGCCCGTGAAGTCTAAATATCCGATGGTGCCACCGTAAATTCCACGCCGAGTCGGTTCTGAGTTTTCGATAATTTCCATTGCTCGCGGTTTTGGTGCACCAGATAGCGTGCCCGCTGGGAAGACCGAGAAGAGGGCATCAACCGGGGTCTTATCCGCGGCCAGTTTTCCAACAACTGTGGAGACGATATGCATCACGTGCGAGAAGCGTTCTACGTGCATGAATTCGACGACATCCACGGTTCCTGGAGCACAAACTCGACCCAAATCATTTCTGCCCAAATCAACCAGCATGAGATGTTCGGCTCGCTCCTTGGGATCGGCTAGTAGTTCCTCGCCAAGGGCAATATCAATTTCCGGATCGTTGGAGCGCTTGCGAGTTCCCGCAAGTGGATGAATCATTACTTCGGCATCAGTCACTTTGACTAGCGCTTCCGGGCTGGAGCCGACGATCTCAAGTCCATCCGCGAAACGAAGCAGGTACATATAGGGACTGGGGTTGTGAAGCCGAAGCGCACGATAAACATCTAACGCTGAAGCCGAACATTTCATTGTGAACCGTTGCGACAACACAACTTGGAATGCCTCACCCGATCGAATTTCTTCCTTTATCTTCTCTACCTCTGATTCATAACGCTCTGAGGTCATATTGCGTTCAAATTCCGGTTGGATTCTCTCGGATAACTGCGCGATGTGGGATTCAAGTGGTGCCTTTAGCAGTAACTCCATTTGATCTAGGCGATGGTTAGAATCTTCGAAGGCGGCTTCGACACCATCATTATTGCCATTCCAATTAATTGCGTTTGCAATCAGCGTAAGCGTTCCGTCTTGATGATCAAAGACCGCCAGATCGGATGTCAACATAAATGCTAATTCTGGAAGAGCTAAATCTTTTTTAGCAATATTTGAAATTCTTTCTAGTCGGCGAACTACTTCATAGCCCATATAGCCAACCAAACCACCGGTCAATGGTGGCAAATGCGGAATTCTAGGTGAGCGCAAATGTTGGGCGGCAATCTTTAGGGCAGCCAATGGATCAATCCCATGAGGGGCACCAGCCGGCATCACGCCTTCCCAAATAGCTAGGCCATTCTTCTCCGTCAATGTGGCTTGGGAGTTCACTCCGATAAAGGAGTAGCGCGACCAGACACCGCCATGTTCAGCAGACTCCAGCAGAAAGGTTCCGGAGCGATCGCCGGCTAATTTTCTAAAGAGCGTAAGTGGCGTCTCGCTATCGGCGAGAAACTTTCGCCAAACTGGAATCACATTATGTGTTTTGGCGTGCTCCTGGAACTCTTCTAAATTCATGAAGTTGCCTCGCCTAATTTTGTACTCTCAAGATCGCGGTGAAAGCAGCTTCGATCCCCGGTATGACAGGCAGCCCCAACTTGGTTCACTTTATACAAAATGGCATCGCCGTCGCAGTCATAGCTAACCGAAATGACGGTCTGCTCGTGCCCTGATGTTTCCCCTTTTACCCAAAGTTCATTACGGCTTCGACTCCAGTAAGTGCCCCGGCCGGTGGTCAAAGTGGCTTCCAGCGCCTCGCGATTTGCCCAAGCGAGCATCAGCACTTCTAGCGTCGCCTCATCTTGAGCGATAACCGCAACCAATTCACCGCGCTCAAAGCGCTCAACAATTTCCGCTGGAAGCATCTGGTTCATCTGCCTATTCTGCCCTGTTCCCCACTACTGGCGAACGGGATATCCCTCAGCGGCCAAATAGCGCTTAACTTCGCCAATTTTATGCACCCCAAAGTGGAAGACACTGGCCGCCAATAGCGCATCTGCGCCAGCATTTAGGGCGAGTGCGAAATCGTTCATGGCCCCAGCCCCACCGCTAGCAATAATTGGCACACTGGAGATCGCCCGAACCGCGGCAATCATCTCAATGTCATAACCAGCCCTGGTGCCATCAGCATCCATCGAATTTAGGAGAATTTCACCGACCCCTCTGGTGATTGCGGCTTCGACCCAAGCTAAAGCGTCAATCTCGGTTCCTTGGCGACCGCCATGGGTGGTGACCTCAAAGCCCGAGGGAGTTCGGCCACGGCGAGCATCCACCGACAGAACTAGAACTTGATTGCCAAAACGATCAGCAATCTCATTAATTAATTCGGGCCGAGCAATCGCAGCGGTATTTATTGAAACTTTGTCGGCACCATTTCTGAGCAGATTATTAACATCATCAGTAGATCTAATTCCGCCGCCAACTGTAAGTGGGATAAAAACTTGCTCGGCAGTTTGTCGAACAATCTCTATTGTGGTTTTTCGCTCTTCAACGCTGGCCGAGATATCCAAAAAGGTGAGCTCATCGGCTCCCTCCTCGCCGTAACGCCTTGCCAATTCCACCGGATCGCCGGCATCTACTAGATTTACAAAATTTACGCCTTTGACTACCCGACCGCCGGCAACATCGAGGCACGGGATAATTCGTTTTGCTAGTGTCATTTGTAACTAACCTGTAGCGCCGCTTCAAGGGTGAACGCCCCGGCATAAAGCGCCTTTCCGACAATCGCACCTTCGATACCAATTTCAACTAGCGCCCTGAGGGCTACAAGGTCAGATAGCTCTGCAACGCCGCCGCTGGCAATAACCGGTCGATCGGTTGCGGCACAAACTGACTTCAACAATTCCAGGTTAGGACCAGTAAGCGTTCCATCCTTAGCGACATCGGTCACGATGTAACGGGCGCATCCATCGCGGTCAAGCCGAGCCAAAGTTTCAAAGAGATCGCCACCCGCTTTGGTCCAACCTCTAGCCGCTAACGTATGGCCACGAACATCTAAACCAACAGCGATTCGATCGCCGAACTCTGCAATAACTTTAGCGGTCCAATCAGGATTCTCGAGCGCCGCTGTTCCTAGGTTTACTCGCCGGCAGCCGGTAGCAAGCGCGCGACGTAAAGAATCGTCATCTCTAATGCCGCCAGATAGTTCAACATCGATATCAACGGCTGCAATCACTTCTGCAAGTAGTTCGGCATTGCTGCCGATTCCAAAAGCGGCATCCAAATCAACTAGGTGAATCCACTTGGCACCAGCCGCTACAAATTCGCGGGCCACTTCAATTGGTTCGCCGTAAATGCTCTCGTGTGCCAGCTCACCTTGTACTAATCGAACGGCACGGCCATCCTTAACATCAATTGCAGGTAAAAGTTCCAGATGGGAGCTCATAGCGTATTGACCCAATTCTTGATTAGTTGAGCGCCAGCGTCGCCACTCTTTTCGGGATGAAATTGTGTAGCAACAACATATTCTGCTTCGACAGCAGCGAGAAAGGGCTCGCCATATTCGCAGAAGGTATTAATCGCTTGTGGAACTTGGCTCTTGGCTGCAAAGGAATGGACAAAATAGAAGGATTGATCTGCAACCCCGTTAAACAATATGGAATCGGTTGGCGCAGTGACGGTATTCCAACCGATGTGAGGCAGGATCGGAGCGGCGATCGGGCTAACTTCACCCGGCCAAATACCAAGACCTGAACTTCCATTTTTTTCGGTGCCGCCATCGAAGAAGATTTGCATACCAACACAGATACCAAAAATCTTGCGTTTCATGGAAAGACGAGCGGCAATTATTTCCTCACCGGCGATGGAGCGCAGTTGTTCCATGCAGGCGCTGTAAGCGCCAACTCCGGGAACGACTAGGCCATCAGCCGAAAGGCAGAGTTCCGGGTCAGAAGTAACGATTACTTCTTGGCCAGTCAGAGCAAAAGCGCGCTCGGCAGATCTAAGATTTCCGGATCCGTAATCCAAAATAGCGATCAAAGAACACCCTTTGTTGACGGAATTCCGGTGATGCGGCCATCGATTGCAACAGCGTCGCGCAGCGCGCGAGCCACTGCCTTGAATTGCGCCTCAAAGACGTGATGAGCATTGCGTCCTTCTAACACTCGAATGTGCAGCGCGATCCGAGCTTCGGCAACAATAGACTCCCAAATATGGCGCCCGAGGGTGGTATCAAAAGTCCCAATCAGCTCCACGATTTCAGGTTGGCGATGTACTAAGTATGGGCGACCAGAAAGATCTACCGCGGCTTGTACTAATACTTCATCGAGCGGAACCATGGCATCGCCGAACCGTCGAATCCCGGCTTTATCACCCAGCGCCTCGCGTAGCGCCTGACCAAATGCCAACGAGGTATCTTCAACGGTGTGATGAGAATCGACATCTACATCGCCTCGGGTTACAACAGTGAGATCAAAGCCAGCGTGCTTACCTAATTGAGAGAGCATATGGTCAAAGAATGGCACGCCGGTATCTATAGAGATTAGGCCGCTGCCATCTAAATTCAAATCAACGCTGACGGCTGACTCTTTAGTCTCGCGACTTACATGAGCAGTTCTCATTCTTCTCCCTGACTATGAAGGTGTGCAGTTGGAATCTTCGAGCAGAGGAACATTATGGCGCAAGCCGTTGGAGCAACGCCAAAAAGTGATCATTTTCAGCGGCAGTACCCACAGTTACGCGCAGGTAGCCAGGTAGGCCCACATCTCTGATTAGTACGCCGCCATCTAGGAACTCCTGCCAAAGGAGCTCGGCCGACTTTCTAAATCCAGTGAAGAGCAGAAAATTCGCGCTACTTGGAATTACAGATAACCCCAACGCAATAATTGCCGCCGCGATTCGGTTGCGTTCTGCGATCAAAATTTGCACCTCGGCTTGTAATTCGCTTTGGTGCTTTAGAGCAACTTGAGCTGCCGCTTGCGTCAAGGAACTCAGGTGATAAGGAAGTCTTGCTATTAACATGCCATCAATGACCTCGGGACGCGCGATGAGGTAACCAACCCGCGCTCCTGCAAATGCAAAGGCCTTTGACATCGTCCGAGTCACGACGATATTTGGAAATTCTGAAATTAGAGTTACCGCTGAAAGTTCATTAGAAAATTCTTGATAAGCCTCATCTACTACCAGCAGCGCGCCAACATTTAGAGCGGCGATAGCAAGCTCTCTTATCTCGTTGATAGCTAAAGCATTTCCGGTTGGATTGTTAGGTGTAGTAATAAAAACTAAGGCTGGTGCGATCGCTGAAATTTCCAAAATCGCCGCTGGAGCATCCAATGTGAAATCTGCATTTCTGCTCCCTGACTTCCATGGCGTGCCCGTTATTTTCGCAATTAACGGATGGACCGAATACGAAGGAGTGAATCCCAAAACTAAGGAATCAACGCCACCGCATGCAAGAAGCAAAGTTTGCAGAATTTCATTGCTGCCATTTGCAGCCCATACGTTATTTAAATCGAAGTCGGTTCCAGCTGCAAGATTGATGTAGCTGGCTAAGTCAGTTCTCAGTTCCACCGCATCACGATCTGGATATCGATTTAAAGAGGATGCAATCACTTCAATTCGAGCTCGAAGTGCTTCGGCAACTGCCTTGGGAAGTTCAAACGGGTTCTCATTGGTATTGAGGTGAATTACATTGGCAATTTGTGGCGCCCCATATGGCTTTAGCTCTCGAAGCTCCGAACGTATCGGGAGCCAGGCCGGCCAGAGTTCGTTATCGGCTGGCATTGTCTTCAAATCTCGCGCTGATTGCTTCACCATGGGCTGGCAAATCTTCGGCATTAGCTAGAGTCACAACATTTGGCGCAATGTCCATGTATGCCGCCTCGGAGTAGTTAATAAAAGTTAAACCGCGAAGAAAGCTTTGAACCGATAAGCCGCTGGAGTGACAAGCACAGCCACCGGTAGGAAGAACGTGGTTTGAACCAGCGGAATAATCACCCAACGAAACTGGTGAGAATCGGCCAAGAAATACGGCGCCGGCATTTCGAATCTGAACCGCGGCTGCCCGAGGATCGGCGACGATGAGTTCTAGATGCTCTGCGGCGTAAGCGTTCACTACATCAAGTCCCTGCGCTAAATCTTCGACCAAAACAATCGCAGACTGAATTCCAGAAAGCGCCTCAAAGATTCGCTCGCTGTGCTTTGTGCTGGCAACACGCATTGCCAATTCACCACGAACCGAATCGGCCAATTCAACCGAGGTTGTTACCAAGATGGCGGCGGCGATGGTGTCATGCTCGGCTTGGCTAATAAGGTCTGAGGCAACTTCGCCCGCAATGGCAGTCTCATCAGCAAGGACCGCAACTTCAGTCGGCCCAGCTTCGGAATCAATTCCAATCTTTCCCCGTAAGGCGCGCTTAGCAGCGGCGACATAAATATTTCCAGGGCCGGTAACCATATCTACCGATTCGCAAACACCTGCGACGCCATATGCAAACATTGCCACCGCTTGAGCGCCACCAATTGCATAAACTTCAGTGATTCCAAGAAGCGCGCAGGTTGCGAGAATTGTTTGATTTGGCAATCCACCATTGTTCGCTTGAGGTGGCGAGGCAACTGCAATGCTGGAAACTTTGGCAATCTGTGCTGGGACGACATTCATGATTACCGAGCTTGGGTAAACCGCCTTGCCACCAGGAACATAGAGGCCGACTCGATCAACTGGGATCCAACGTTGAACGACTTCGCCTCCTGGGACAACTTCGGTGCGGACTTCACTTCTGACCTGGTCGCTATGAACTTTGGTGATGCGGCGAATTGCTTCCTCTAGGGCGCTGCGAATTTCTGGCGCTAAATCTGTAAGGGCTAGATTAATCGCAGCTTCTGGGACCCTGATCTGGGGCGGCCGAACGCCATCAAATTCTTGACAAAGATCGAGCAGATCCGATTCCGAACCCCCATTTACGCGCTTCAAAATCGGAGTGATCGCGATTACTGCAGCTTCAACATCCATCGCTGCTCGGGGTAATTCGCGCTGATAGCCGGACTTCGAGAGTCGTTTACCCCGCAGATCAAGGGTACGAATCGGAATCTCACGCATGGGGCAATTCTAGAGGCACTGCACCTGCTCGGGCTTACTGATTACCGAGCGGCTAAACCAGACAATCTGGTCCCAAAATAGATTTCAAATCTGCACTGAGGCTGGGCGAAGCAGTGACCTTTAGCCCATCATCTAGCTTCATAACCAAGCTTTTCTCACCATCGGCTAGTTTGAGGTGGACCTCACGCGAACCCGGATGAGAACGGAGAATTTCCTTCATCCGCTCAACGACTGGTGGAGTACAACGGAGGGCATCGAGGGTCACGATCAACGGGCCTGTCGGAGCTTGATTGATATCGGGCAAACTCATCTCAATTACCGTGATTCGAGGCTGTTCTTCGCGCTTATCAATCCGGCCACGAAGGACGACGACTCGATCTTCGGTTAAATTCATGGCGTACTGCTCATAAACCTTAGAGAAGAACATGGCATCGATTGCACCTTCAAGATCTTCAATGGTAACAATGGCCCACGAAGTTCCTTGGCGCGAAACTTTCCGTTGAATTTGTGTGATCAACCCGCCGATCGTGACGATCTGCTCATGACCAATACTGTCATCGGAGATCTGACTAAGCGGAATATCGGTTGCTGCTTTAAGAATATGTTCTACTCCGAATAGTGGGTGATCCGAGACATAAAGCCCAAGCATCTCGCGCTCATAACTCAGGAGGAGCATCTTCTCCCATTCCCCGCGCGGAATATCTAGTTCAACCCCACTAACGGTTGTGTTCGCTCCCCCAGGTTCTGCGCCAAAGAGATCAAATTGTCCAATTGCCTCCGCGCGCTTGGTTTCGCTCACAGAATCGATCGCCTCGAGATAGACCATCGTTAAACCTTTGCGGGTGTGATTTAGTGAATCGAAGGCACCTGCCTTAATTAGCGATTCAATAGTTTTCTTATTGCATACCTGCGCATCAACCTTGGCCAAGAAATCACCGAAGGAGGAGTAACGGCCTTTGAGGACGCGATTGGTTGTAATCGATGCGACAACGTTCTCGCCGACATTTCGAATCGCCGTCAAGCCAAAGCGAATATCAGTGCCGAGCGGCGTGTAGTCCGATGCCGACTCATTTACATCAGGTGGTAAAACCTGAATTCCCATTCGGCGACATTCATTCAAATAGAGCGCACTCTTATCTTTATCATCACGCACGCTGGTTAACAGCGCTGCCATGTATTCGGCCGGGAAATTCGCTTTTAGATATGCCGTCCAATATGAAACTAGGCCATAGCCGGCGCTGTGTGCTCGGTTGAAGGCGTAATCCGAGAATGGGATCAGGGTTTCCCATAACTTATCAATAGCCGCTTTGGAGAAATTATTGGCTTTCATGCCAACTTCGAAATTCACATATTCCTTGTCCAGGATATCCTTATTCTTTTTACCCATGGCTTTACGCAATAAATCTGCGCGACCAAGCGAAAACCCAGCGACCTTTTGAGCGATTGCCATTACTTGTTCCTGATAGACGATGAGGCCGTAGGTATCGCCCAGGATCTCTTTAAGCGGTTCTTCTAACTCCGGATGAATTGGATCAACCTTCTGGCGACCGTTTTTGCGATCGGCATAATCAGTATGAGCATTTACGCCCATCGGTCCGGGGCGATAAAGCGCAATCACAGCCGAGATATCTTCAAAAGAATCTGGCGACATCTGGCGAAGTAGTGCGCGCATTGGACCACCATCGAGCTGAAAAACTCCCAGAGTATCCCCACGACCAAGCAGTTCGAATGTCAACGGGTCATCGAGCGTCAATAGCGCTAAGTCCACAACCTGACCACGATTTGCTTTGATATTTAGCAAGCAGTCATCGAGAACCGAAAGGTTTCTAAGCCCCAAGAAATCCATTTTGAGTAAGCCAATAGATTCACAGGCTCCCATATCGAACTGAGTAATAATCGCGCCATCTGCTTCGCGGCGGTGAATCGGAATGACATCTAACAGCGGTTCCTTGGAGAGAATAACGCCTGCAGCATGCACTCCCCATTGGCGTTTGAGACCCTCAAGGCCACGCGCGGTATCAACAATTCGCTTTGCATCTGGATCAGTTTCGTAAAGCGTGCGAAATTCTCCGGCTTCGGAGTAGCGATCATTCTGAACATCGAAAACACCACCCAAGGAAATATCTTTACCCATCACCGAAGGTGGCAGCGCTTTGGTAAGGCGTTCACCGATTGCGTATGGGTAGCCAAGCACTCGCGTCGAATCCTTGAGAGCTTGCTTTGATTTGATAGTTCCGTAAGTGATTATTTGAGCAACGCGATCTTCCCCATAT
>Ga0194061_1001529_pt1 | contig 13361 bp, 17 predicted proteins | sample SepL2221m_MetaG_FD_163423 | JGI IMG/M metagenome (GOLD analysis project Ga0194061, IMG submission 163423) | Anoxic zone freshwater microbial communities from boreal shield lake in IISD Experimental Lakes Area, Ontario, Canada - Sep2016-L224-21m | ecosystem: Environmental > Aquatic > Freshwater >...
GTATATATTGCAATCCTTTTTCCTGTTCATTACACGGAACCAGTGCCGGTTGGACTTACAGCACCACCTTTGAGTACGATCTCATCCTCTTAGATATTATTTTACCCAAGCTGGATGGTCTCCGCCTATGTCAGCGCTTTCGAGCGGAAGGCTATACCACGCCGATTATGTTGCTGAGCGCCCAAAATACCAGTACGGCAAAAGTCAGTGGGCTAGACGCAGGGGCGGATGAGTATGTGGTAAAACCCTTTGATATTTCTGAATTGATTGCAAGAATTCGGGCGCTATTACGGCGGAGTAATGCTAGTTCTTCGCCTTTGTTAGTTCGTGGAGACTTGTTTCTTGACCCTAGTACCTGTGAAGTCGCCTATAACAATCATCCACTTATCCTAACTAATAAGGAATATGAGTTACTAGAACTTCTGCTCCGCGATAGCCAGCATTTGTTAAGTTCTGACGAGATTCTTGATCGCCTATGGTCGTCCGATGAATTTCCATCCGAGGCAACAGTGCGATCGCATATCAGGCGATTACGCCACAAGTTAGTTACCGCAGGTGCGCCGTCCGATTTTATTGCGACAGTGCATGGACGAGGCTATTACCTTAAAGCCCCAAATGCGATCGCGCCTCATCACAAGCGAACTAAAGCAACTTCAGCACCAATTTCGCCTTCAGTATTCACTACTGATCATTCCCAAATCGGCACAAAGATAATGATTGTCGATGGGGATCTCGATTTTTTGCGATCGCTGCCAAAATTACTCAAGCCTTGGGAATTTCAATTAAACACCTTGGCAGATCCGCAAGAATTTTGGGCGGTTTTGGAAGCAATACAGCCAGATCTGTTGTTATTGGAAGTGAATATACCAAATGTGGACGGAATTCAACTTTGTCGAGGGCTTAGAAGCAATTCTAACTGGCAACGTTTACCAGTATTATTTTTAAGTTCGGTGACTGATATCGACTCTCAAAATCTCGCTTTTAGTGTCGGTGCAGATGATTATTTATGCAAACCAATTGCGGGTGTAGATCTCGCTAATCGCATCCACAATCGTCTGCAACGCATTAAAGCATATAGTAATTAAGACTTACGAATTTACAAACTAACTTACCTTACGCAGAAAGTTTTAAGACCCTCCCCCCTAGCCCCTCTCCCAAAAAGGGAGAGGGGGACAAGACAAAAACAAAAGTCTCTTGCTCCCCTTCTCTCGCTCTGGGAGAAGGGGATGAGGGCAAATCTTCTATCTGCATGAGGTGAGAAACTAAATGTGAATAAATGTAGGGGCGGTTCATGAATTGTCCCAATGTTTGTTTGTTGAATCTTTAATAAAAACAGATAAAAATTTCATGACTCAAACTATCCAACCATCCCTGCGAGAGCAACAATATCCCCTAATTCACGATTTAGCCAATTGCATTGAAGCAGTATGGCGCGAGAATTTAGATTTATCTCCATATCAAGTTCCAGAGGATCTTGGTTATGTTGAAGGTGCGTTAGAAGGCGAGCGCCTTGTAATTGAAAATCATTGCTACAGCACTCCTCAATTTCGGAAGCTGCATTTAGAGCTAGCCAAAGTTGGCAGTGGATTAGATATTCTGCACTGTGTGATGTTTCCCAATCCCGAATATGGTATTCCCATCTTTGGAGCCGATTTAGTGGGTGGACGTGGGAGCATTAGCGCGGCGATCGCTGATTTATCTCCCGTCCATCCCGATCGCACTTTACCCCGCAGTTACCATGATGCTTTGTCGAGTCTACCTGTGATGCAGTTTGAACAGACTCGTGAGTTACCCGAATGGGGCGATATTTTTTCGGATTTTTGTTTGTTTGTTCGTCCGATGGGCGATCGCGAAGAGGCTGATTTTTTACAACGAGTGCGTGAATATTTAACTTTGCACTGTCAGTTAGCTGTAGGGACAGTGCCATTAAGAAATTCCCCAGAAATCGCTCAAATTCGGGCTGGGCAGCGTTATTATTGCGAAAAGCAACAACAGAACGATAAAACCCGACGGGTTCTGGAAAAATCTTTTGGCGCAGAATGGACTGAGCGTTATATGACAACAATGCTTTTTGATTTTGCCTAAATTCTTAGGACTTACGCAAAAGAATTGAGCGTAGTGGCAATGCATGAATTGTCACTACGCTCAATTCTTTTTTGTGAGGATTTACATGAAGAAATGCAACCAAATACTAAGTTAACTTAACAATTGCATTTTAAGCGGAATGAGTCAGAATACCTACTTGGCAACGGTTTGATAACCTCATTATCGAAGTTACTTAACTTTACATTTTACAGACTTCCATTTGCACAGAATTTGCACAAATTAGTTGCTTTAATCGCTTTATCCAAAAGCCGCTGAACCGCAAATCCTTAAACAGTTTCGGTTGTAGTGTCTTCAAGTGGATTGAACAAGTGGATTCAATAAGTTGATAATTACTTAACAATTTGTTTGTTGGTTAATTGTTAATCAATTGCTTACTCTATTCATCACTCCTGTGGAATCTGATTCAGTTAGATATTCATCACAAGTCAATATCTAAAATAGAAATAGATTAGTTTTTGGAACTGCTTCAAATTTATATATTTTTTTAATTTAAAAAAGGAGATTCTTTAGAATGCTAGATGCTTTTACTAAAGTAGTTGCTCAGGCTGATACTCGCGGAGCTTTTGTATCTGATTCTCAAATTGATGCACTGAAACAGTTGGTTGCAGATGGAACCAAGCGTTTGGATGTTGTTAATCGCATTACAGCAAGCTCTTCAGCGATCGTTACTGATGCCGCTCGTGCTTTGTTTGATGAGCAGCCTCAATTGATCGCTCCTGGTGGAAATGCATACACCCATCGTCGTATCGCTGCATGTATGCGTGACATGGACATCATCCTTCGCTATGTAACCTACGCAGTATTTGCAGGCGATGCTAGCGTTTTGGAAGATCGTTGCCTCAATGGTTTGCGTGAAACATACAGCGCATTGGGCGTACCTGGTGGATCAGTTGCAGTTGGCATTGAAAAAATGAAGGCTGCTGCGATCGCACTTGCTAACGATCCTAATGGCGTAACTCGTGGCGACTGTAGCGCTCTTATGTCTGAACTTGCTAGCTATTTCGACAAAGCTGCGTCAGCAGTAGGCTAAGCCTCACTTTTTGCCGCAGATTTGCATTAGATTTTTTTAATCTGCAACTTTGCAATTTTTCCTTTTTTCTTAACACAACATTTCACCATAATTTTTTAGAGGTACATTAAGTATGAAAACTCCTTTAACAGAAGCAGTATCTACCGCCGATTCTCAAGGTCGCTTTCTAGGCGTTCCCGAAATGCAAGCTGCATTCGGTCGTTTGCGCACAGCTAATGCTAGCCTTGATGCTGCTAAAGGACTCAGCGCCAAAGCTTCCAGCTTGGCTGAAGCTGCTGCCAATGCTGTTTATCAGAAATATCCCTACACCACCCAACAATCTGGTAACAACTTCGCTTCCACCCCTCGTGGTAAAGCCAAGTGTGTTCGTGACATCGGCTACTATGTCCGCATGATCACATATTGCTTGATCGCTGGCAGCACAGGTCCTATGGATGATTATCTTGTTAGCGGTTTGACCGAAATCAACCGTGCATTCGATCTTTCTCCTAGCTGGTATGTTGAAGCTTTGAAATCGATCAAGGCTAATCATGGTTTGAGTGGAGACGCAGCTTTGGAAGCTAACTCCTACATCGACTATGCAATCAACGCTCTAAGCTAATTGGTTTTCTTGCGGGCTTAATGGTTGGCGATGCAAGGCATTGCCAACCATTATCTTAAAATATCAAAGTATATGAAAACCCCGAAAACGGTAAGTACGCCCTGCGGGGAGCGCTTACCGTTTTCTTTGTTTGTTGAAATCTTCGCAATTTCACCAGATATCCTTTGCCAGATATCTTTTGCTAGATATCTCATTTATACAAACAAAACATTTAAAAAAATTATTAAAAATTTTGGAGCTTAGATATGACAAGTTCTATGGCTGCTACCCGTTTGGGCTTTGAGCCTTTTGTAAATAGTTCTCCTGTAGAATTACGAGCTAACTGGACGGCTGCTGATGTCATCGGCGTGATTAATGCGGCTAATCGTCAGGTTTTTGGAAACGATCATTTGATGGCTTCAGAGCGTCTGGTTGGCGCTGAGTCTTTGCTTGCTAGTGGCAATATCTCAGTACGCGATTTTGTCCGTGCTTTAGCTCAATCTGATTTATATCGGACAAAGTTCTTTGCCTCTGTTCCAAATACTCGTTTTATCGAGTTGAACTTCAAACATCTTTTGGGACGCGCTCCTAATGATGAAGCCGAGATCTCAGAGCATTTGAATCGTTACATTGAACATGGATATGAAGCGGAAATCAATTCATACATTGATTCAGCCGAATATCAAGATAACTTTGGCGAGTCGATTGTTCCTTATTTCCGAGGCTTTGCATACCAGACTGGTCAGAGAACAGTAGGGTTTACACGCATGTTTCAGATCTATCGTGGATATGCGAGCAGCGATCGCACTCAAGGCAAAAACAAAGCGACTTGGCTCGCTGATGATCTAGCTCGAAATACGGTTAGTTCCATTCGCACTGCTACCTTTGGACAGGCTTTGGCTGGTAGCACTGGCGATGATCGTGGACAAATCTATCGGGTACGCGCAATCCAATCCGATCTCGGAGGAACTACCCAAATTCGCCGCAGTGTCAGAGAGTACTTGGTTTCCTATGACCAACTTACCCCCACGCTACAAAGGTTGAACAAGCGCGGTAGCCGTATTACGCAAGTTTCTCTTGCTTAATGTGAACGTCAAGACTTATATTGAGGGATTGAGTTCTTAATATAAGTCTTGTTTTATTTCAATAAATATTAAAGGGAGAATAAAATATAGTGATTACAAATGCTGCTTCCCGTTTGGGAGTTGCTGCTTATAAAGATAGCAGTCCAATCGAGCTTCGTCCTAACTGGACACCAGAAAATGCCGAGATAGTGATTAAAGCTGTTTATCGCCATGTTTTGGGCAATGATTACATCATGGCTTCAGAGCGTTTGACAGCGCTTGAGTCTCTACTCAAGAATGGTCAAATCGGCGTTCGTGATTTTGTGCGTGCCGTTGCGAAATCAGAACTATACAAAACTAAGTTTCTTTATCCTAACTTTCAAACTCGCGTAATTGAGTTGCAGTTCAAGCATCTATTGGGACGCGCTCCCTATAGTGAAGCCGAAGTAATCGAGCATCTCGATCGCTATCAGAATGAAGGTTATGATGCTGATGTCGATTCTTACATTGATTCATCTGAATACGAAGCTAATTTTGGCGATGCGACAGTACCTTACTATCGTGGTTTTGAGAATAATGTTGGCGATCAAACGACTGGTTTTACCAGAATGTTCCAACTCTATCGTGGATATGCTAGCAGCGATCGCTCTCAAATCGGCGGAAATACTTCTAGATTAGCGGCTGAACTCGCTCAAAATAGTGCTTCAGCGATCGTGGGTGCTTCTGGTGGCAATGATGGTTGGGCTTATCGTGCTGCTAAAGGCGCGATGGCTACCCGTGCTTTTGGGCGCTCTTCTACAGGTTCAGGCGATCGCCTCTATCGTATCGAAGTATCAGCAGTTTCTCTGCCTAGATATCCTAAAGTACGTCAGAGCAATCGCGAGTACATCGTATCTTACGAGCAGTTGAACAACACCTTGCAACGCATCAATAAAATGGGCGGCAAGGTTGCCAGCGTTACAATCGCTTAATGCTCGAATAACCTATAGAAATGCTTGCTTTGCAAGCATTTCTATAGGTTCGATTATTTCAAAAATCTATCTTCAAAATTTGTTTATGATACCTCCAACTTCAACTTCAGATACTCGTTTCTTTGTCTATGAGGTCGCAGGGCTTAATCGCTATCAGCAACCCGACAACAGCAACTATGTTATCCGCCCTAGCGATAATGTTTTTATGCAAGTTCCATACGATCGCATGAATGAAAAAATGCGAAGCATCACTCGTCTCGGTGGCACAATTGTTGGCATTCGCCCTCTAAATGAGCAGTAAATACTAAGAGTGGTGGCGCAAAGCGCCACCACTCTTACTCCTTTCCCACCCAAAGATTAGGGGTGCGGCGCTTCGCGCCGCACCCCTAATCTTTGGGTTTTGTCGAGTTAATAGCGATATAAGCGATAATTAACCACGAACTATCACACTCAACTTTAATTTATGTCTCTAAAACTTTCAATTCCCTCAATTGGCTGTGCCAGTTGCATTGAAACTATTACCAAAGCTATCCATGCTGTTGACGCATCGGCAATAATTACAGGTGAGGCTGCTAGTAAATCTTTAGATATCGAAAGCCAATTACCAGAAACTAAAATTCGTGAGCTAATTAAGATCGCTGGTCATCAAGTCGCTAACTAGCCAGTTACCAGAAACTAAAATTCGTGAGCTAATTAAGATCGCTGGTCATCAAGTCGCTAACTAGCCAGTCATTTCAATCATTTCAAGTCAAGATCAAGGTATGTAGCAGAGGAGATCAGGTTAATGACTATAGCGATCGCTGAAGTAAAGCCAACAAGTCAGCCCAAAGATCAAACGCCAAAAAATCAAGCGCTAGTCAAGAAGTTGACCTTTGCTGAGTTTCTGGAATTTACTAGTGATACTGAAATTTTATATGAACTAGAGAATGGAGAATTAATTGAGATAGCCTATGAGAGTGAGATGAATAGGCGCATTGCGATGTTTTTAGTAGCGCATTTCTTGCAACTAGGGGTTCCCTATGGGCGACTGACGATGAAGACGGAAATTGCTGTTCAAAGCCGACAGGTGGGCGTGCGTATACCCGATCTGGTTGTTTTTTCGGAGGAGCTAGAAGTTGCCATGCAGGGAGCCAAGCGATCGCTGGTTTTAATGGATATGCCGCCGCCGTTGCTGGTAGTAGAAATTGTCAGCCCCAATCAAGAGAGTCGAGACTATCGCTATAAGCGATCAGAATATGCGGCGCGGGGAATTATGGAGTATTGGATTATCGACCCGATCGCTCAAAAGTTGACGATTTTGCAATGGGTCGAGGGGTTTTATGATGAGTTGGTGTTTACAGAAGAGATGGCGATCACTTCGCCATTATTGGGGCAGCTAGATTTAACCGCCGCCAAAATGTGGCAAAGTTAGAAAAGTTCAAAAGGGCTGCGAAGCAGCCCTTTTGAACTTTTTCTCTGGGTTAAATATCGCAATAATCGCCTCTGGGTACATTAAAATCTCCCGACTTACCGCCACTCTTATGTACAAGTCTTGCGTTAGAGATCACCATCGTTTTTTCTAAAGACTTCGCCATATCGTAAATAGTTAAAGCCGCGATCGCCGCCGCTGTCAATGCCTCCATCTCTACGCCAGTCTCAGCCTTAGTTTTTACCTCCGCCTCAATCTGATACCCTGGAATGTTTTCATCAAGAATAATTCGCACATCGACACTAGTTAAATTCAGAGGATGGCACATGGGAATTAAGTTTGACGTTTGTTTCGCCGCCATAATCCCCGCCAATCGCGCCGTACCTAGCACATCTCCCTTTGGTAAATTTCCCGCTTGAATCGCATCCAAGGTCGTTGTTCTCATGGATATTTCGCACATAGCGATCGCCCGTCTTACCGTCTGCGGTTTGTGTGTCACATCCACCATCTGAGCATTACCACTTTGATCAAGATGAGCGAGTGACAGAAGAGTATCCGTATCCATAAAAGCTTTGCTGAAGTCCGCAGAAAATTTACCAGTATAATTAAAATCCAAAAGCTGTAGCGCACGCTGCGCGTGCGCTACAGCTTTTGGGGTTTTATATTTAATTACAGTTTACTCGAATTATGTCTGAGACTATACCTGAGACTGCAAATATTGAGATTTATGCTAAAAATCTGGACGAGACTCAAGCGATCGCCACTAAATTAGCGCAATTAGTCCAAGCAGGGACAATTATTTTGCTAGAAGGAAATCTTGGCAGTGGTAAAACTACCTTCATGCAAGCTTTCGGTCGCGCCCTCGGTATTAGTACGACAATTACCAGCCCCACTTTTACGCTCATTGACGAATATACAGAGGGACGTTTGCCCCTCTACCACATCGATCTCTATCGTTTAGAGTCATTCCAAGTCCCTAGTTTACATCTCGAAGAATATTGGCGCGGGCAAGATTTTCCGCTCGGTGTCGTGGCGATCGAGTGGGCGAGCAAATTAATAAATATGCCGCCCCAATATCTCAAGATTAATCTGGAAATCCTAGAGCGATCGCTATATTATGAACAGTCCGCAAAAAATCTAGAGCAACCCAACAAAATTCAACAGGTCGTTCTAGATCTAGAGATAGAAGAAGATTTACCCCAAGAACGTAAAATTCATCTAACAGCAAAAGGTATAGCTTATGTGGAGATGCTCAATCAACTATCTTTAGGTTCTGAAGATTCAGATTCCCCATTACCTTTAACTTCATCTTGAAAACCACGCAACGCTTGTCCTACACTGCGAGCAATTTCAGGGATACGCTTTGCCCCAAAAATTGCCACACCCACAAGCGAAATTACAATTACCTCTGGCCAGCCAATTCCAAACATTGCTCTTACATCTCCTCAAACGCATCTGTTATTCTCTTATTCTCTATGCAAATGACAAATAAGCACACCTAAAAATAATTTACAAAATAATGGAATCAACTATTACTTGGACACTTGGTAGCACCGATCCTGATGCGGAGACAAATTTAGCGCGTATCGCCCAATGGTGGGCAGCCCTTGCAGGTCAAGAAATTATCTGGCAACAGCGCCCATTGACGGAAAATACTGATCGCGAGGCGATCGACTGGAGCAAACAATCCCTTGATGAGACTTTTACGATTGACAATCCCACTTTGCGCGGCATTACCCTTTATTGGTTTAAGCCGAATAGTCCCGATGAACGCAATATTACTGTTGGCTATGTTCAACTTGATTTACATAATCAAAGACTAGACATACTGCCATCGTCAGGTCGTAATTATCAACTTCGGATTACCCTGCCCAAGATTGTCTATCAAAAAATTCAGATCACCGATCCCCAATTTGGTAGCCTCCTCCAATCAAACGGCGATGCAGTATTACTCTTTCGTGATGAAAAACAACGTTTAGAGATTCAAATTGATCTAAACGCCAACAATGTTAATTTACTTCAGCAAAAACTTGCACCGTAAAATACGCATATCGTGAAATACGAAGTATTCTAACGAAACTAAAATTAAATCTCCGTCTTTATCCTATGATCTATTCAGACTAGGCAAACTTCTTAGACAAACTTGAATCACAGGTAAATCTATGGCACTTCAAGAACTCCCACCTCCGATTAGTCCCCGTCAGATGGATATGCTACGAGCAGTTGCGGCAATGGCTTGGGCAGACGGAAAACTAGAGCCTGATGAAATTCGTCTAATGCTTGATGAATTTGCGACTTTATTTGCGACATCCGAAACTGAGCGTGATTCGCTGAAAATACAACTTAAGGATTACTTGGGTCAAAATATTCCCCTCGAAGAAGTGATCCCGAATATTAAAAGCATCGAAGATCGAAAAATGATTTTGAGACTCGGCTATCAGGTTATACAGGCAAGTCGTCGCAATCCCGATGAGCCACTAGTAAACCTTGATGAAGCCGCCGCCTATCAGAGGTTGGTCAGAATATTAGGGTTGCCAGCAGATGTTGTGGCTGAGATTGAAGGATCGATCGCCCCAACCGATCAATCTCATCCCAATGAAATTGTTAAAGCACTAGCCTCAAGACTGCATAAATTATTTGGTAACTACTAATTAGGTGTGAGATAGATTTGCCCGCGAAGCGGGCAAATCTACTTCTTGAGTTAACTCAGTCATTGTGCTGATTAGCAATACCTATAGCCACATACTCGTATAGAGTACTTAGAGAGAAAATTTATAGTTAATTTTTAAAAGTTACGAGCAGTTACTATGCGGGATGGAACCGATCTTCAGCAAAAAATTATGTCCGCCCCATTTTTTGTGGGGTTGCCTGAATCCGCCGTGATTAGGGCTACGTCCCACATGGTGACTCGTACACATCCAGCCGATCAAGTAATTCTTTTAGAAAATGATTGGGGTAACTCAGTTTATTTCATCTTGGGGGGCTGGGCAAAAATTCGCACCTATAACCTTGATGGTAAGGAAATAACCCTAAATATTTTGGGTTTTGGGGAAATGTTTGGCGAAATGGCTCCGCTTGATCAAGTACCGCGCTCCACTGATGTAATTACCCTTACGCCCACTACAATTGGCAGCTTACCTGCATCCGATTTTGTGCATTTACTTGAAACTGAGCCGACCGCAGGTATTCATTTGGCGAGACTGATGGCTAAGCGTTTGCGCCAAGTCAATCGCCGCTTGCGCCTACGAGAAGCTGATAGTACTTCTCGCGTTGCCGATGTCTTATTGTTTTTAGCCGAAGGGCAAGGAACACAGGGAAGTACTGGTGTCGAAATCCCTAACCTACCGCATCGAGAGCTTAGTAGTCTCTGTGGTTTAGCTAGGGAAACGGTTACTCGTGTGCTGGGTAAACTGGAGCGCAAAAATTTGATTCAGCGTATTCCTGATCGCGATGTGTTGTGCATTCTAAATTCTGATGGTTTAGAGGCTTTGATGGTTTAACTCCAAGGTGACGCTTTACGTCACCTTGCGATCTGTTATTATTAGGCTCGTTCTTTGGCAGGTAAAAATTACAAATGCTGAATCCAGTTGATTTCAGCGGTAGGTCGTTTCATTTTGTCGGTATTGGCGGGATCGGCATGTCCGCGATCGCCTATATTTTGGCTAAGCAAGGATTTACGGTTTCTGGCTCCGATCTTAGTAGCAATCGCATCACTAAAAAGCTGCAAGATCTCGGTGTCAAAGTTTTTCAAGGGCATCATGCAGATAACATCGATCTGGCAAGTGCGCCACAGGTTGTCTGTTCTACCGCCATAAATCAACAAAATCCCGAATTTCAAGTAGCCTTGGCTAACGGGTTGCCAATTTTGCACCGTTCCGATTTATTAGCCGCGTTGATCGAACAATTTCAATCGATATCTGTTGCGGGAACTCATGGCAAAACTACAACTAGCAGTCTAGTCGGGTTTTTATTGCTTAAGGATGGGCTTGATCCTAGTATCATCATTGGTGGCGAAGTCAGTGCTTGGGAAGGTAATGCTCGTTTAGGGCAAGGCAAATATTTAGTTGCTGAGGCTGATGAATCAGACGGAACATTAGTGAAATTTTCGTCCCATATTGGCATTATCACCAATATCGAGTTAGATCATCCCGATCACTATCACAGTCTCGAACAGGTAATTGAAATTTTTCTAGCCTTTGCCAAGCGCTGTGAAATTATGGTTGGCTGTATTGACTGCCCCACCGTAAAAGCGCATATTCATTCGGATATTACCTACAGTCTGAGCGATCGCAGTGCGGACTATCTAGCAACTGATGTTGAGTACAATTCCTCGGACACACAAGCAACTGTGATCGAACGTGGTCAGGTGTTGGGAAGAATCTCGGTCGGACTATTGGGCAAACATAATTTGAGCAATGTGTTGGCAGCGATCGCCGTAGCGCGACATGTTGGCGTTGAATGGCAAGCGATCGCCGAGTCGTTGCCTGATTTTGTCGGTGCGAGTCGTCGTTTTGAGATCAAGGGCGTACAGAATGGCATTACTTTTGTCGATGATTATGCACATCATCCTAGTGAAGTGATTGCGACTTTGGCTTCGGCAAGACAACAAAATACGACTAGTCGAGTGGTTGCGATTTTTCAGCCCCATCGTTATAGCCGCACTTTAAAATTTTTAGAAGAGTTTAGCCAATCTTTTGCTGACGCAGACGTTGTCATTGTTTCGGATATTTATGCCGCCAGTGAAATTAACGATGGCAAGATTACAGGCGCACAAGTTGCTGAAGCGATCGCAAACCGTCACGCTCAGGTTTATTACCAGCCGACCCTAAAGGACGTACAGTCATTTTTAGCGAAGAACTTGCAATCTGGAGATCTCGCCGTATTTTTAGGTGCGGGGAATCTGAATCAGGCGATCGCACCAACAATGCAAGAACTCACAGATTCTTAATAGTTAATTGATTACAGTCTAATTTCTTATTTAGCCAATGTCCGTTGATATCCAGCAACTAATTCGCGCGAATATCTCCCTAGCAGGGTTAACCTCTATGAAAGTTGGTGGCGCGGCGGAATATTTTATTTCCCCTCGCTCATCAACAGAATTAGCTGAGAGTTTAGCTTGGGCAAGCGATCGCCACTTGCCAATCACAATTATCGGTGCGGGTAGCAATCTATTAATTAGTGATGAAGGATTAGCAGGGTTAGTCATCTGCACAAGACATATGCGCGGTATTAAGTTTGACGAAACCTCTGGACAAGTGACCGCTGCCGCAGGTGAACCCGTGGCTCGTCTTGCCATGCAAATTGCTAGTCATGGTTGGACTGGATTTGAATGGGCGATCGGTATCCCAGGAACTGTAGGTGGCTTGGTCGTCATGAATGGTGGAGCGCAAGGCGGCTCGGCGGCTGATTGTGTCGTATCAGTAAAGACTGTAACCTTAACGGGTGAAACGCAGATATTGTATCCCCAAGATTTAGATTTTAGTTATCGCACCTCGGCTTTACAAGGATCGCAACTGTTGGTGACAGAGGCAACTTTTAAATTTCAGACTGGTGGCGATCCCGAAGCGATCGCGGCGGACACTGAGGCGAAACTCAAAGCAAGGCATAGCACCCAGCCCTACCATTTACCAAATTGCGGTAGTGTATTTCGCAATCCTCTACCCCAGTTCGCAGCCAAACTAATTCAAGATGCAGGACTGAAAGGCTATCAAATCGGCAACGCTCAAGTCTCTGAATTACATGGGAATTTCATTGTTAATCTCGGTAATGCAAAAGCCAAAGATATTTTCAGTCTCATAGAACACATCAAGCAAGTAATTCGCGATCGCTATGGCATCGCATTAGAAACCGAAGTCAAACTGATCGGTTATTTCTAAACTTTTAAGGGTTAACAACACTCGCATTGAACTAAAGATAGATTTAACATTTAAGTATTTACATTACGAAACAATTACCCTAATCTAATTACATAGCGAAAGCTTAATTATTAATTTTCATAACTAATTCATACCCAAACGGATTATCTGCAATTATGACCACAGCAGTCCAAAGACGCGAAAGCGCATCGGTCTGGGATCAGTTTTGTAACTGGATCACCAGCACCAACAACCGTCTATACATCGGTTGGTTCGGCGTATTGATGATTCCTTGCTTGCTCTCCGCAACTATTTGCTTCGTAATCGCCTTCGTCGGCGCACCACCA
>Ga0194061_1001530_pt1 | contig 13357 bp, 9 predicted proteins | sample SepL2221m_MetaG_FD_163423 | JGI IMG/M metagenome (GOLD analysis project Ga0194061, IMG submission 163423) | Anoxic zone freshwater microbial communities from boreal shield lake in IISD Experimental Lakes Area, Ontario, Canada - Sep2016-L224-21m | ecosystem: Environmental > Aquatic > Freshwater >...
TGCCCTACCAGCAGTTCCACTTCTTCAGCGGTACCCAGTGGGATCTGGAGCTGCTGGACTTCCGCGGCCGGGGCCCCACCGTCAAGCTGGCCGGCAGCTTCCAATACGTCCATACCCACATCGAGGAGGAACGCTATAGCCTGATTCCCCCCTTCGACGGCCTGCACCTGTTCTACGGCCTGCACGGCGAGGACTTCCTCACCAGCGCCTACCTCCGCCATGCCGACCGCATAGCAGCCACCACCACCAACGACATCGCCTACAACGACTGGATACGGTACCTGTATAAAAACGATAAACGCCTGCGCCGGAGGAAGGGTATAGGCGGGAGGTGACCGACAGCACTTCCCCCGTGCGAAGAATTTTTGCACGATACGAGGCGTGGAACTTATGCGTATTTACAGGCATTTTACGACGATATTCACATCCATATATTTCTCATATATATTTTAATGTGTTTTTGGGATTGACAGGAGTCGAGGTTGGCCGGTAGCCTTGAGGTAGTGGCTCAGGACGAGTCGTCAGGCTTTACATGGAGGTGAACTATGGCAATTCGTAAACATAATCGTCGCAACAGCGAGATTGTGCCAACCCAACCGACGCCCCCCGTGGCTAGGAGCCAACCCGCCAGCGTGCCCCCTCTGCTGTCAAGGGAGCCGAAGCTGGATGGTTCTACAAGGCAATTGAAGCCCACACTGACCGGCACGGATTGGTCCAAATATATCCCTCGCCTTCAATACTTACCCCGTGGCTTGCATATCAGCCCTGCCTCGGTGCAAGACGAGAAGGAGATCGCGCGGATCCAGCGCCAGATTCTGAAGTCACTGCAAACCGCCGACGTTGAAAGCCAAACGCACAGCCCGCCATCTCAGTTGTCGGCGGAGCCGAAAATTGATTGGCTTCGTCAAGATCACATCACAAGCTTTCCCGCCATCACCGATCGAGCGCAATGGCTGCGCGAGTCTTCACCAGCTGTCCGTTTCTGCTACCAACTGGGTTACGATACCGAAGCTCATTTAAGTGGACTTCGCCGTTGTTTTGGCACCGCCACAAAACCAACGAAGGACCTGATGAAACAAACTCTTGGACTTTTTGCAATCGCGAGGGAAGATTACGATGCATTGCATGAGCTGTTCCCAAAGGCGGCCATAAAACGGCATCGCACCCAGCGAAAAGCTGACGATAAACGAAAACTAAGCGGCACGAAAATTGACGTCTATTGGGCAATAAAAATAATATGGAAAAAACGCGTGGGCTATCATGTGCAGTCGAAAAAGGACTTGCTTGAATATATCGCTAAAAAGCGTCCTGACTTGATAGCCGTTATAGAGGATATGACACCCAAAGTCAGTTTGCTAAAGGTGATATTGAGAGCGATTGATTATCGTCGGCCATTACGGCGTATGCCTGAACTTGACTAAGTGCATGATAAGTACAGTCAAAATCTATAATGTCGTCACATACACTCGTGTGGTGCCGTCTCCCCGTGCAATTTTACCGCGCTTGCAGATGCCCTTTCTTCTGCTATAGCACGCACTCACTCACGTCTCCTAGCAATGCCCACCACCAGCCACAACCGTCCAAACCTCCACTAGTTAAATCCTTGTGATTTTTTGCATATGGGCCCCGCGATCGGCCTCGGGCCATAACAAATTGCCCGAGGCATTTGTTGGCCCATTTTGCTGCGCAAACATTCGATTATGTGCTTTTTTTGTACCGGTATGGGCGACCACTAGCCTCTTGGATTACCCGAGTAACCATCGGTTTTAGAATCGTTATTAGCTTCAAAATTGGCAAAACAGAAAGGTAGGGAATCAAATGGGAATATATCGTCACGGAAAGAAGTGGCGGGGTCAGGTGTGGCATGACGGACGGTCATACCACACCAAACCCTTCACGGATAAGCTGGCGGCCAAAGTGGCCGAAACGGAGTTGATGCAAAAGCTGGAACGTGGTGAGAAAGACTTGCTGGATCGGTATGCCAAAGTCATGAAAACACCAATCACGGAACACCTGACGGCATATCTGGCCAATATGTGTGCGTGCGGAGGTAGTCGGGGTTGGGTTATTACGTGCCAGCTGCGTTTGAAACGAATGTTGCTGGAGATGGGTGTAACCTGCCCCAAAGACCTGAGCCCCAACAAACTCCTGATCTGGCGGGATGGTCCGCATAAAATAATGCAGGGGACCAAAGATGGCCCCCGAGTCACCACTCGGCAGACCGCCCCTGAAACCATCAATCAATGTCGCCGGACATTATTGGCCTTTGTACGATGGATGGCCAAACATGACCGCTGCAAGCCAGACTTACCCCTGGAACTGTGCAAGATTGATCCGCTGGTCAGTACTGAAGCCCATAAACGACGGGACCGCCGGGCTTTAAGCAAGGAAGAACTGGGCAGCTTGTTTGGGGTAATTGCTGACTCACACAGGTTGTTTTATCGCATGTCGCTACTGACCGGCCTGAGAGTATCAGAAGTGAAGGCACTGCAATGGCAGGATATCCACTGGGACAGCGAACCGCGTCTGGAACTTCGTGCAATGACCACCAAAGCCCGACGGGCAGACGTTATACCCCTACACCCTGATCTGGTTGCAGTATTACAACCAAGTATCGGTCTGCCTCTGGAGCGTGTATGCCCAAATATCCCTACGATTGATCAACACAAGGCATATTTGAATACGGCGTGTATTCCCTTTGTGGACGCGTCGGGACGACGGGTTGACTTACACAGCCTGCGTCACACATTTATCAGCAATCTCGCCCGCGCAGGTGTCCATCCCAAAACCGCCCAAAAATTAGCCCGCCACAGTTCAATCGAGTTAACCATGAAACGATATACCCATCTGGGTATGTCTGATTTGGCGAACGCCATCGAAAAAGTGTCACTACCCGCGCCTACCCAGCCAAATTTGCCGTAAAACCTTCGTTTTCACCCCAAAGCAAGGATGAATTCTTGGAACGGTATTGGGAAAATATCCCTGCTAAAACGCCCCTTTTACTGCACAATCAGTAACGTATAGGAAAAATTACATGGTAAATATAATATTTTTGTATGAACATACTTTCGCCTGTATTGGCAATGGTTTGCTCATATCTGCACAAAGGAACCCCACCCAAAACCGACTGGAGACGACCGGGATCGAACCGGCAACCCCTAGCTTGCAAAGCTAGTGCTCTCCCAATTGAGCTACGTCCCCGAAGGGATATATATCCTAACCGGGGAGGCGGTCGGCGCAAAGTGTGGGGGAAAAGAAGCGTCCCGGCCTTGTGGGGCCGGGACGCGTGGGGGGACATATTATGGGCGGCGCTGGGGGCGCTGCGCGGTATTGTACCGGGTTAGGCCTGGTAGAGTTCGCTGACTTTGGCCCAGTTGACCACATCCCACCAGGCTTCGATGTAGTCGGGGCGGCGGTTTTGGAACTTGAGATAGTAGGCGTGTTCCCAGACATCCAGGCCGAGGATGGGCTTGCCGGAGATGCCGGCGATGGCGTCGCCCATGAGGGGGTTATCCTGATTGGGGGTGCTGGCGATGACGAGCTTGCCATCCTTGACGACCAGCCAGACCCAGCCGGAACCGAAGCGCTTCAGGCCGGCGTCTTTGAACTTGGCCTTGAAATCGGCGAAGGAGCCGAAGGTGGCGGTGATGGCCGCGGCCAGCGGGCCGGTGGGTTCGGCGGGGCCGCCCTTGGGGGCGAGGATGTTCCAGAAGAAGGTGTGGTTCCAATGCCCGCCGCCGTTGTTGCGGACGGCACCGCGGATATCGTCGGGGACGATGCTGAGATTGGCGAGCAGGGCCTCGATGGACTTGGATTCCAGATCGGCCTTGCCGGCGAGGGCGTTGTTGAGATTGGTGACATAGGCGGCGTGGTGCTTGTCGTGATGGATGGTCATGGTGGCGGTATCAAGCACGGGTTCCAGCGCGGCGGCGGCATACGGTAAGGGGGCGAGGGTAAAAGCCATGGTCGTTTCCTTGAATAAAAGTCCGTGCCCACGGAAGCCAAGTCGGGCAGTAAAAAACCGTCAGCGGAACTTCCGCCGACGGTTAGTTATAGGAGCGTAAAGCGTGCAGGGCAAATATCCGCCCGTGTGGTCGCTTATTTGGGGCGGTTATTTGGGCGATTCGAGTTTGAGGATGGCCTGGTCCAAGGTGAGGGTTTTCACCGCGGCGGTGGCCGGTTTGATCGTTTCGGAGCCGACCCAGACATAATAGGTATTGGCGGTTTGGGCGGTGACCACGTACATCAGTTCGCCGGCGGTGTAGGGAATGGCGGCCAATTTGCCCTCGGGCGAGAGGGCGACCACGCGGGCGCCGGCGACCTTTTCCAGCACTTCGGGGGCGACTCTTTCCTGCATAAACCGGGGCAGAGCGATCATGTCGGTGTCGGGCTTGTCGGTCACTTGGCCTTGCAGCAGCAGGGTCATGGTATCGGTCAGGCCGAGGGTTTCAGTGCCCGAGGCGTTTTTCAACTTCACATAACGGTTGCGGGCCAGATCCGGCTTGCGTTCCAGCAGGCGGGCATAGGCGCTATCCACGAAACCACTGACATCCTGTTTGGCCACGGCGGAGCGGCCCATGAGCCAGAGCTTATAGGCGGGTTTTTCGGTAACGAGGGCCGGGGGCAGGCTGACGATGAGGGCGACGGTGCCGGGGTCTTTGCGATATTTGCGCGGGGCATAGTCGGCGCGGGCGAGGTGTTTATAGAGTGCATCTTTGGCCGGGTTCATGGTGACGGGTTTGAGGTCGCTTTGTTTGAGTTGCAACCACTGCGGCTGGGCGTCGGCGGGGATGGCGAAGACCCAATCGGTAATCACCTGATTGCGGGTGTTGAAATCATCCACGCAATAGCCGCGATCCCAAGAGGTGGCGGTAAAGGCGGTGCCCGCATCGAGATAGCCCAGGGGGAAGAATTGCTGGGGGGGTGCCTCGGAAACCCCGGCCACCAGCCGCACCTGGGTGGGGGTGATGCGGAAATAGGGTACTACTTCCTGATCGCTATCGGCGGCGAGGGAGGGATTGGTATCGCCTTTGTTGACCTGCGTGCGCAGCATGAGGATTTTGTTACTGCTGGGTGCGGTAATGCCCAATTCCTTGACTTGTTTCTCCGTCAGGATGGTGGCGGAAGTGATGGACCACAATTCTGCGGGCAGGGTGAGGCGCGAGCCGGTGCCGAGGCGCTGGCGCTGGCCCCAGGTGGCGAGACGGAAATCGGGATAATGGGCGGTGAAATCGCTGCCGCCGAGGGTGCCGCCGGAGACCTTGGCGTACATGCCCAGCACAAAGCCATCGGCGGGGATCCAGAGGCCTTCGGCGGGCTGTTCAGGACCAGCGGGATAGCGGTTATAGCCCAGAATGGTGGTGCCAAAGGGCAGCAGGCCCAGGCCGAGCACGACGGTCCCCATGACGATCATGCCGGCCAGCAGGCCAATGCCAGCGCCGGCGACCTGATCGGCAATTTTGATTTGCAAGACAATATTTTTGCGGACCAATCGGTCAAAGGCGAAACGCAGGCCGCTCATACCCAGCATGAACACGGCCAGGAAGGCGATACCGGCGCAATAATCGGCCGGTCCGATCATGCGGACCAGTCCGGCTACGGGTTCATAGACACCCACGGCCAGTACGGACGCGAGCGCGACGGCGGCCAATTGGCAACTGGCCGAGAGCGCGCCTTTGCCATAGTAATAGAGGGCCATCAGGAGGATCAGGGCCAGAACGATGCACTGTAAAATCATAAAATATACTTCCTAATCACGGCGCCGGGCGCGGGGATATTTATTCCCGCGCGGCGGGTTTTTCGGGTGGTTGCACCACACGCAACACTTCGGCAATGGCGGTGGTCCCGCCGGCAAACTTCAGGATGCCATGCTCCACCAGCGTGAGCATGTTATGGCGTTTGGCAATATGCATAATCTGCTTGGTGCTTTGGTTGGCGAGGATGGCCTGACGCATCTCGTCGTCAATTTCCAGGATTTCAAACAGGCCGGTGCGGCCGCGATAGCCCACCGAGAGGCAGTCGGGACAAAACAGGCGTTTGCCTTTGGCGTCCTTGATGCCTTTGGTATTGGCATCATAGGCGTGCAGGTCTTTGCCACTGAGATTGAGTTTGCGCAGCGTGGCCTCATCGGGGTTATAGGGATTGCGGCAGGTCGGACAGAGCACGCGCACCAGCCGCTGGGCGACGATGGCCCGCAGGCCCGCGATGGCGGCGGGTTTGTCGGTGCTGGCCTTGAGCCACTGTTGCAGCGCGGCGAGGGCATCGGGGGCGTGCATGCCGATATAGATGCGCCGTTCAGCGGCGTTGCGATTGACGAGGTCCACGGTCTGGGCATCGCCGACGTTTTGCAGCATGACGACATTGGGGTCTTTGAGGAATACCGAGTTGACGGTCTTGTGGAAGCTGGCTTCCTGATTGAGCAGGTCCACGCGATTGGCGCTGATGCCCTCGAGATCATCGTGGGCTTTCAATTCGATGGTTTGGATGGACTGCTGATAGGCATCATGCTGGCGCAGGATGGCGTAGAGGGTGACGGTCTGGCCGTGGCCCGGCGGCGCGGTGACCAGCACGGTGCCGGTGGGCTCGTGGATGATATTTTTCAGTTTGGCCAACTGGGTTTCATGCAGGCCCAGGGCCTCGAGCCCGAACGACCAGCGGCCTTTTTCGTTGCTGTAGAGTTGCAGTTTTTCGCCCGCGATGGAACCGCTGGTCCGCACAGTAAAGGTGGTGAAATGCCCCAGCGCGTCGCGCACCTTGAAGGTCCCCTGCTGGGGTCTGCGTTTTTCGTCCAGAGCCAGTTCGGCGAGGGTTTTGACGGCGGTAAGCAACTGTTCGAATTCAACTCGGGTTGGGGTTGTGGTTTCAATCCCCAGCAAACCGTCAATGGTAAAACGCAGTTCGACGCCCTCGCGGGTGGCCGCAAAATCGGCAATTTCGACGCGCCGGTCAATCATTTGCAGGGCAAAACGATCCAGTACCAACAGCCCCACGAACAAGGGATCATCAGAACGCGGCAGCGCGACCGGATGGTCGTGGCGGTTGAGGTAATTCAGACTGATTTGGCGCTGGGTTTTGGCCTGATCCACCTTGTCGGTGATGCTGCGGGCGGAATCATTGATCCGCCGGAACAGACTGCCATTGACGCCCATTTCGGCGATCCGCACAAAGTTATACCAGAAGATCAGCCCGCCACAGAGCACGATACTCAGGAGCAGGGACAACCACCAGAACCCGCTAAACAGCCAGACCATCACCAGAATCAGCACGCTGCCGGTCAGGATAGCCTGCCAGCGCAGAATAGACTGGGTTTTGAGATAGACCACATCTTTGGCCATCCACACGGCAAAGCGGGCCCAGCTCACCAGAATGGCGGCCGCGATGACCCACCAAACAATATTCACGTAATGCATGCCATTCCTCTCGGCGTATCAGTAAGTCTTGATGCCTTTGAGCCGCATCTTCAATTCTTCCGCGTTGGGGCTCGATTCATAGGCGGTTTTAGCGGCGATGGTTTCACTTTGGACCAGGCCCACCAGCGTATCGTTGAAATCAATCATGCCCGCGGTGCGTTCGGACCGGATGACGGTGCCGAGTTCATTTTCGCGGCCATCGAGAATATATTTGCGGACCGAAGGCGTGGTCAACATAATTTCCAGGGCCGGCACGCGCGACACCCCCGGCTTGATGGAGGCGACGAGTTTTTGATACATCACGGCGCGGACATTCTGAGCCAGCGCCTGGCGGATGTTGGCGTGCATTTCCTGGGGGAACAGTTCCAAAATGCGGGTGATGGCACCGGGGGCGGAACTGGCATGCACGGTGGAGAATACCAAGTGCCCGGTTTCGGCGGCCTGCACGGCGGTTTCAAAGGTCTTGCGGTCGCGCATTTCGCCGATCAGGATGACATCGGGGTCTTCACGCATCATGGCGCGCATGGCACCTTCGAAGGTGTCGCAATCCAGTCCCACTTCGCGCTGGTTGATGAAACTCTTTTTGTCGATGTAGGAATATTCAATCGGGTCTTCGATGGTGACGATGTGCATGCTTTTGCGCTGGTTGATCTGTTCGATCATGGCGGCGAGGGTGGTGGATTTACCCGAACCGGTAATACCTGCAATCATGACCAGACCCTGCTCGTAGTCGGCGATTTTTTCCAAGACCGGGGGGAGATTCAATTCCCCGTAGCTGGGGATGCGGGGGTTGATCCGCCGGGCGGAGAGTGAGGTTTGGCCGCGCTGATGGAAGATGTTGATGCGGAAACGTTCGCTGGGGGAGAGGGCATAGGCCAAATCCACCGAGCCTTTATGGTTCAGGTCGTGCCACTGCTCGTCACTGATAATTTCGCGGACCATGGCGACGATTTCGTGGTCGGTCAGGACGGGATGCCGGGTGGCGAGCAAATCTCCACCTTTACGGATTCGGGGGACCACATCGGCCTTGAGGTGTAAATCCGAACCTTCCAGTTTGGATACAGCCTGAAAGAAGCGTTCCAACTGGGGGCGTTTTTCGCCGGTCGGGGCACCGTTGCCGGAGGTCTCTGGGAGTATTTGTTCGGACATAGTCTCTGCTCGCTCGCGTATGAGTGGTACATCAAGCACTCGGAGCACCAAGTGTATCTGCGTAGTATGCGATAAGAACCCGCTGCGCTCAAGTCAAATGAGCCAACCCGCCACGCTATCCACCCCTAATAATTCCTGAACCGCGAGTGGTTCGGCATATTCCCGGCCAATCAGGCCACCAAAATAGGCATTGGCCGTGGTGACCTGACGAATGACCGCCCCGGCGTCGGGACCGATGCGTCCGGTGTAGAACTGGCTTTGATAACATTCCAAAGCGGCCAGTTTCTGGGGCATATGGGCGGAAATATCAAACGCCAAGGCGGCGGCGGGCAAGGCCCGCAAATGGGTACAAAAATAGTAGATCAGACGCCGGCAGTGAAAGGGCATGCCGGGGATGGCGACTTGGGTCAGTTTGGCGTCAAAGCGGGCATCTTCGATGATGCGGGTGCAGGCCAGATGGTCGGGGTGTGCATCTTGGGGATAGGGCAGGAAAATGATTTCTGGACGGTATTGCCGGAGTAGTGCCGCGACACGGTGGCGGGCGTCGAGGGTGGCGACTACTTCGCGATTTTTTAGCCCCAAGGCTACGCGGGTCACGCCGAGTATCCCGGCGGCCAGAGCGGCCTCGCGGGGGCGGATGTTTTCATCGCCGAAGGGGGTGGGTTCGCCGCTGGTCATATCCACCAAGACCACGCGGTGGCCCTGCTGGACCAAGGCCGCAATGGTGCCGCCCAGACCGAGTTCGATATCATCCGGGTGCGGACCAAAGGCCAAAATCGTATGGGGCATAAACGGCATCCTCACACAAGCAGGCGGAAGCGCCCCGAATTAGCGAACTTATTTGGTGGCCGGTTGGCTGTCGGCGGGCCGGGTCGCCGGGATGAGCTTTTCCCGCTGGTCTGCCGTCAGAACATCCGCTTTAATGCTGTCCACCAAGGTGGCCTGAAGTTGGGTCAGGGTGACGAAATAAGGGTCTTCGGCCACGATTTTGGCGTTAAACCAGTTGTTGACCGCCTGGGTGGCGAGTTTGCCGATGGTGATATGCTGCTCGGGGGTGATTTTGGCCTTTTTGAGCGATTTTTCGACATTATTGGTCAGTTTTTCGGCGGCCCATTCCTTGAGTTCCTCGGGTTTGAACTCCGCCAATACTTCGGCACGCAGTTGGCTGCGGGCCTTGAAATAGTCTTCATACAGGGCTTTTTGTTCGGCGGTTTCGGCTGGCGACAAAGTTTGTCCGGCTTTTTTGAGTTCGGCGCCCTTGGCGTTCAAGGCGATACGTTTCACGCTGTCGGGGGTGGTGTCCAAGGCGTCGCGTTTAGCTTTGAAGGTGGCGCGTTTGTCCATGACCCGCTGGCGGTCGGCGCCGGTGTAGTTAAAACGGTCCAGCAGAATTTCGAATTCGTCACGGGTATCCGCTTCAACGACCGGCTTGGGGGCCTTGGGAGCTTTCGCGGTGGTGGCCACGGGCTTGGGCTTGATCGTTGCGGTTGTGGGTTTGGTGGTGTCGATGGTGGGCAGCGTGGTTGGCACAGGCGCGGCCAGTGGGGCGGATTGGGTGGTGGCCGACTTCTGGGCGCAGCCGATCATACCAACGGCGGTGAGGGAACCAACGAGCAACAGGGCAATTCTGGAGAAACGCATACTGACTCCTTTAGACAAGATGGGCACGGTTCGTAAGTAGATAAGTGCGACCGCTAGTGTAATTGTAACCGAAGCGCCTGTAAATGCCATGCGCGCTGGGTGACGAGTTATTTTCGTTCCCGCGCGGCGGGAAACGAGCATAAAAAACCTCCGGCGGGACCGAAGTCACACCGGAGGCGAATATGCTGGTCAAATCAAACCGAGGGTGTTACTCGGTCTTGGGGGCATCAGTCTTGGGGGCATCATGGCCCTTGTGATTTTTGCCTTCTTTGGGGGACTTCTGGGTGGCGGCGGCGGCTTCGGCGGCGGCCAACTTGGCCCGCTGTTCGTCGGTCAGGACGGCCAGAAGCTTGGTGTGGGTGTCTTCCTTGATCTTGGCGATCGCGGCTTCATCCTTGCCAGCGGCAGTTTTGGCTTCTTTGGCCTGCTTCAGGATATCCGCGATCTGGGTCTTCTGGGCATCGGTCAGATCGAGTGCTTCGAAACCCTTGGGCAACTTGGCACTGTGGTCGCCCGTGGTCTTATGCGACTTATCGCCCGGCTTGATGGTGGCTTCTTCGGCCCGAACCGCGACGGCCGAACCGGCCACAAAGGCTACCGCAACCGCGCCCAACAACATCATACGAACTTGCTTGGTCATGACCATAACTCCTAAAAATCCCAGGATTACAAAAAGTCCAGTGTGCACCTTCTGGGTTACCTGCACCTGTGCACACGAACGCGGGAAAACACTCCCGCAACTGTTCCATGGCAAAACGGTATGACACGCGGTTTATTGCAGGGTTGAAAAATTTCCTGCGTGAATGTCTATATTTTCGAATTTGTTCCACATAAATGCGAACATTTTCCCGGCTTTGGCGTATAGCTTTCCAAATACGTTGGTAAAGTCGCGCTAACACTTACCCCGCGTACCCGAGTATATTGCCGTTTTTAACCTGCTACTCTGGTTCCGAATCATGAGGACTCGGGTATTGCCGTGGTGTTTGAGTACATGAGTTACGAATGACGGATTTACTGGCAACAGCCTGGGAATATTCTGGCGAAGTACCTGGGGATGTCACCGCACCTGCGGCAGCGCCCCTGTCACTGGCGCAGCGTGCGCTGATTCTGGAGCATTGGTCGGGTCCGGAATACGATCCGCAATTGGGCGCGCCGGCGTTACTGGGCGAGTTGTTTACGGCCACCGCGCTGCGTTATCCTGAGCACACTGCGCTCGAATGTGGCCCGTGCAGGCTCACCTATGCGCAACTGGACCGGGAAGCATGCCGGGTGAGTCGTTATTTGCGGGCGTGTGGGGTCAAAGTCGGCGACCGGGTGGCGTTGCAACTGCCGCGCTCCGAGAGTGCGCTGATTGTGTTGCTGGGGATATTGAAAACCGGGGCGGCGTATGTGCCGTTGGACCCGGAATATCCGCAGGAACGGGTCGCGTATATTTTGCAGGATAGCCAAGCCCGCGCGTTGGTGACGTTGTCCGATATGCCCGGCGGGGGCACGACATATCAAGGGCTGCGGATTGATTGGGATACACTGAATCTGGATACCCCGCGTGCGGGGGTAAGGTGGCCCAGCCGACCTGCCCGACCGGACGATATTGCCTACATCATTTATACCTCGGGCTCGACGGGAAGGCCTAAAGGGGTACCGATCACGCATACCGCGGCATGCAATCTGGTGCGGGCGGAAGGGCGGATTTTTCAGGTTCGGCCTGAGGACCGGGTATATCAAGGATTCTCGCTGGCGTTTGATGCGTCGGTCGAGGAAGTGTGGCTGGCGTGGTATAGCGGGGCGGCGCTGGTGGTGGGCACGTCGGAGATGGTGCATGCCGGGCCGGGACTGGCGGAATTACTGACCGAGCGGAAGATCACGGTGTTTTCCACGGTGCCCACGTTGCTGGCCCTGTTAGGGGCGGACCTGCCGAGTGTGCGGTTGCTGATTCTGGGCGGGGAGACATGCCCGGCGGATCTGGTGCAGCGCTGGGGCACGCCCGGCCGGCGGATGGTGAATACGTATGGGCCTACGGAGGCGACGGTTATAGCGACTTACAGCGACTGTGTGCCGGGGCAGGCGCTCACGATTGGTCGCGCGGTGGACAACTACAAAATTTATATTCTCGCGCCCGAGGGTGTGGAGTTGGTGCCGCCGGGGGTGGCGGGAGAACTGTGCATTGCGGGGCCGGGGCTGTCGCCGGGTTATCTGGGGCGGCCCGATTTGACGCGGGAGAAATTCATTCCCAATCCCTTCCGGCAGGACCCGCCGTATGAACGAATTTATCGCACCGGCGATTTGGCCCAGTGGTCTCCCACCGGCGAGGTAATCTTCTGTGGGCGGCTGGATGCGCAGGTGAAGATTCGCGGGTTCCGGGTGGAACTGACGGAAATTGAAGCGGCGCTGCGCGGTTTTCCGGGCGTGCGGGCAGCGGCGGTGACGACGCATGAACTCAGTGCGGGGGTGCCGCATCTGGTGGCGTATCTGGTGACTGAGGCAGCGGAATTGGATTTGCCCGCGCTGAAAACGCAGTTGCGGCAGACGTTGCCGGGGTATATGGTGCCCACGCGGTTTGAATTTCTGGCCGCGCTGCCAATCCTGCCTTCGGGCAAGGTGAATCGCAAGGCATTGCCCGCGCCGGAAGCCATAGCCACAGGGACGGCGGACGATCCACCACAGGGAAGCTGGGAAACGCGATTGGCGGAGAGTTGGCAGCGTTGGTTTGCGGTGCCGATCAATCGTACCGCGCATTTCTTCACTGACTTGGGGGGCCATTCGCTGCTGGCGGCGCGGATGGTTTCGGAATTACGCACGCAGGCGAACTTCGCCACGTTATCGGTGTTGGATGTGTATCATCATCCGGTGCTGGCGCAGCTTGCCGCGGCGCTGGCCAAGCGGGCGCCGGCAGGCAACGTAGCCGAACCAATCAAGCCAACCACACCAACGAGCGCAGCGGCCCGAGCACGCGCGGCGGCCGCGGGGCATGCCCACCGCCAGCGCCACACGTGGTGTTCGTGGGGCCAGTTGGGGGCGATGTATCCGCTGATTGCGTTCTATTCGCTGCAATGGATTGCACCCTATTTGGTGTATACCTATATTTTGGAACATTATTCCCGGCGGCTGTGGGCGGTCACCGGGGCGCTGGGCGTGGTGGTGGGAGTTATTCCCACCAC
>Ga0194061_1001531_pt1 | contig 13353 bp, 8 predicted proteins | sample SepL2221m_MetaG_FD_163423 | JGI IMG/M metagenome (GOLD analysis project Ga0194061, IMG submission 163423) | Anoxic zone freshwater microbial communities from boreal shield lake in IISD Experimental Lakes Area, Ontario, Canada - Sep2016-L224-21m | ecosystem: Environmental > Aquatic > Freshwater >...
ATCCATTCCCATCTTGCTGCCCACCGCGATTTCGCTGGTGGCGTGATCGAGCACGTCGGACGGGCCCTTCGTGAAGAGGCTGTCGCGCTGCGGATCCGTGTTCGCGCAGAGGTGGAAGAGCACTTCGCTCGTGTTGTGGACGTCCACGTCGGCATCCACCACGACGATGTATTTTGAAAACATCATCTGCCCCATGCCCCACAGGCCGTGCATGATTTTGTAGGCCTGCAACGGGTAGGTCTTCTTGATCGAGACAAAGACGAGATTGTGAAAAACGCCCTCCGCCGGCAGTGCGATGTCCACGATCTCGGGGAAGTTCATCTTGAAAATCGGCAGGAAAATCTTCACCGACGCACCGCCGATGTAGAAATCCTCCATCGGCGGGATGCCCACGATCGTCGCTGGATAGATCGCGTCCTTGCGGTGCGTGATCGCCGTGATGTGGAAGACGGGATACGGCTCCGGCAGCGTGTAGTAGCCCGTGTGATCGCCGAACGGCCCCTCGTCGCGCAGCGGCTCGCGCGGGTCCACGTAGCCTTCGATCACGAAGTCCGAATTCGCCGGGACTTCGAGGTCGTTTGTCTCGCACTTCACCAGCTCGACGGATTTTTTCCGGAGGTATCCCGCGAGGAGAAATTCATCGAGCCCGTCCGGCAGCGGCGCGGTCGCGGCGAACGGAAACATCGGATCGCCGCCGAGAAAAATCGCGACCGGCATGCGCTCTCCGCGCTCGTAGTAACGCCGCCCGTGGCGCGCGCCGACTTTCTGGAGCTGCCAGTGCATCCCCGTCGTGCGGTCATCGTAAATCTGGATGCGATACATGCCGACGTTGCGTTCGCCGGTGTCGGGATCCTTGGTGACCACGCACGGCAGCGTGATGAAGCGACCGCCGTCGAGCGGCCAGCATTTGAGGATGGGAAGATTCAGCAGAGTGCTCAGTGCGCAGTTCTCAGTGCTCAGTGAAGATGCGGCGTCCGTCGCAGAAGACTGCGCACTGGAAATATCCGGCGCACCCGGCCACGGCTCGCTGCGCGTCGGCGGTGCGTCGAATTTGTGGATCACTTCCTTGCACGGCCCGCTGCGGACGATCTTCGGCCGCGCGTGGCGGAGTTCGAGCGCCTGGCCGAGCAGCTTCAGCGTCTGGCGGAAAGTCGTCGGCGGTTTCGCCTTCATCAGCGCGCCGAGTTCGGCGGCGACCTCATCCACGGAATTCGCGCCCATGCTCATCGCCATGCGCTTGTGTGATCCCATCGTGTTGATCGCCACGGGAAATGGCGACACGACGCCGTTGATCGTCGGCTTCTCGATGAGCAGCGCCTTCCCGCCGCCGGGCGATTTCATCTCGCGGTCGGCGAGTTCGGTGATTTCGAGTTCGGTCGCGACGGGCTGAGTGATGCGCCGCAATTCCCCCGCACGGTCGAGGGCGTTGACGAAATCGCGGAAGGAGCCAAATGCCATAGTGCGCCGACGCTAACAGGAACAAACCGCGGAGCAACGCGCAGGTCGCGCCATTCTCACGCGCTTGCCACGCGTCCGCAGAGCCGTCAGTTTCCGCGCGCATGAAAACATTCCTCCTCGCCTCGCTCACACTCGCAGTCTCCGCCACCGCGGCGGACAAAATCAAAGTCCTCATCGTGGACGGCCAGAACAATCACCAGTGGAAGATGACCACGCCGGTGATGAAGCAGATCCTTGAGGAGCCGGGCATCTTCAGCGTGGACGTGTCCACCTCGCCCGAGAAAGGGAAGGGGATCGAATCGTGGCAGCCGAAATTTTCCGACTACGCCGTCGTCGTCTCGAACTACAACGGAGAGCCGTGGACCGCGGCGACGAAGGAGGCATTCGAGAAATTCGTGAGTGGTGGCGGCGGCTTCGTGTCCGTCCATGCGGCGGACAATTCTTTCCCCGAATGGCCTGCCTACAACGAGATGATCGGCGTCGGCGGATGGGGCGGGCGCAATGAAAAAAGCGGCCCGTATCTCCGCCTCCGCGACGGCAAGTGGACGCTCGACACCACGCCCGGTCGCGCTGGCAGCCACGGCAAGCAGCACGAATTCCCGCTGAACAACCGCGCGGCGGATCATCCGATCATGCAGGGGCTGCCCTCCGCATTCATGCACCGGCAGGACGAACTCTACAACAGCCTGCGCGGCCCGGCGAAGAACGTGACGGTGCTCGCGAGCGCGATGTCGCCGAAGGAAATGGGCGGCAGCGGCGAAGAAGAACCGATGCTCATGGTGATCCCGTTCGGAAATGGGCGCGTGGTGCATGATGCGCTCGGCCACGGCGCGGAGGCGGTGCATTGCGTCGCATTCGCCGTCACGCTCCAGCGTGCCACCGAGTGGGCCGCGACCGGCAAGGTCACGCAGAAAGTCCCCGCGGATTTCCCGGACGACAAGAAGAGCAAGGAGCGGCCGTAGTGCTGCCGCATGCTCGCGGTGCTTGAACGGATTCCCTGCCGCGAGGCTGTGACTGGTGACTGGTCTTCGATTCCCGCGAAACTGTCCTAAGCAGAGCACCAGTCACAACTCCGCCGCCGCCCGCCCCGCACGCGTGCCCGTTGCGAAGCAGCCCTGCAGCAGGAAACCACCCGTCGGTGCCTCCCAGTCGATCATCTCGCCTGCGCAGAAAACGCCGGGGAGCTTTTTGAGCATCAGGTTTTCATCGAGTTCGCTCCAGCACACGCCGCCCGCAGTCGAGATCGCCTCGGCAATCGGACGCGGTGCGAGCAGCGGGATGCGGCAGTCCTTTGCGGCCAGCGCAAGTTTTTCCGCGCAGTCGAACGGGCCGTGGAATTGCTCCAGTATCGCGCAGGCGGCATCGGGCAGTTTCCAGCGGATGAGGGCCTCCGTGATGAAATTGCGACGCACTGATTCCATCTTCCGCACGAGCTGTTCGGCGGTGAACGCTGGTTTGAAATCAATGCGGATTTCTGGCGAAGCCATCGCGCGCAGTGTGCGGCCAAGATGATAAATGAGCGTGCCCTCGATACCGTAAGCCACAGGCATCAGTTCGCCGATGACCGACGTTTCCCCGGCGCGCACGCAGAGATTGTGCAGCGGCTGCCCCTCGACACGCCCGAGCGTCTCCGGCGTCCACGCGACTTCCCATCCGCAATTCGCCGATTGCAGCCGACTCACCGCGATGCCGAGTGATTGCAGGATGCCGACCCAGTCGCCATCTGATCCCGTCGCCGGCCACGAAGCGCCGCCGAGCGCGAGCACCACGGAGTCGTGCTCGCGCACTTCGGTCCCGCGTTGAAAAAGCACACCGATCGGCGAACCGGATCGCAGGCCGGACCATCGGTGGTTCATCTCAAATTTCACACCGAGCGTGTGAAGATGTGCGGTCCACTGCCGCAAGAGGAGCGCGGCCTTCATCTGTGTCGGGAAAATCTTTCTGCTGGACGACTCAAACGTCTCCACGCCGAGGCCCGCAGCCCATTTTCGCAGCGCGCAGTTGTCAAACTCCGCAATGCAGTCGCGCCAGAAATTCTCCGGCATTTCGCCGCCGGAATACGCGTTTGCAAAAGTCTCCGGATCCGCGCTGTTCGTGAGGTTCAGCCCGCTTTTGCCCGCGACGAGAAGCTTCCGTCCGACGGATGGCTGCCCTTCGTAAACTGTGACTGATGCACCTGCTTGCACTGCAACTTCCGCGGAGCGCAATCCCGCTGGCCCTCCTCCGATCACAGCGATGTTTTTCGGCGTGCTCACAGCGCGAAGCCTCGGTGAAACGCGCCCCCCGGGCGCGTTTCCCGACTGCAAGACGTGCCCGCAATCCGCCTGCCGAAGCGTGCCCGGAGGTCACGCTCCACCGGCGCTTCGCGCAATGCATTTGCATGCCCCGAACACATGATCGCGCTAAAGCAGGTGGCCCATCTTGAGCCGCTTCGTTTCGAGATACTTTGCGTTGTGCCGGTTCGGCACGGATTTCAGCGGGACCACTTCGGTGATCTTCAGTCCGTAGCCTTCAAGTCCGATCACCTTCTTCGGATTGTTCGTCATGAAGCGCATCTTGCGCACGCCGATGTCGTGGAGGATTTGCGCGCCGACGCCGTAGTCGCGCAGTTCGGGAGCGAAGCCGAGCTTCACGTTGGCCTCCACCGTGTCGAGGCCCGCCTCCTGCAGCTTGTAGGCGTGGATTTTTGCAGGCAGCCCGATGCCGCGGCCCTCGTGCTGGCGCATGTAGAGCAGCACGCCGTTGCCCGCCTTTTCGATCATCTGCATCGCACGGTGAAGCTGCGTGCCGCAGTCGCAGCGCAGCGAGCCGAGCACGTCGCCGGTGAGGCATTCGCTGTGGACGCGCACGAGTGCGGGGCGCTTCGCGGAGATCGTGCCCTTCACGAGCGCGAGGTGGTGCGCCCCGTCCACGAGCGAGCGGTAGAGATGCAGATCGAATTCGCCAAACTGCGTGGGCATTTTCACGATCTGCTCGCGCTCGATGAGCCGCTCGCTGCGGCGGCGATACGCGATGAGGTCGCTGATGCTGCACAGCTTCAGCTTGTGCTTTTTCTTGAATGCCAGCAGCTCCGGCAGCCGCGCCATGGAGCCGTCCCCGTTCATGATTTCACAAATGACCCCCGCCGGTTCGAGCCCGGCGAGCCGCGCGAGATCCACGCTGGCCTCCGTGTGGCCCGCGCGCCGCAGCACGCCGCCGTCCTTTGCGCGCAGCGGAAAAATATGGCCGGGCTGCACGAGATCGTTCGGCGAGGATTTCGGATCCGCGAGCACGCTGATCGTCCGCGCACGGTCGGCGGTGCTGATGCCCGTCGTGATTCCCTTCGCCGCATCCACCGCGACGGTGAAGTTTGTCCTGTGCGCCTCGCGATTTTCGCGGGCCATGCGTTCGAGGCTGAGCGCATCGGCGCGCGCCTCGGTGATCGGCGCGCAGATGAGCCCGCGCCCGTGTGTGGCCATGAAATTCACGTTCGCCGCGGTCGCCTTTTCCGCGGCCATCACGAGGTCGCCCTCGTTCTCGCGATCCGCGTCGTCCGTCACGATCACCATGCGGCCTGCGCGGATGTCGCGGATGACGTCGTCTATCGGGTCGAATTTCGTTGCTGCTGGCATGGGCGGGAGATTGCGTGCGGGGCTCGGCAAATCAAAGGGCGAAAGTGGCCCAGGGGAAAATCGAAGGACGAACAGGGGCCGCAAAGAAACGCAAAAGAGAGAGTCACATCTCTCAGGATGCTTGCCTGCCTGACACCGAAAATCATCCGATCTTCCGCTGCTCTATTTTTGCGCCATCCGCGCCCTTTCGCGGCCCTCTGCCGCATCGCGGTTCGTCACTTCTTCGTACGGCGAATCACGATCTCCGTCCGCCGGTGCCCCTGCATTTCCTCGATCGTTCCGTCGAGCGGCACCCCTTCGGCGGGACGCGTGGAGCCGTAGCCGACGGTCTTCACGTTCCGCGGCGGGACGTTCATGTTCGCTACGAACCACGCCATCACCGCCTCTGCGCGGCGCTCGCTGAGCTTCTGGTTGTACTCGGGCGTCCCGGTTGGATCGGTGTGGCCCTCGATCGTGAAATTTGAAGTCTCGGTGTCCTTCCCGAGAAATTTTTTCAGCGCCTCTGCGATTTTGTCGAGTTCGATGCGGCCCTCGTTGCTCACGTCCGCGCTGTCGTATCCGAACGTCAGATTGCCCGGCAGCGAGAGGCGGCGGCTCTGCCCGGTTCCCTTCGTGAGCCCGCTCAGGATGCCCTCGACATTCTGCCCGGCGACCTGGATCGCCTTCGCCGTGCCGTCGCCATCGGGGCCGGGATCGTTCTGCGGTCGCGCAAAGACTTTCGGCCCGGTGCGGCCGGAGTTGAAAAACGAGTCGTCGAGCTTCGGCAGCAGGTCGTCAGGATTGATCTTCGGCACCGTGCTTGCCTTCGCCATTTCAATCACCGGCTTCTCGTCGGGCAGCAGCTTCGAGGTGTCAATTTCCTTGTGCTTCGTGGAGACGCTGATCTCGTCCGGCTTTGGCAGTTCCGTCGGCAGCGTGAATTCCTTTTTCGGTTCCGCCTTCTTTTCCGGCAGCACCATCTTCACCTCTTCCGTCTTCGGCTTGTCCTCGATCACCTTCACCCGGTGCAGCGTGGACTCCGGCTTCGCGGGCGGCATGTCCGGCACGCCGAAATTTTCCAGCGTCTTTGCGTTGAAATAAAGCGCGAGCCCCGCGTGGACGACGAGCGATCCGGTGAGTGCGGTGATGAACCAGCCGCGCGTCAGCGAAGGCGGCTGCTGCTGTTCGGTGAATGCGTCGGATCGTGACATTGCCGGATTCTTACAGCGGGGCAGGGGGAATTGCAAACATGCGCGGAGAGGAAGGATGGGGCGTGCCATCCGGCTGTCGCGCCATTCGCCTTGCACCACCGGCGCGGGCCTCGCATCTTCGCCGCCCTTTTCGCAAATCCTATGAGCCAGACCAAAGAAATCCCGTTGATGGAAAAAATCGTGAGCCTCTGCAAACGCAAGGGCTTCATCTTCCAAAGCTCGGAAATCTACGGAGGCATCAATGGCTTCTGGGACTACGGCCCGCTCGGCGCGGAACTGAAGCGCAACCTGCGCGACACGTGGTGGCGCGCGATGACCCGCGAGCGCGAGGATGTCGTGGGCATTGATGCGACGATTATCATGCACCCGAACATCTGGAAGGCGTCGGGCCATGTGGACACGTTCAGCGATCCGATGAGCGACTGTCTCGTGACGGGAAAGCGTTTTCGGTCCGATCATGTCGAGCAACAAACTGGAACCGTTTATTCGTGGAGTGGAGCCGACGATGATTCACTGAATCACTTCGCTAACTCCGATGAGTTCCGCGCGTGGATTCCCGGCTGGAGTGACCTCGTTGCAAAATGCGACGACCTACGCGGTAACAACCATCTTGCCGAGCTAGTAATCGAGCACCTCATCAATTCAGGTGATTCGACCAAACGAGATGAGGGAATGAATTTTTTGAACTCGCGGACCGCGTGGACCAAAACAATGGGGCCGTTCTCTGTGCTGCTGCCTCCGGGAAAACCTCCGGAAGCAGCGAGAAAGGTTGCGATCCAGTTTTACCAGAAACGTGGGCTCGCACATCCGAAGCTTCGTGACGAGAAGACGGAAAAAATTGAGAACACGCGCGGGTTTAACCCAGAAAACGGCGCGCCGCTCACGCCGCCGCGGCCTTTTAATCTCATGTTCAAAACACACGCAGGACCGGTAGGTGTGCCAGAATTCCCTTGGTTCGATAAGGAAGAGGGAGCCGACCTCGACGAGCTGGGAAAATGGGGAGAGAGCTACGAAACATGGCTTGATGAGGCAGTCTATCTCCGCCCCGAGACTGCGCAGGCCATCTTCGCGCAGTTCAAGAATGTCTCCGACAGCACGCGCGTGAAGGTGCCTTTCGGCATCTGCCAAATCGGCAAGGCATTTCGCAACGAAGTCACGCCGCGGAATTTCACCTTCCGCTCGCGTGAGTTCGAGCAGATGGAGCTGGAATTTTTCATCCCGCCAGACGAGGCGGTGAGGCTCATCCACGGCAGCGTCGCCGCATGGAGTGAAGGTGCCGACCTTTCATCGCCGCAGCCAAACTGGGGCTGGGAAATGTGGCACCGCTACTGGGTCGCGCAACGCACGGCCTACTACGCGGGCATCGGCCTCGGCCCGGACGTGCTCGATTATTTCTGGCAGGGCAAAGCCGACCTCGCGCACTACGCCCGCGCGTGCGTGGACATCCTCTTCAAGTTCCCCTTCGGCACGGAGGAACTCGAAGGCATCGCCGCGCGCGGTGACTTCGATCTCACGCAGCACCAGAAGCACAGCGGTAAACCGCTCGAAGTATTCGACGAGGAACTCCGCGCTGCCGCCGTGAGGCTCACCGACGAGCAGCGCGCCGCCTTCATCGCCGAAGTGCAGGAGGACTGGAACGATCACAACAAGTCGCGCGAGGACGCCGCGCTTTTCTGCGAGCGATTGCTCAAGGGCTTCTACGTCCCGCACGTCATCGAGCCCAGTGCCGGCCTCGACCGACTCGCGCTCGCCGTGCTCACGCTCGCCTACACGGAAGTCGAAAAGACCGACGCGAAGGGCAACAAGGAGACGCAGATCGTCATGCGCTTCCACCCGCGCATCGCGCCGAAGAAAGTCGCCGTCTTCCCGCTGCTGAAGAACAAGCCCGAACTCGTCGCCAAGGCCCGCGCCATCTACGACACGCTGAAGAAGCACGTCGCCACCGACTACGATGAAGGCGGCAGCATCGGCAAACGCTACGCCCGCCAAGACGAGGCCGGCACGCCGTTCTGCGTCACCGTGGACTTCGACACGCTCGGCGAAAAAGGCACCGAACTGCTCGACACCGTCACCCTTCGCCACCGCGACGACGGCTCACAGGAGCGCGTGAAAATCAGCGACCTGCTGGGCAGGCTGCTGCCGCTGGTTTCCTAGGGCATCCGTTCTTTCAAAACAGATCCCAATGAAACAACTTCCACAAGTTCCAGAACCACGAGTTCCTCCTACACTTGCCTACTTGGAGGCTTTGCAGGCATCCGGTCATACACTCATAGACATCGACATCTGCATGATGCGGCCTGGATGGTATCGCGTTTGGGTCTATACCGCTCAGTCCGAAAGCTACCATGAGTTTCACATTGAATGCGACAGGCCATCAATGACACTCCACCATTCCGCTGCCGTCGAGTGTACCGGGTTTGGTCCTCGCGGCCTCGGGAGCCTCATCCACATGGATGTTACACAGCGTGCTCAGACGGCTGGCTTAGAACGCGAAAAATTTCGAGTATTGCTGTCTGAAGCGTGCTGGCAACGCTTCCAGTCCGACATCAAGCACTGGTCTGGTTACGGTTACACGTTTCATCTCTCACTCTCCCTTTCCGGTTTCTGTTTTGTAGTTCAGTCACCTCTCTCCACCTAGCGTTCGCTGTCTTAGCTTCGCCTCACTTACGGTTTTTCAGAGCAGCTTGTGCATTGGGATCGCCTTGCGCAGCAGCCTTCCGAAGCCATTCGATGGCCTTCCGTTCATCCTTTGGGATGCCTGTTCCGTTTCCATACATGACTCCTAGATTGTACTGGGCTTGGGCATTACCTTGAGCAGCAGCTTTATGATACCATTCGACAGCTTTGGCCTCATCTTTTGCGATGCCTCTGCCGTCTAAAAAAATGTTTCCGAGAATGCACTGAGCGTCAGCGTTTCCTTGGTTGGCAGCTTGTTGCTGATATTCAATGGCCTTGGTCATGTTTTTCGGGACTCCATTTCCATTTGAATAAATTAGTCCGAGTTCTGCTTGTGCGACAGCGTATCCTTGGCTTGCCGCTTTCTCATACAGTTCGATTGCCTTAGCAGAGTCCTTTTTGACACCATCGCCATTGGCATAGGCAACCCCGAGGGCAGATTGCGCCTCCGCGTTTCCTTGTTCAGCCGCCTTCCGAAACCATTCGACAGATTTGGCCGAATCTTTGGGAACACCTCTCCCGTTCCAATACGCTAATCCTAGCTTGTATTGGGCGAATGGTTCTCCTTGCTTCGCGGCCCTCTGATACCATGCGCAGGCTATCTCGTAGCTTTTAAGTGTAGCGTTTCCACTGTAGATCATGTCTCCTAGATGCGTCTGTGCCACAGCGTTCCCTTGCGCCGCCGCATACCGAAACCATTCGAGCGCTTTCGTGTCATTTTTCGATACACCCCTGCCATTTAGGTACATCCATCCGAGAATGCTTTGTGCGCCAGCCTCCCCTTGCTCGGCAGCCTTTGCGTAGCATTCAGCAGCTTTTACTTCGTCCTTAGGGACGCCCTCACCATTAAAATACGTGCCGCCAAGATTGAACTGCGCCGTAGCGTCTCCGCGCGCTGTGGATTGGTCAGAGACCCCGTGCATTTTTGCGTCTTTCGGTGTGCTGCTACCCGTGCCGAAAAGCTCGTTCAAAATGAAGAGCAGACACACCGCTGCGACGACATAGGCGACGATTGCGGCCACTCGCCGGTAAAAGGATGGCTGCGCAGGCGGGGGTGCGGGTTCCTCAGCCGCTCTTGTGGCACTCCTTGGCCAATGTTCCGAAACAGGAGCATGTGCCTCGTCCTTCGGACGGTCTGCGTCCGTTTGTACGGGGTTGCCTTCCAGCGCTTCGTCTCCATACGTGTTTTGCACACGACGGGAGCGGCAGAGATATGTGAACCATACCGCAAAATATCCCACAGACTGAAACAGCCCCATGATTCCCGCCTTCGCTAATTCATCTCGAACATCAGACGGACCTTCGCCGCTGAGGGTGGCAAACAGCATGGCCAGCGTCATCACTGGAACAGTTGCTGTGAAAATCTTTGCTACGAGCACAGCGTTCCGCGTTCGTCGCACGAGGAGGATTCCAGTGACAAGGCTGAATATCGCCAGTGCAAACAGAAGGACAGCCTCTAAGGTCATCCGCGTGTTCAGCCAGTTTGCTGCCGATTGGTTTAGGGATCTGAGAGCGTCAATCAACTGGAAGGAGCTCACGACTGAGTAAACGGTAGTCGCCGGAATTAGAAAAATCAGGGAAACCACAAAAACCCCCAACCAGCCTTCAACCCCCTCTGGCTCGTTCTTGGAAACAGGTGAAACCCGAACAACGACGGTTCCCGCAATAAAGTCGTGTAGCGCCCGCCTTTTCCGATTGGTCAACAAGATCAGCATTTCACCCCAAAACCATATTTGATTGATGAGAAGAATCGGCTGATACCACGAAGGCGCGAGCTTGGCCTTCAGTTCGGCCTGCCCCATGAAAGAGAGCGACTGATACCTAGCATCGGTGATGTGGGAAACCGACGCGACCATTGCAGTGGAGATCAGCAAGCCAAGAATGAGTGCCGGGAGATATCTGAAAAATGCTTCGCGGTACCCCACGGCCTGACCGTCAACCTTCCGAATGCGAATACCGGCGATGAGTTTGCCCGGAGTGCCGCCAAATCGCTCGACCAAATAGACGTTGAAAAATAGCCCGAACAGAGTGCCAGGAATCAGGTAATACAGCGCGAACAAACGATGATTCAAATAGCCCCAGAATACCAGTGCTCCCAGTGGCAGGTAGATGACGGCGTCCAGCAAGAGCGAGAGCAAGCGGGGCCAAAAACCAGCGTAGCGTAAGGGTTCGGTCTTTGTGGATCGCGGTTGCTGCGTAGGGGCGGATGCAGGACTCGGAGCCGAAGCCGCCGGTTGCTGCACCGGAACAGCCTCGGGAGCACTCGTGCTTTTTGTGCGCGCAGTGGCGAGTAATTCCGCGATCGGCTTCCACACGGACTCCGCCTGCACCCAATACACGGCATCCGCAGTGATGATGCCCGACGCCCACATGCTCCGAATCTGATCGAGCGCGTAGGGTCCGTGGTTTTTGGTTTGGTAATAGAGGAAATACATGAGTGCTGGATGGGGTTCGCGAAAACACCTCGTCCGCCTTTCTGGCAGGGGATTCGTGTATTGAAAAGCCCGGATTGCGTTCACCAGGACGCGGACGGCGCGATTGGGTGCGCAGTTGCAACGCACCCCACACAGGATTAGCTTGTGCCCGATGAAACTCCGAACCGACCTGCTGAAGTTTCTGACGATGGAGGACATCGCCGAGGAGGCGCTGGCGAACAATCACCGCTACAAAGCTGAACCGGATTTTGCAAAGACGGGAGTTGGAAGCTTGTCGCCAGCCACACCCGAGGAGCGCGCGCAGGAGTTGGTGCGGAATCAGGAGCTCATCGAGCGACTTAAGCAGCGGCAGCGGGAGGCGAACGTAATGAGGAGCGCGCTGCCGGAGGATTGAGGCGGAGGGCGTGCTGCTCAGGCACTTTTTCCGGCTTCCACGGCATGGATTCGCTGACGAATTTTTTGCGCAACTCTGCGAAGGTGACGGTCAGCTCCGTCATTGGCTCAATTTGCGAGTGCCGGGATTGGAAAGTCCCGGCTACCGACGTGAGGTGGCGGGCTACTCCGGTTTCGGATCGCGGCCGAGGAGGCGGGCCATCGCGGCGGCGGGTGAGATGGAGCCGTCGAGGATTGCCTTCATTTGATCAATGATGGGTGTCTCGACGCCGGACTTCCGCGCGCACTCGAATGCGCTGTAGGTCGTGGGCACGCCTTCGGCGACCATCTGCATGGAAGCCACGATGTCCGCGAGGCGTTCGCCGCGTCCGAGGCGTTCGCCGACTGCGCGGTTGCGGCTGTGCTTGCTGAAGCATGTGACCATGAGATCGCCGACGCCGCTGAGGCCCATGAAGGTTTCGCGTTTTCCGCCGAGCGCTGTGCCGAGGCGGGCAAGCTCGACGAGCGCGCGGGTGACCATCGCGGCCTTTGCGTTGTCACCGAGGCCGAGGCCGTCGCTCGCGCCGGCGGCGAGTGCGAAGATGTTTTTCAGCGCGCCGCCGAGTTCGACGCCTGCGATGTCGTCGCTCGTGTAGGCCCGGAAATATGGTGCGGTGAATGCGCGCTGGAGCTTCTGCGCGATGGCGGTGTCGCCGCAGCCGAGCACGACGCACGTCGGCATTTTTCGCGCGACTTCCTCGGCGTGGCTCGGGCCGCTGAGGACGGCGAGCGGGTGGATGGGAAAATGTTCGGCGATGACTTCGCTCATGCGCAGGCCGCTGCCGCGCTCGACGCCTTTCGTGCAACTGAGGAGCACCGCGCCGTCGCGCACGCCGCTGGCGCTCAGGCGCGCGGCGACTTCGCGGATGGCCTTCGATGGCGTGACGAGCAGGAGCAGATCGCACGCGCTCAAGTCGCCGAGTTCTGCGGTGAGGCGCAGCGAATCTGGCACCGCGATGCCGGGCAGATACGGGGAGTTCTCGCGGCGCTCGGCGATGCCACGCACGTGTTCCCCGTCGTGGCCCCAGAGTGTGACGGGGATCTTGTTGCCTTGCAGCAGCAGCGCGAGCGCGGTGCCCCAGCTTCCCGCGCCGATGATGCCGACATTGGAAAAGCTCATGACCTTTTCTTCCCGAAACGGTTCTCCGTTCCGGCACGCAGCCGCGCGATGTTTGAGCGGTGCCGCGCAATGACGAGCAGGCCGACGACGGCGGCGAATCCCGAGACTGGCCAGCCGTAGCCGCGGTGGATGAGCTGCATCGTGATCGCGGTCGCAGGCAGCGCGACCGCCGCGACGATGCTCGCGAGCGAGACGTAGCCGCTCATTTTGAAAACGATGAACCACAGCGCGAGGGCGATGACGCTCGGCAGCCACATCAATCCGAGAAAGACGCCGAGTGAAGTTGCGACGCCCTTGCCGCCCTTGAAGCCGAGCCACACGGGGAAGCTGTGACCGATGATGCACGCGAGCGCAGCCACGATGCCGGCCCAAGAAGCGTCGCCGGAAAAGCGCACCGCGAGCCAGTGCGCGAGCCAGACTGCGGCCACGCC